>Ga0307378_10009741_pt1 | contig 12587 bp, 28 predicted proteins | sample UN1MG_FD_202238 | JGI IMG/M metagenome (GOLD analysis project Ga0307378, IMG submission 202238) | Soil microbial communities from Risofladan, Vaasa, Finland - UN-1 | ecosystem: Environmental > Terrestrial > Soil > Coastal area > Acid sulfate soil | place: Finland: Risofladan, Vaasa | collected...
GTGTGTGTGTTATATAAAGGTTTCGGTCTACGATTACGAAACACTTATATAGTGGATATATAAAGGTTTTAGTATGTTTATATATAAAGGTTGTGGAAATTAGGATAGGTAAATAGAAATACTAATTAGAAATTTGAATCGTTAGAAGGATATATAAATCTCTTATTTGAATTGTTAGAAGGAAATACTAATCTCTTAACTGTTTTCCTGATCTTTGGCTGAGATGCTATTAAGATATTCTGATATAGTTTACAATCAATATAATTAGAATGAGAACAACCGTAAAGAATGGAACAAGATTTAAAGATAGGGCAATTAATATCTGGTATTGTTGAAGCCTTCTCTCTTCCTCTTTTAGTATACATGTACTGTCAAATGTTTCTCATAGTTGATATGGAAGAACCAATTCACATCGAAAAACTCTAAAGCAGTAGTTATCTTTTGCACGTTTTCACTAAAGAACATTGTCATAATCTTCTCTCTCTTGTTTTCTTCTACTTGTACGATTTCAAGAGAATCTTTCTCTTCTTCTATATATACCAAATCGTTTTGTTTGATTATCCAATTCTTTACTTGTTCTATTTGTTCTTTATTCATTTATCAAACACCTTTACAAGAATATATTATATATAATCAGTCTTATATAGTTTCTGTTTTATTGTCATGTACTGCTTTTTGCATTTGATATAATTCTTCAGTGTGTTTAGATAGGAATAATAAACACCTGATACATTTTAAGATATGTATACAAGCATCTTTACCTTTCTGTTGTCCTTCTTTTGTTTTATGTAATTCCTTAGGATTTGAATGAAGAATAATATCTTGTGCTTCTTCACAATTCATATTACTCAAGTCTCTTTTTCTTTTTCTTAAATATATTTTGTGCAAGTTCTGAGTAACATTCTCTACAGATGATTATGGTTATTCCTTGTTCAGTTATTTGTTTAGGCTTTCCAATCCAAACAACCTTATTACAATTTTCACATCTGAACATTATATCATCTTTTGGTTATTAGAATACAATTATCTTTTTTATTCTGAGTGTTTTTATGTATAAGTCTTATTGGATAAACTAATATATTTTTAGAAGTACATTCACTACAGAAAACATTTTTGCCATGATATGTTATTTCTATCTTTTCACCTTCAACAATTACCTTTTTACAAGCATGACATTTTAAAGGCAATTCACATCTATAAAAGTAGAAGGCTTTACGAAATATTCTTTCTCTCATTGTTTATCATCTACTCTATTAGGTATACGCTTACACATTAATATATCTTTTGTTTGATTAGAGCAGGTACTATTATTTGTACAAATAGGATAATAGATATTAAATCCATATTTGTTTTTCATAAGAAGTAAATCACAACAATCTGTATCCGCTACTTTACAGTAGTTTTTATTAGGCATATTTCTATATTGCTGTATCAAAGCTCTAAGAGTCATTTACTACATTCACCTTCTATCAGTTTCATTAGTTTCTCTAAATCTTCTGGTAGACCGACAACAGCAACTCTTAATCTTGATGGTTCTTTAATAGAATGAAGTATTCTTCTAAATAAAGAACTACATTCTATTCTCGTTTTGATTCACCACCTTAGCCTATCCTTATTGTTGGTAATTTCTTTTTAGTTTTGGGTTCTAGAAATATTTTAGGAATTGGTTTATCTTTAATTGGTTTATTCATCTGTTCTTTTATATCAGGTTCATTATCTAAAGTTATTCCTATTGCTTTCCTGATTGTTTCGTCATTAATCATACTCTTGATAGTATAAGGATCTTTTTCCGTATCAAAAAGTGTATAGTACTCTCTAAGATTATCTAATACGCTGTCAGGTCTAGATTTACCATCTCCGTCTATTATATGTTGTACTAATATTTCAGGTGATAAACCTGTTTCAGCATCAGGGAAAACTTCTGGTTTAATCCAATAATCAGTATAGAATCTTAAACGTCTATCTACTTGTAAAATGTATTGTTGTGTATATTCTATATCAAATCTTTTCTTTCGACTTCTCAGAGCTATAATCATAACTGCATCATTCAAACGAGTATAAGATTTTCTACTATCACACATAACCCATAATTCATCACCTAGAAAGAAACCACTATGTAGCTCTAATAAATCATAAGGTGTTTTAATTGGTGTGTGGGGAAAATCTAACCATAAATTACTAAAAACTTCGTCTCCTCTTAAATAAGCATCATAACTATCTAATACTGCTGTAAATGTTTTACCTTTACCTAATCTACCTGATAAACCGTAAATTGTCATCTACGTATCTCCTTTTTACATTGTGGACATTTCCATATTTTATATGCCAAAAAATGTGTAGTAAATCTGTCTTGTCCTTTATCGGTACGTGTTTTTAATTTACTAATCATAAGAATTTTACATTTATTACAAAAAGGATTCATTGTTCTATATCTCTCAATCCTTTTAGGGCTTTATTTAATCGTATCAATTTCTTTAGTTCTCTAGCTTTTTCTTGATAATGTTCAACATTTAGAGCTAGACCAAACATTATACAAATAGTACATAAACAGAAAAGATTATATAATGTTCCGATAAAATCGTTTACATCAAAAGTTAAAAAACTCATTCTTCACCACTTACCCATATTAAAAACCATGCGATACAGAATATGAAAAAAGCTATTGGTATTAATAGTAATTTTCTTAAACTCATAGATGTAAAGCCTCTTTCATTTTTGTACTAAAACCACCACCCTCTATAATAGGGCTTGCCTTATTCATCTCAACTATCTGTTTACTTCTAAAACCTTCTTTTGAACATGATACTTGTAAAACATGATGTGCATATCTTTCGAGAAAATCCATTTTGTATAAAGGAGACTGACCAATAGCTAACATAAGTTTAACTGCATTAGCTTCTCTCGAAGAAAGATTGCCGATATATACAATTACGTCTTTATCTTTAGATAGCATTTCTTTTGTATTAAGTGCGTTTGCACTATCGAGAGTTACACCTTGTTGGTATTTAGGTGGTGGTGGTCTATGTATTACTTCTTGTCTTTCTTCTGTCAAGGTAATATCACCATTAATATTCTGTCTATTAATAACCCAACACCAATACCACAACCAATATAGATAAGAGTTTCTCCTAATGTGAGTTTTAATTTTTCTGACATACTCTGGTAGAATGTAGCCTCACTAAACATTTTAAGAAAGGCTACGAGTTGAGCTATCAGTTTATTATTCAACTTTTCTTTTTGTGTAAGGTCAAAAGCAGTATGTGAAATTTCATCTACACCAAAAACAGCTATACGTCTATTTCTTCTGAAAGGTCTACTCACATCTAAATCAATAGGTTTTATATTCTCAGGTATTGCGAAAGGTTCACCTTTAAAGAAAATGAATTTAGAATAGAATCCTTTTATGCCTTCATATTTTCCTCTTCGTAATTTGCCTAAGTTTCTATTGACTGAGAATATTAAACATTTACGTATTGGCATAACTGAACCTTCTATCCTTTACCTAATAGCAATCCTATTAAAAAACCTATCGCAAGAAGTATAAAACCAATAATAAGATAAAAACTATAATCTATAACCACTTCTGGTAATACATCAAAATAACACCATACTGCCGTACTATTTTGTACCGTAAAGTTATAAGAGTTAGATAAAATTAATGTATTTGAAATTGTGAAATTTATAAATGTATGATTAACGCTAACTATACCAGATAAGTGTAAAACAGGAGATAAAGAATCATATATTATAGTCGTTTCATTTGATAATTCTGTTCCATTTTTTTCTATTATTCCACCATTATTAAAATAAAAAATTATAATAGCGGTAATGGTTACATTCTGTTGTTCTAAAGTTTTCCAATATCCCCAACTACTATTAGCATAAACAATCCATGATATATAATTTCCAACATCAATAGAAATTATTTTTGTTATGTTTGCCCATGAATTATTAGTATCTGAAAAAGATACCCACGTATCATTTTCAAAAATACTACTTTGATTATATGAAAAAATATATCCACTTAAAGAACCAATCCTGATATACCAAAAACTATAAAAGTTCCATGTTGAAACTGATAAAGTACTATTAGTACCATAATTATCATCGTATTGTGGATAACTAACAGTTTCTTCAATCCCCCATTCATATTGATAAGGTTCAGGACTAACATAATTTCTTACAAAACACCAATCTGTTAAAAACGAAACAGTGTTTACAGAATAGTACCAATATATCATAACAGGTAATGGTATATTACAAATATATCCTGTTGGATAACTATATTCTGTTAAGTTATTATCATTCAAAAACTTTATGTCTGTACTGTTCCATAAAATATCATATAAATGCCACCCACCTGTTTCTATTTTAACAAAACCTAAACTATAACTTGTAATGTTAGAAGTTAAAACACGAGAAATATTACTTGTATATCCTACCCAACGAATAGATGAACCAACAGTACCTTGTAATTGGTCAGAAAAACCACAATCAATTAATGTGTTCCATGTTATTACATTTTGACGCATACGAAAGGCTTTATATGTGAAATTTCCGTAAGTTGTCCAATTACTCATAAGTCCTTCATTACTAGATATTGAAGTTATATTTAAAAATCCATTCGCAACTGTTGGAGAACCATATAAATTTTCCCATTTTGTACGGTTCACTGATATTCCTGAGAAATCATCAAAAAATATAAATGTTGTATCACCATCCCAAATAGATATTGCTTCTGAGTTATCATAATAAATATAAATTGTTCTATCTGTTAAACTTAAATCCTCAGAAACTTCCACCCATATAGATATATTTTCACTTATGAAAAAAGTCTCATCCCAACAATCTAATAATGTTGAACCATCACTAGATGTAAACCTGACATCTGTAAAATCTGATTTAGTTTTATTATCAATATAAACAGTATCTCCAGAATCTACACCACTACCATTTATCACAATAATCATAATTTGATAATTTGTACTAGCTCCTGTTGAATTTAATATTAAATGTGATTTTCTATAGTTCCAACCTGTTAACCAACCTTCACCTATTCCATTAACATTAAGTGGCATACATATAATTATAGAAAATAAGAGTAATATACTTAAGAGAATAACTTTTCTTTTATACATATTAATCTCTCAACAATCCTGAAATTACAAGACCTAACATTAATGAAGCTACACAATGAACAGCAATTCTATATATTAACTCTAATGTAAATGTATTAGCATTACCATATTCGATTAATGAGAAAACACTAAAGATTGCAAATAGTACACCAAAAAATCCGAACCATTTAAACCTTAGACTGATTAGAAATACAATGCCATAAATGAGTATGATATATAACCATCCACCATTACCAAATAGTAAAGTATTCCAAAATTCTTCTGATGCAGATACTAAAGCTAGAAACATTTTACCACAACCACGCAATTACTAATACTATACCAACAATCAAGAGTAGTATACCATATTCAAAAGCCTCTAAATAATCATGTGAATATAAACATTCTATAAAGAATATAGGAGATATAAAACACATGGTAATACCTATTACACCAATACCAAAAAGTACACCACTACCTGTAAGAGTATTAGGATTAACTGTATTTATTTGTGGTAGGTAAAGAAGTATTCCGATAACGCTAAATGCTACTATACAAATTATTAAGAGCATTTTAGTATATGGTGGTAGTTCTATCATGCTCCACCACCACCAAATACCGCACCAAGTATTCTAAGTACAAATATGAATAATAGATAACTGAAACATATCATTATAGGAATACGGATAATAGTAGATGACATATTATCTAAATAAGGAATATCTTTCCAGAATACTAAAGCAAATATAAAATCCCATGAGTTTGTTTGTGTATTTCTTTCACTCCATTCTATTTGGAATTGTATAGATAATGCACTTCCATATTCTGTAGAATTGCTATAGGCATCTATTGGGGAAATATATGTTTCTCTATCATAGACAAAAGCCACATGAAAAGATGCTCTTGAAGATACAACTTTAAAAACAAGATTAGCAGTATAATAACCTAGAATACTTATCGGCATTACTGTTTGATAGTTTGGATAAGAACCATAATTATAATGACCATAAACTAAGACATTAGTATATACAGACAATTCTTTATTTGTATTATCATACCATTTAAAATCTTCTCTATTGTAATAATAGTTTAACCATGTTATAGCGTCAGTTATTTCTAATTGGAATACTCTTGATTGATTTCTTTCATCAGATGTGCCATTAGTAAAATATGGGTGTGTTTCTGTAATTGTAATATACCACCCACTCATTAATATAGCTTCACTTCTATATTCTGATTCACCTGTAAAATTATAATTATACGTTGTATTATAGGCTAAAAGATTTGAGATTTGCGGATTAGTTAAACTATCTGTACTGTATCCTTGTAAAAATTCAGGTGGCATAAAGAACAACATACTAAATATCACACCTAAAGTTGTTAATCCAACAACTAGACCCCTTAATTCAGAAAGGTCTCCCATTTAATGCCACACCCTTTTTCTTATCACATCTACAAATAGAAGTACCACCATTATTAATATTATAACAAAAACAAAAGGTGGTAACCACATGATAGCAGTACAAAGACCTAAAATAGTTAATCCAACTACAGCTTGTAAAAATACACTATCAGATGCAAATATTAAAAATGGCAATTCTGCTAAAAGTAATATAAATAAAGAAATAATTATACCAGATACAAACGGTGTTATATTTAATCTTAATCCTAATTTTGTTGGTAATTCATAAATACTTATGCTCCAATCAGAAGGTTCAATAGGTGGTTCTGGTTCTTCCTCTTCTACAGTTGGAATAAATTCTATATTAAGTGCATCTGCAACAAACATATCTGTTCCATCTAATGCACAATATATAACACCAAAATGTAGGTCAGTCATATTCGATTGATTTACTATTTGTGTAAGATTCAATAATGGATTTCCATCAAGATATAGTAACGCTTCTAATCTATTTAAAGAACTATTAACAAGAAAATTATAGATGTGAAAATTACTATTTGGTGTCCATGAAACATTCACACTGTCACCTGTTGAATTAGCTATATACCATCTTTCTAAACCACTATTATGTGAGACTCTTAAATAAGTTGAAGCTCCAAAATATAATCTAATCATATCAAATCCACCAGATTCCCCAATGTACACATCACTTACAGCAAAAGCAGTTGTTAAATTAAAAAATGTATCATTTAAAGTTTTTTGGAAATAAGCAGAACCGCCACCACCTGCTGGGGAAAAAGTACATGAGTTTGTTCCAGCATAAACTTTTGTTTGTTGGCTAGTACAAACCCCTGATTGAGAATCAAAAGGAGTAGATTCTCCAATCTCCCAATTCCAAAACATATATTCTGTTTCAGCTTTAACAATAGGATAAAATAGAGATATGATAAATAAAACAAAAAGGATAAGAATAAAAGTTTTCATTATGTACCATGTCCCGTTATCCATTTTCTAAAAACGTCTGCTGAAAGTAAACCTATAACAACAATAGGAAATATTATAGAAACAAAAGGCAACCATGTTAGACCAACACCTATAAATATTATCAATAGACCTACGATTGTTATAATGAGTATATTATCACCTGCAAAAATCACAACTATTAATTCCGCAATAGCTAAAACTAAAAGTGTTGCTAGTATTCCAGATACATAAATAGGAATACCTATAAAATTTGCTAAGTTCATTGGTATTTGTGTTATATCAACTTGATTAGGTACTTCAACACCACTAGGTAAATATGGTAAGTATTCTTCACCTTCATAAATCCTAAGATAGTCTAACCACCATTTAGCATATTTCCAATCATAAGAGCCTGTTTGAATACAAGGATATAATACCCATTCATCACCAGCATATTCCATTGTATCAATTAATACCCCATCTATATAAAATTTTATTATTGGTGGTGATAATTGGTATACTTCAATCTCGTACCAATGCCATGTATTATACAAACTTGCTAATGTTATATTTGTATCATCATATATTGTTGCTGTATGTAGATTATTGTAACATACAGAAAGATTATTACTGCTTATCATAAATCCGACATACCCAGAAGGAAAAGAAGTACCATTTAACCATATTGCTAAAATATTAGGTGGTTCTGTAAATTTTGCATAAAATCCTAATGTACTCGCATCAGGTGGTTCAGAATATATAATAGTTTCTGTTATATTTCTGACATATGCTTCACCATAACCAGAACTAGCTACAAATAGAATACTGCTAGTACCTTGTTTTTTATTTATTTCATCTTTAGAAAATGAAATTATACTGCCTTCTGTAGCTTCTGCCTCATTTATATTATCTAGTGGTGTATACCATTGCATTTTAGACATATCACCTTTAACAAGAAAAGGGGACAAAATGATAAAGAGACTGACAAAAACCACAAACGGAAATAGGTTTCGTCTAAAATTGAGTTTCATTCTGTCCCCTTATAATTATTCTAACTCAAAACTTCTATTTAAGGATTACTACAAAAAAAGAAAGGGTTTTTGGGCATTGTTTCGGTGTTAGGCTATATTCCTGACAGTATTTCTACCAAGAACCAGATCACTACACCGATTATGAAAATCAGAGGCAAAAGACCTATCAAGGTGGCGGCGGCTTGATAGCCCGTGAAATTCCAACCTGTAGTGTTCAAGTCTTGTACTGCACTTACGAATGTCGGCGTTAGGCTTATGATGAAAATCAATGCGATTAAGAGCAAGATAATTTCAACGATCTTGGTCTTAACACTTGAGACAGCCATTTTTCTTTCCTTCTTACAAAAAAAGAAGGTATGTGGATTATTTAAAAGCGATTGACACCAAAATGTCTAATAGCCATGTGGCTCTAAGTAAATCTTGTAACATAATTCTGCTAATTTTTGGAAAAATATATTTTCTTTCTGTTTTTCTGTTAGAATATATATATACAATTTTTGTTTAAATGTTCTTGATAATTGTAATATTTTTGTACTATATCCTGATTTATTATAACTCATTTTTGTACCCTAGTATTAATACGTTGAAGTTTGTTATAAACCTTTTGTTCTAAAGATGTTCTTCTACCTTTACGAGATTTAGAACCAATACCGATATTATACATAACAATCTGTACGGGTAATTTTAAGAAACAAACACTTTTATTAAAATCTGGTACTTTACAATAGAGTTTATAAAATCGTAAATGTTCATAACTCTTAAAGAAACGAGATTTCCTATTTTCTATTCTTGTGATAAAGAAAGGAGATTCTTTAATATATTTCTCAGATAATCGTAATGCACAACCTATAGGTAGGTGTTTTTGTGTTAATCTTTCAGTATATGCTTTAACATTATATAAGTCTATTTCATCTAAAGGTAACCAATCTGAATTTTCAGGAAAATCTAACCAATTAGTAGCTTTAATAAGTGTTTGTTTATCTATTATATCGTAACTCACTAAATGATATGAATCAGGACTAGAGTTTAGAATATCAATATCAATATCAAATAATCCAGAAATAAATTTAGTTTGTTGTATCACAAACTCTAAAGAGGTTTTATCAAATTCACACATAAATACATAATTGTTATCTGGTAAGATATTTGTAATTGCAGTAATTCTATTAAATGGTTGTCTCATTCTAAGTCCTTCTAAACTTTTTTATAAATGGATATACTATTTTGAAGGACTTCCAACACCAAAAACAAATAAAAGTACCTTCTTGTAAATCTTCTTTTTGAACAATATTACCACAATGTTCGCATAAAACTAAACACATTAAAACCACCATGCAAATCCTTTATACTTTTTTGCATATTCACCTCTAGGTTCTGGTGGTGGTTCTGGTTCTTTAGGTTCTTTAAATCCACCACCCAAATAATAAGGTTCTAATCCTTGCCTAAGTTTTTCTGCACTACGAGAATATTTAGACCTATAATCTCCACCATTACGAGAGAAAAACATCTCTAATAAAACTTGTTTTTTTTCTGCTCTGGAAAGATTTTCATAAGAATCTCCAAAATCACTTTTAACTGTTCTATCTTCTTTATCTAGATAATCACTAATATTATCATAATTAGTCATTTATTTTTGCTCCTCACTTCTGGAAAACCAAAATCTTTAGTAAGTTGTGTTTGATAAATATGTTTTTTATAAGAAGGAAAATCCATTAAATATTTTTGTCTATGTCTATTCATTATCTATCACAATTACTAATTGTGTTTGTTCTGTACCACCATAAAAGTTACACTTCTTTCTCAGAAGTGAACGTATATTATAGTTTTTGTTTTTCCATAATCTTTTAGAACATATATAAGTCCAATGTCTACCACCATATTTCTGATCGGGTAAACTTAAATATCTGAGAATAAAAGGACACTTAGAACAATCAATCATTTAATAATCAACTTTTCAGCTTTTAAATCGTTTCTAAATTTCTCTACACATTCTCTTCTTACATTACAAGATATGCAAGGTTTGTATCCAACATAACAAGTATCTAACCATTCCCCAAAACATTTAGGTACTTTTTTGTATCTCATTAAACATCTCTACCATGTAACTTATTTCTTTTCAAGTTCTTAACTGTTTTGGTATAAATTATTTTCTCAATATCTGTGCAACCTTTTCTAGTCATAAAATTAATAACTCTAATGATTATATCTGCACACTCTGTATAAAGATTATCAAAATTTGTAATACCATGTAAACGAGTTTCTTCCATAGCCTCAGATATTTCTGTAACCATAAGACCTAATTCAGCAATATCTCCAACTTTACCATTTTTGTTCCACATCTCAAGATAACCATTCTTACGATATTCAGAGTAAAGATATTGCTGTAATTCTTGAAGGTTCATATCACCACCTAACTTATTATTTTCCATTTATCTTTAATCCGTACAACCCATTTTTTACATTCTTCAATTTTATATTTTGGATTATGTGATATTTCTTTTTTATTTCTTTCAAATTCAATATGTCTAATCAATTCCCCTTTCGTATTAAACCAAACTTCACCCAAACAAAACGGACATTTAAAAATCTGCTCAGGACTATTATCTGAATTATAATTATATGGAAAAGAACCCTTTTCCTGTTTCGATTGAGCAGAAAGACCGTAATTATAAGCGGAAAGTATTGATTGTCGGCGCATTTGGGTTCTGATTGTCGTTTTAGCTTTATTTTGCCATTCTCCTTTCAGAAACCATGATACTCTGTTATATGCTGAAAGTAGTTCTCGGCGTGACGACATATCTATTGTCGTGTTTGTCGGAAAATGCCCGATAAAAACCTTATCTGGAAAACGATAAGGATAAACATAAACTTGAAAATCTCCTATCATACCCAATATCACTTTTTCATCATTCTTAGTAAATTTTTCTGTTGTTTGATGTCGTTTACCATTTTTTCTATATATTTTTCTAATAAAAGCTCCCGTTTCAGTTGTCAGAATAAAAGCCTTTTCTCTATTTCCTTTTTCAATAGACAAATCAAATCAGCAAAAGGTAAGTTAGGATAAAGCCGTTTAAAAATGTTTGGGTTGTGGTTCAATTTAAAAGACCACTCTAAGTTTACTTTCCTTTCTTGCCCTTCGATTCTGGTTGTGCAATTTCTGACGTAGGATAGAGCCTGTCAAAAAAGGCTCTGCCAATCTTGCGTTTTTCGTAAACGTGGAAATGTTCTTTCAGAGAATCTTCACCACCAGATTTTTCCATACTATCAGCCAATTCATCATAAGCAGTTGGTGTAAACTTCTGTACTACATTTTGACCTACTTGAGTTACAAGTGTAAGATAGACACATTCATTACCCTTCTTATCTATCTTATCTTCACTTTTCACTAGCTTCATAGCTATAGTGTTGCCTATTTCCTGTAGATTCAGAAAATTGCTTTTGCTTTTCTGTTCCTTAGCCTTCTTTCTCAATCTCTCAATAAGAGACATAGTACAATCACCACCTTTCTTCTCAGTTGAATATGTTAAAGCATTGTGAGATATATATGTTATTATCAATTTCTATACCGTACCTGTTCTTCTTCTGTTACATCTTTCAATCCTTTTTTGTTTGAGTCATCAGGGCTAATGGCTTTTATTATTCCGACCATGTTTGACCTTATATCACATAAGACCTCTATTAATAGAGCAGTAGCTCGTAAGTTTGCTTCTGTACTATCGTTTGTTTTCTTAAGATATGCTCTAAAAATACTATCAAATTCTTCTTTAAATTCTTCTTTTCTTTTCATTCAATCACCTTCTTTCAGGTTCAAAACATTCAAATAATTCAAATCGTGTTTTGGCTATACATATTTTGTCTTTTGAGTAACCACAAACTATGCGTACCTTTCTTGATTTATCACAATATACTTTTTTTTCTTTTTGTATTACTTATTTGCTCATTGTTTTAGCCTTTTGTTTTAGTTGGATAATAAGGTGTTTGGTAACTCAGTTGGATTTTGTTTTTATTTATGAGGGGAAAGGTACACCTTATTATCCAATAATAATACTCAATACTATTTAATAAACTTATAGG
>Ga0307378_10009742_pt1 | contig 12587 bp, 15 predicted proteins | sample UN1MG_FD_202238 | JGI IMG/M metagenome (GOLD analysis project Ga0307378, IMG submission 202238) | Soil microbial communities from Risofladan, Vaasa, Finland - UN-1 | ecosystem: Environmental > Terrestrial > Soil > Coastal area > Acid sulfate soil | place: Finland: Risofladan, Vaasa | collected...
GATGGATTGAAAAATATCTTCATATACTCTAAATTCTCTTGTTCATCATTATAAACAACAGCTCCACCAATATCGAGAAAAGTACTTCCAGCAGAATTATTATAATCATAAGAATAATCACGTATACGTTCAGAAGTTTTATTGAATACACCTATTGTTAAATTATTGAAAATATTTCTAAGATAAAAATCAGTATTAGCTAAATCCTTTCTGGGAGAATTCTCATTCGACATTAGTGAAAATCCAACTATAGCAGAACCAGCTGCGAAAGCAATGATGATTATTAAACCAAAAGTTAGTATTTTCCTTTTTAATTCGCCATTTCCTTTTTGTTCAACAATAGTGATACTTTCATCTTCTTCTATATCATCTTCAATATCATCATCATAAATTTCTTCGTCTGACATAAATATTACCAATTAAAATTAATTTTTGCTATTATTTAAACTGTTGCTTTAAATAGTATACTTTTATTGTATGTTTTTATTGGTAATTTATTCATTTCATTTATTTCTGAGATTATACGAATAAGATTAAATTTGTATTATTTTCTTAAAAAAATAATTTAGAATTTGAAAGTTAATTACAAATAAAGGAATAAGTGGAGTGGAGGAGATTTGAACTCCCGACCAGCAAGTTTCTCTACTAAGAGCACCGCTCCGGAACTACATCATCCCAAACGGTCAGCTTTTTTTAAATTTACTTCTGGAGCCTGCCGTGCTGCCTGGCTTCGTGAATTCTAACTAATAGTTGGAATTTTACACTACCACTCCATATTTGAGTTAGTCTTTTTTGTTATTCTGAAATATAAAACATTTTCGATTATAACGAGGAATGTAAACCAATGATTTTGTTTAATATTATAATCTATTTGATTTATTTTTTGTAAAAAAATCTTTTTAATACATGCATTCATCAAATTATTGACCAAAAATATTCTGGCGAAATTGAATGACTAATCCAGAAATTAAGAAATTACTTAGAAAAGGCAAGATTCTTTTTGCTAATGAGAAATATAAAGATGCACTTAGTTGTTTTTCTAAAGCTCTTATTTCTGATCCTAATAATCAAGATGTTTTAATTCATCTTGGGTATACTAATAGTGCTCTTGGAAATTTGGATGAAGCAGTTGAGTGTATAGAAAAAGTTAAAGAAACAAAGGAAGATCTTTTCGATTTTTGGAATGATATCGGACGTTCATATCAATTGCTAAAAGAATATAAAAAAGCAATTTATGCTTTTAAAAATGCTTTAGAAAATGATCCTGCTGAAATTCAAAAAGAATTGATCGAAGCAATTATCGAACATTTATCTTTAAAAGCTAATTATAACCAATAATAGAAGAAAGTCATTGCTTTCTCTATTATTTCATCAAATAAATTCTTCTTTGTTTTCCTCCCACCATTTCTTCCAATTTGTTTTTAACATTTCTCTAGATTCTTTCGCCATTCCTGCAACAAAACCCAAAGGTACAGGATTGCCAATTTTTCTTCTAATCATAGTTATTTGCCCCATATGACCCATGAAATGCAATGTTACTCTTTGTATTGCGCTAAAAATTGATTCAATCCTGTCACCTTCTTTTTGATTCTCTGGTTTTTCTCTGAATTTTTCTAATGGTAATTTTTCGAGATAACTCATTACTGATTCTGATAATTCAAGATATGTTTCAATTAATGTTTTAAACGAATGTGGTGGTTTTTGATGGGCAATATCCTTTGCAACACCATAAGCAAAATATTGGTGAATTTCATCATTAAACCTTTTTTTTCCTTGACATAGTTCACCAAAAACATAATCAAGATGATTAGCGCAATGACCAAAAATCCAAAAGATATGATTTGAGTCCTCTGAAATCTGCTTAGTCAAATCTTCCATTTTTATCCCATATAATGATACAAAAAGATTCGCTTCCGCAATTTTGAGAATATCTATTGCAATCTCTTTTTCATCTCTTTGATCTAAAATTTCAGTTTCAACCATTTTATTCACCAATTATTTCTTTAATTCGTTTCTTATTCTTTTTCTGTATACTTAGGAAAATTTCATATTTAATTAATTTTAACTAATGTTGAATAGATTATTATTACTTCCTCTATATCGGAGAAATACAAATGACAGATTGTGTACTCTTCCTTCATGGGCATCAACCTTATTATAACGAAGAATTTATTGTAAAAGAAATCATATGGCAAAGCTATGGTCCTTTTTTCAAAATGCTTTTAGATTTGAGTAAAAATAACCAGTTTCAAGTTAATCTTTCTTTAACAGGCAGTGTTCTTGAATGGTTTCAAAGAACAAATAATGAATTTGTTCTTAATGCTCTTCAAGAGCTAATTGATCGTGATGTTGTTGAAATACTTATCTCACCTTTTTATCATGCGCCTCTAGTATTTACTGTTGACGGATTTATTAAAGAACAATTTTATCATCATCGTAAAATGGTAAAAGATTTATTTGGAAAGGAGATGAGAGGATTATTCCCATCTGAACTCGTCTTTTCTGCTTCCAAACGAGGTTTACTTGAGGAATTAGACATCGATTATTCAATTGTTGAAGGAGTACGTAATCCGTTTTATTCAGAAGATGTCGAAGGTGTTTGGAAATTAGATACTCGTAAAGAAATTTTTATTCTTCCAAGGAACCGAGCATTAAGTTGGCATTTTTCAGATAGTGACTTCCCAAATGGTCAATGGATGTTGGAAACTATCAGTAAGAAGCATGGACCTGTTACGATTGGATGTGATTTGGAATGTTTTGGTCATCATCGAGGAGCTGAGTCCTTTAAATTTCTCGAGTATTTACTTAAGAATTCCTCAAAAAATAACGTTCAATTAGCAAAAGCAGAGGATGTAGTAAAACGCAACAAAAAAAATACTCACTTTTATCAAAACGAAGAAGTGACAACATGGGCAAGAAGCATTAATGTCTTTTTCCCACATTCGAAAATTATTGAAATGTGGTTTGCTCGAAATGATGCTGTTTCTATGTATCAAAGAATCGAGTATTTATACTTTAAATTAGAAAGTGCATTACAACATTCTGTTAAAGAGAAAAAAGATGAAAAGAAAGAGAAATTTCTAGATGAAGCTATTGAGATCAAAATAAAAGAATTAGATGATATTCGCTGGGCAATTTACCGAGAGTTGACTGATGCAGCATTGTATCATGAAGATTTTTCAAATGATAATACTTATCGGGGTATGCTTGATAGATGTGGTTGGATCAAAGGTAGAATTTGGGAAGCTGAGGAGAAATTAACTAGCATAATGATGAATCTATAATTGATTATTAATCTCCAAGTATTAGCTGGGTTGGAAATGGAAGATCAACCATTTTTTCTCTAATTAAATCATTAAACTCTTTACTTAGCTGTTTCCCTTTATGTTTCCTTCCTATAACAGTATAAGTATTTGGTTGTACTTTTCTCAAGTAGTCTAAAAGGCCATCAATATTTCTTTCTGTATCATTAAGTTCTGGAACAAATTTTGTATCAATTCTTAAAATTCCTCTATAATGTTTACTAAATTCTAGTATTCCATCTAGTATATTTCTAAGAATTACTTCATTGTGTGGTCTGCTGATTTTTTGAAATTCATCATTAAATGTACTATTCAAATTACAACCAATTACATCACATAAAGAGAAATCTTCTTGAACTTCTTTTAAATGCAATAAAGAAGCATTCGAATAAGCCATAATTATAAATTCTGGAAATTTCTCCCTAATTTTCTTAGCTAATTTACCAAAACCTTTGTATAAAGCAGGTTCACCACTTCTTGTTAGAATCGTACCAGTTACTTCCTTATTTTCTTGAACAAAATTATTTATCTCATTAAAAATTTCATTTACTGGAAAGAATTCCTTTCGTTTATTCAACCATATATCAGTTTCACCAATTGGACAATATATGCAATTAAAATTACATGCTTTCTTTGGATTGATGTCAACTACCAGGATATTTTTGTATCCCATAATATCATTTATTCCTCTTAGATATTTATATTCCATTTTTTCCACCTTAAATAATTAATTTGGTGAGGATAATGCAGACCAGCTCAAGATCTGCATTATCCCCGAACATGACCCCTGCAACTAGAGTTGCTTATACCAGCTTGACAAAATAAGATCAAATTGTGCATGCTTTTCTTTTTCGAAAAATTCAGGTAAGCTTGAATTTTTTATAGCTTCTTCCAAAGGTATATTATCCTCTTTTAGTACCTTTAATTTTGTAAAAACTTCTGAAAAGTATTTTTTTGAGGCAGTAATATAATCATTATAAACAACTGATCCGTGTCCAGGAATAACTTTTGTTGGATTAAGTTCTTCAAAAAGCTCTAAAATTTTTATTCCTTCCCAATTCATTCCACCTAGCATACAACCTGAATTTTCAGCAAATTCACAATTTAAATTATCACCTGTAATCAAGATATTTTCTGGCATTACTTGAATGTATGCAGAACCTACTGTATGTCCACCTACTTCTTTGAAAATTATTTTCCTATTATTATAACCTATAGTCATTTCATCTTTGATGCCAAAAGTAATTGGAAAAAGTTTAGCGTTTAGAAAATTCGGTATCCAATCATTTAACATATTATCTGGTAATTCAGAATTTTCTTTTTTAGCATTCTCTAACATATTTTTAATGTATTTTTCTCTATCTTCTTTGGTAAGATAGCCATCTCTAGTATGTTTTAGATATTCCTCTTTTTCTTTTTGAGTGGCAAAAATAGGTACATCTTTGAATGCTTCTACTCCATAAAAATGATCAACATGATAATGAGTCAATAGTAATAATTTCGTTTTCTTGTTGAATCTTTTTTCCATTTCTTTTCGAAAATCTTTTGCTTCTTTGGCAGTTCTTCCAGTATCTATGAAAATTAATCCATCATCCATTTCAATGCAAGTTATATTTCCCTCATTTAAACCAGTGCCTGTTTTCCTTAAAACTATAACTTTCTCAGAAACATTCACTTGTTCAATTTTTATAGAGGTCAAATAAATCTTCCTTCCATGATAATTTCTTATTTTACTTAAGAATAATATGTAGAATAAAGTATATAAATTTTACATTTATTTCAGAATTATTTCTCATAGTACTGAGAAGAATTAATAACTATTTTGAGAAATAAATAGGATAAGGATCAGTAGAGAATAATGAAAATTTAATTTGAGGTAAAGAAATGCAAATTAAAATAGAAGTTATAAAGGTTAGAAGAGGATGTAAAGTATATACAGAAGGAGACATTTTATTTTTAGAGAATCAGAAGATCATTTCAAAAAATGATCAAAAATCAAGTTGTTTTAGTGCTGATTGCTCAATATATACCAATCTTGGACGATTGATACAAACCAATCAACTTTTCATTTCCTGCTTAGACGCAGGAATAACATCTGAAGGAACTGGAAATGTTATTTTTAAAATTACTAAGGAGAATTGAAAATGAAACCTATAAGAGTTAAACCAGTTGAAATAATAGGATCATGCCCGATAAATATTACAAAAAAAGATGAATTTGTTATAGAAGGATTACAAATTAAAAATCCAAATAGAAATAAATTGTGTTTTCTTGCGATATCACATTTATATTATGGAATTTGGGGCATACAAGGAAATCAAGTTTTAATAAATCATACATCCTGTCCTGGTTGCATAACAGAAATTGAGGAAGAAAATAGAGTGTCCTTCAGATTGGGGTACAAGGAACATTGGGAACTAGGAAAAATAATCACCAATTATTATTCTCTTTTAAAAAACTATTCTGAACCAGAAAATGCCAAAAAACTTAGATTGGCCGCAGAAGAGCACCTTTTTGGAGAAAAAATGAATTATAAAATTGCTTTTAAAACAATGAAATTAGCAATCAAAATAATGAAAAGTTGTACTGGTTTAGAACCAGCAATAAAAGTTGTATAAATAATAAAAAAATAAACTTACTTCTTCAGATTTCTATTAAAATCAAATTAAATATAGTATTAATGAGACACCAATTTAAGAATGGATTATAAATGATTTTTTTTAATTAAATTGATTAATAGTAAAAAAATATAGATTAGGTGATATAATTTCTTCTATCTTCTATTTGAATTATTTTCAGTGATTGAGAATCCTCTTGTCGTTTTTTTCTCCCTATAAGACCAATTATCATGTCATTATATACTTTAGTATCGGATTCATCTTCTAACAATTCTTCAGGAGAAACATAATTAGCGATATCAGGATGAGCATATAATACAATCCAACCAGGTAGATTTTTTTCTTTCTGAACACTAAAATCACCTAGATTCGTTCCAGGAACTACCGGTCCCCACTCTTTTAATAAAGTAATAGCTTGTTTTTCAAGATCTTCTTCAGGTTCTAAAAGTATTATACATGTTCCTTTCTCAAATACAATCCAAGTCTCATCATCATTATTGATTATTTCTTTCCAAATGCTAATTATTGATTGGTTTTCATTCACAAGAATCAACTCTTTTAATTTAGAAAAATTTTAGTTTAAGTAAATTTTGTTTATAGATTGTAAACTTGAATTTTTTCTTATTGAAAATAAAATGCCCAAATCCAATCTACTGAAGTGTGTAGAAGAGCAGCAGCAAATAATCCACTTTTACGCCATACATAACCATAAGCAAGGCCAGCAATTGTAGCGAAAAGGAAATAGTAAGGTGCTAATGCTAATGAAATATTATTCCAATGAGTTAATCCAAACAGAAATGAAACTAAAATCAGTGATAATATACGATTTGGAGAGCCTTCAGGAATTTTTTTATCAAATTCATGCAAAATTATTCCTCTAAATATAAATTCCTCTGGCAAAGCAATTGTGAGATAGATAACCAAAAAAGTTGCAAATTTTAACAGTGGAGATGTTTCAAAATCAGGACTCCAAAAAATAAAACCTGTTTTAAAACCAGTTGGTATTAGAATAGCGAATAGAATTGGTATTAAGAGAAGTGTATATTTTATGCCAGATAGTGTTGGTTTTGAATTTACTTGATTGAATGATTTAATATTAAATGGAGTATATGTAACAAAAAGAATTTGTACTAACCATAGCGTAGTTAGATGATAACTTAAATCATCATATCCATCAAATAAATCCATTGTATATCTATGATCCATTCCAATCCAAAGTATTAGTACACCAAAAATTATCAACATAGTTCGAAATGAATTTTCAATGGTTAGATATTGACTGAATAAAAGTAAAGCAACAGGGATGATATAGAAAAGGAAGAAGATACCGAAAGTACTAATAGTTAGAGTATTACCAATTAATGAAATTAAAAAATATGTTATAAACATCAGACTGTGAACGATTATACTAAATTCAATTTTATTTCTAATAAAAAATTTTTCAACTCTACTAATTATTATAAGTTTACTGAATGAAAAAGTAATAGTTAACCAGAGAGAGCTAAAAATTACAATTAGAAAACTACTGAGTAAATTCTTTTGTGGAAATACTATTACAGTTACGATTGAAAGAGTTAATGCAAGAAAAATTGAAGCAATCATCCAGATAGAACTTGGTTTTAGAATGAAATTTCTTGTTTCAATAGCAATATGAGGAGTCATTTCACTAAACCACTATTAATACAATCAATTATAATAACTCGAGAGTATTTTTAGTTTTGTGAGGTTTTTTTTAAATTATAACTGAAGAAAACTTTTTTCATTAATTAATAGAAATAATACCAAGGGTAAAAGAAAAATGAGTGAATTATTATATATGAATGATTGTTATTTGAGAGAGTTCGAAGCAAAAATAGTAGATATTTCTGAAGATAAAATGAGTGTTATTTTAGATAAAACAGCATTTTATCCTGGTGGAGGAGGACAACCAAATGATTTAGGTAAAATTTACTTTAAAGATATTGAATATGAGGTTATTTTGGTTGAAAGAGATAAAGAAAAGAAAATCACTCATAAATTGAATAAAACAATAAATGCAAACAAGGGAGATAAAATTAAAGGGGAAATTGATTGGGAAAGACGTTACAAATTAATGAGATATCATACGGCATTACATATTTTATGTGGTTTAATTTGGAAAGAATTTGGTGCAAGTGTAACAGGGGGAAATATGTACCTAGATAAAGCGAGAATGGATTTCAATTTGGCAGATTTTTCGAAAGAGAGAGTTGATTATATAGAAAAGAGAGTAAATGAAGAGATTAATGCAGGACATGAAGTAATCATTAAAACTCTACCAAGGGATGAGGCATTTAAAATACCAGATCTAATTCGTACTAAAATTAATCTTTTACCACCTCAAATCAAAGAAGTTAGAATTGTTGAAATAGTAGACTTAGATTTGCAAGCAGACGGTGGGACACACTTAAAAAATACTAAGGAAATTGGAAATCTCAAAATTGTTGAGACAATAAATAAAGGTAAAGATAATAAAAGAATTGTTATTGTCATTGATGATTGATTTCTCAATATAAAAAAAGAAGAAGAGATCCATTAATTTTAGGATTTTAAAGCCTAATTTTCAAGGTGGATCTTCTTTCTCAGTGCTATTAAGTTTACTTTGTGAAATTTCTATTATGTTATCAATAGGAGTTATTACTTGAGAATCAAGTTCAGCTCTATGTGTTAAAACAAGAGCGAAACCTTGAATTGTTTTTGTTTTATCATTAGTTGCAAGAGATTTTACAGTATTAAATTTACTAGTAATTTTTCTTACAAAGATATCTCTGGTTTCTATTTGTTTTACAATTTGTTTGTAAAATAATGAGATTTGATTAGTCTTTTTTAACATTGTATTTCAGCATCCACTGTTTTTTCACGTTTCTTACTTTTTTTTATCTATTTGTCAAAGTATATCTAAACTTCGTTTTTTCGATGTCTTTTTTGATTTGTTTCTTTAATTGATTTTGAAATGATATTCTTTTTTCTTTCATTTATACCACCTATTTATTTTCGATGAGTTTATTTCCACATCATCGTCTCAATCATATGAGCATATTTTTTTCGTATTTTTTCTACATTCATTCGTTCATTCATTTTCTGTCTTACTTTCTTATCTACCATTTTATTTTCTCCTTGAATTTTTCTTAGTTTATTTCCAGTCTGTTAAATCCCACTCTTTACCTGGTTTTTCTAACACTTTCTTAATCTCACATCTAATTGCTCGTCTTCTGCGAGTTAACTCCGTCACCTCCAAAGTGAGTGTCCACTGTGTGTAGTTTTTAACTTCTCACAGTTTAATATACAAGAAACTCATAAAAACCGAGTTTTAGGTCAATATCCCACGAACCTTAGAAGAAAACTTCTCATTTGGTTAAGAATGTATTCTCCTTAATAATTATAAGTCTTTCTCAAACTCTGAGAAAAGAATTTTTATAAAAAACGAAAATTAAAAATTAGATTAAAAACATCACTTATGAAAGATTTTTGAAATGATTGATTAGCTTAAGGAAATGATATTTTACTATATTAAATCTAAAATTTTCTTATAAAAGCTGGGAATTCAAATGGAATACATTTATCATATAGCGGTTTAACAATTTGACCAGGAAATCTAGGACTAATAACAAACAAAGGATAATCTTTAGGGGGAAATAATAGTTTAATTGATTCCAATTCATCAGTTGTAATTGATCGACCAGCTAATCTTAGTAAAGTTCTTGATAATCCTGGCATAATTTTTTCATGTAATTCGTCCATATTAAGTTCATGTGTAACTAAATTAATTTCCAAGACAGACATTGGAGAAGATTGTAATTGATGAAAATTCACTTTCAAATTGGAGTCTTCAATATCAATTAAGAGATATCCTTTAGGTTCAATTGATTCAACAAAACTTGTTCTCTCTAAAGCTCCTGGATATACTACCTGACCTCCATTAAGCATTTGTGCTCGATGTACATGTCCTGTAATAAATAAACAAATGTTTGAAGTAAAATTGTTTATATTAATAGCACCATGGCTTTCTTTAAACATGAATTGATGTGGTCCAAAAGTAGCACCAAGAAAAAGTTGATGACAGAGGATAATCGAACATTTTGAATCTATTTTCTGTGTTAATTTATTTATTGCCAAAAATAACTTTGAAATATTTCCTGATTGATAAGGAAATCCGATAATACTGCACGAACCAAAAGTAACATTTGAGAGTTTTGAAAAAAAATGACATTTCTGGTGAAAATTTAGTAAGGATAATGGTAATCTGGATCGTTCATGATTTCCTGGTACAATAAGAAATTGAATATCATCAAGTAAGATTTCTTCAATAATATCAAATGCTCTTTTTACTGCTTTTTTTCTTGGTTTGCTTCGATTAAAAAGATCTCCAGCATGAACAATAGCATCTACTTGGTTTTTCTTAGCTAATTGATGAATTTCCTCAAATACATGAAACATTCTTTCGTATGTAAAATTTCTTGCTTCGGATGATTTTCCTGTTTCATATCCTAAATGAGTATCAGCTATAGCTAGTAATCGCATAAGTAAAAATAGCGTTTCTAGTTAAAATGCTTTGAGTTTTATTTTTTTTACGAATTTTTTAGTTTTTACCCGAATTTCTCTGTATTTTGTAAAGCTTTATATAGGGGATATACTATACGTAATATAGTATTCTACTAATACGTTATTAGAATTACTAAAATACAAAAACTATGGTGAAAGCTTGTGTTAAAAAAAGTAAAATCTTTTCATCCAGAAGCACTCATTGGAGATGACCACTTCCGAACATACGTAGAAAGTTTCGAATCAGAGCTATTACGTGGGATATCAACAGTTGCAGTTCTACAAATAATCAAGCAGCATCCAGAAGAAGGTATTTATGGATACCAACTACTAAAATCCATTGAACAAGAGACTGACAATGTATTGATCATTGAAGAAGGAACTCTCTATCCTCTTCTCAGGAAGATGGAAAAGGATGGCGTTTTAGAGTCAACCAAGAAAGAACTAAGTGGTCGCCCAAGGAAGTACTATACTTTGACAGATGAGGGGCACAAATTACTGAATCATATGTTAGGTTTTTTTGCTAAATTATTAGAAGCAATTTCCCCATTAATGGAAATAAAAATTGATTTACCTGAGGATGAATTCATGTATTGTCCAAATTGTGCCAATAAAATAAAATTAGATGAAGTAACAAAATTCTGTGAAGTGTGCGGAATTTATGTTGAAGAATTAATTAATCAGAGGGCGTGATTATGACTAATAATAATAATAAAATTGAAAATGAAGTTGTTAGTGAACAACAAACACTAGTTAAAGAATTCATTGATGAAATTGAAAGAAAGCTACCATTTTGGTTAAAATCACAAAAAGAAGAACTAAAAGAAATATTAGAAGAACTTGAAAATCACATTTGGGATAGAGCATGTGAAATAGCTAAAAGTGATGAACCAACACCAAGCCATATTCAACAAGTAATTAATCAAATGGGATCTGCAAGTAAAATTGCTGCAGAATATAAGCGACGAGGAAAACCAAAATTCTACATAACAGAAGAATTAATTCCAATGTATCAAAAGATGCTAATCATTGTCCTTGGCATATGTGGAGCTATTAACATTCTGATAGCACTTACCAGCATAGGTTCAAGAACAGCTGGAAATATATTTAGTGGATTATTCTCCGGATTAGCAATAAGTTGTGCAGTAGCATTAATTCTGATAACAATACAATTTGTTTTCCTTTCAATGGAAGGATATCTTCCAGAAGATTTCCAGAAATTATCCGGAAGAATTCCGATAATTGCAATACCTATAGGTTATACTTTAATAAAATCAACTGAAGAAAAGAAAACTGAAGCTTCAACTATTGTAGAAGAGCCAATTATACAAAAAGAAGTTGTAGATGAAAAACCAGTTAGGATAATTAGAGAAACTACTTATCCTGAAACAACATTCGGACCTTCCACATACAGAACAGGATCTATCACTGTTATACCAGAAAGATCATACATTGAAGAACCAAGGGTAACCGAAAAACCAAGAAAAATAAAAGCAAAACATTTACTTGGTAAAGACTATCTCTCAGAAGGAATTGCAGGAATAGCATTTGGAGTGGTTATCATGATTCTTCCATTTATGCCATTCATGCAAGATTTAATACCAGATAATTTCAAATATTGGATTGCTATTTTAGGAGCACTTGCATTTATAGGAGGATTCCTTAAATTCCTACAAGCTATTGCAGGAAGAATGATGGGAGTTCAACAATTACTCATGATACTAGGATTAATACCACAAGGATTACATATTCCATTATACCTTGCATTACTGAAGAGACACGATATTATATTTGATTGGATCTGGGAGAAAGTTTCAGCACACATTTCATTGATCGATTATACCAGAGCCTTTACTGGAATAGTTTGGTTCATCGTAGCAATGACAATAATTGGATTAATTTCACAATTCGTGCGATTCATTAGATTAAGTACTGAAGGATTTCCTCAATCAAGTTAAATAGCTTGATTGAAACCTTCTTTCAATTTTTTTTATGTAAAATTGTTTTCTTTAGAAGAAGATATGTTAGATAGATACCCGCAAAGCAGGTATCATACTTTTTTCCTGATTTTTTATTCAATCAGTATTCAATCCCATTTAGATTCAAG
>Ga0307378_10009743_pt1 | contig 12584 bp, 12 predicted proteins | sample UN1MG_FD_202238 | JGI IMG/M metagenome (GOLD analysis project Ga0307378, IMG submission 202238) | Soil microbial communities from Risofladan, Vaasa, Finland - UN-1 | ecosystem: Environmental > Terrestrial > Soil > Coastal area > Acid sulfate soil | place: Finland: Risofladan, Vaasa | collected...
TTCTACAACCTGGCCAGCACCGAGGGCTGGTTCGTCAACGCCGAGCTGCGTCTGCCCTTGATCAATATCGCTTCCACCATCATCGGTCCGCTCGGTCCTGTTCGCGGGGTCCTCTTCTTTGACATCACCCGTTCCCGGCTCAACGGCTACCCGGCAAAATTCTATCACTATGCCGATCCCTACCTGCCACCCGAAGCCCTGGACGCCATCGGTTCCTTCGGCTGGGGCATCCAGCTCTTCCTTCTGGGCCTGCCCATGCATATCGAATGGGCCAAGAAGCTGGGTTGGACGGACTTTTCCGATCCCCTGAACGTCCAGGGTTTCGGCTCTTTCCAGGCCAAGTTCTGGATCGGCCTCGATTTTTAACCTTTGCTTTCCCCCCGCCCGCCACAAAGAGCCAAGGATGCCACGGCCCTTTTCAAGGAAGTATTCCTAAATAAGTGATCACCATGATGGCTGCAGGAAGCCGCCCTTAAGCCCCCGTAGCGGAGGGGGGACCCGTCGGTTTTTAACGACGGGGGGACCCGTCGGGACTGGTTCCCGGGGTGCGGGGGCCGGGGGTGGTTTCCTGCAGCCAACGGAATCAAACAAACGAAAATACTTGCTCTTTTCATTACCCTCTTGAAATCGGTTTTTCAGAGTGCTATTATTCCCCACGCCTTCGCGGACGCCCAATCAGCAAACCTGGAAGGTTTTCCACAGTTGTGGATATTTCTGTGGAAATATAAATCGCCGCTATGCAAGATAAAGAAAAACCGAACGCTTGGCTGCAAATCCTCCAAACGGTCAAAAAGAAGGTCGACCAGAACAGCTTCGAGACTTGGTTCGAGCCGACTCTTTACATCGGCCAGGAGAAGGACATTCTCTACATCAAGGTGCCCAACTCCTACTTCCGCGATTGGCTCTCCTTTCACTATTCCTCGGTGATCTCCGAGGCTTCCGAAAGCCTCTTCGGCAAGGCCTTTGATATCAAGTACATCTTCGATGAAACGCCGAGCCCGTTCATCCGCCGCTCACCAGAGGAGAGGCGGGCCCAACATGGCCCTTTGCTGAGCCCCAACCTCAACCCGAACTACAGCTTTGAGACCTTCGTTGTGGGCGGCTGCAACCAGTTCGCCCACGCGGCCGCCCTGGCCGTTTCTAAGAACCCGGCCAAATCCTACAATCCCCTTTATGTCTACGGAGGCGCCGGCCTCGGCAAGACCCACCTGATGAATGCCATCGGCCATTACGCTTTGGCCAAGCATCAGCGCATGAAAATTCTCTATGTCACCACAGAAAAGTTCATGAACGAGTTGATCAATCATATCCAGTACGGCAAGATTCTCGATTTCCGCCAGAAGTATCGGAGCATCGATCTTCTTTTGATGGATGACATCCATTATCTTTCCGGCCGGGAGCGAACCAAAGAGGAATTTTTCCATACCTTCAACCACCTCTATGAGAACCAGAAACAAATCGTCATCTCCAGCGACTGTCCCCCCAAGGAAATTCCACAGCTCGAGGAGCGTTTCAGTTCCCGTTTCGAATGGGGACTGATCGCCGACCTCAAGCCTCCCGACATCGAAACCCGGATAGCTATCCTCAAGAAAAAGGCCCAGGTCGAAGGCGTCGATCTCCCCGAGAGCGTCGCTCTTTTCATCGCCGATAAGGTCCATTCCAACATCCGCGAACTCGAAGGCTATCTCCGTCGCGTCATCGCCTACTCTTCCCTTAAAGGAGTGAAGGTTGATCTCGAAATTACCAAGGAAGCTTTGAAAAGTCTTCTCGATTCCATGAGCTTAATCATTACTGTGGAAAAAATCCAAAAACTCGTCGCCCATCAGTTCAAAATCAAGCTCTCCCAGCTCAAGTCCAAGAACAACTCCCCCAAGGTGTCCTTCCCCCGGCAAATCGCCATGTACCTCTGCAGAGAGCTGGCCAAGGCCAGCCTTCCCGAGATCGGAAAAAAGTTCGGCGGAAAACACCATACGACGGTCCTGCATAGCGTGCGGAAAATCCAGAAGCTGCGGCGAAAGAATTCTGAATTCAACAAAGAAATCAACAATTTGATCGGCCTGATTCAGTAAGTCTATCAATGAGTTAACGATGATTTACACATTTCCAATTGCTTTTCTTATTCTTCTTACATAAAGTATTAATTAATATAATAAAGAAAGATAAGAGAATTCAGAGAAAGGTGGAAAAATGAAGTTCTCAGTGGCCAAGGAAATCGTCCTCGCTGAACTCCAGCTTTTGCAGGGGATCGTCGAAAAAAGAAATACTATGCCGATCCTGGCGAACATTCTGGTCCAGGCGACGGCCGATAGGGTCGAGATGACCGGGACAGACCTTGAGGTCGGTCTGAAAACACATTTTCCGGCGAACATGGAAGAGCCGGGGGCGGTCACGATATCGGGAAAAAAGATATTCGAAATCGTCAAATCCCTTCCCGATGAAAAGACGATTGTCTTTGAGGAAAACGACGATTTAATGATGGAGATCAGCTCGGGCAAGAGTCAATTCAAGGTCCTCTGCCTGCCGAAAGAGGATTTTCCCCAGGTCCCGGAAGGGAAGTTTGAAAAAAAGATAAACCTGTCGGGCGATCTCTTTCGGGAGATGATCGACCGGGTATACTTTGCCATCGCCCAGGAGCAAAGATATTACCTGAACGGGGCTCTTCTGATCCTAAAGAACAACTCGATGGAGTTGGTCAGTACGGATGGACATCGGCTTTCTTACGCCTCGGCATTCGTTGAGAACCTTGAAATCGGCGATGAGATTCGGGTCATCGTCGCCAAGAAATCCCTGGGAGAGCTCAGAAAAATGACCGACGAGGGAGTCGAGTTTGATAGCGACGAAAACAACTTGTTCTTTCGGGTCGGAAGCCGGATGCTTATATCCAGGATTATAGAAAGCAAGTTCCCGAATTTCGAAACGGTCATTCCAAAAGACAATCCTCATGTCCTCCAGGTGTCGAAAGATGAGTTCACCCAGGCCATCCGGCGGGTTTCCTTGCTATCGACGGAAAGGTCGCGAGGGATCAAATTCTCGATCGGCAAAGGGAATCTCAAATTGTTCTCGTCCAACCCGGAAATCGGCGAGGCCCGGGACGACCTGGAAATCGACTACAAAGGAGCGGACCTCGAAATCGGGTTCAACTCCCAATATCTTCTGGATTTCTTGTTGTCGGTCAATTCCGAGAGGGTTCGTCTGGAGCTCAAAGACGAGAACAGCGCGGCCATCTTGAAACCCGATATCGAAGAGACGATCAAGTACACCTATGTGATCATGCCGATGAAGATCTAGTCTGGAATATTCATAAAATGAAGAGCATAAAATTCCCTCTCCCTGGACGGGAGAGGGTCGGGGAGAGGGGGATTATTTTTCGCAGTGTTTGTGAATAATTCAGGCTAGGCGGGGCTAGAGGATTTCGAGCGGGTAGGATTTTCCCAGGACGCGGAGTTTCCCCTTATCATCGACGATGATAGCGGAGTAGTCCGGATATCGGGCCAGGATCTTCTCCGGAGTGGGGTTGGGGAACAGGGCCGTTGAGAGCCCGTCACAGAGGGCCGTTTCCGGGCCGATGACGGTCACGCTCTGTTTGCCCCGGGCGGGATAGCCTGTCTGCGGGTCGAAGATGTGATGATAGCGGACGCCGTCTTTCTCAAAATATCTCTGGTAATCCCCCGACGTGGCCACGCCGACGCCGCTGACGGAAAGGACGCCGAGATAGCCCTGCCGGCGCGGGTGTTTGATTCCGACCCTCCAGGCGGAGCCCGTGGGGTTCCTTCCCCAGCAAAAAAGGTCTCCCCCGGCATTGATAAAGCCCCGGGCGATTCCCAGGTCGCGGAGCGCTGAGGCGGCGAGATCGACTCCCCAGCCCTTGGCGAGTCCTCCCCAATCCAGACGCATCCCGGGCGCCAGGACGAGAGAACCGGACTGCTCACGGATGGCATCCTGGCCGACGAGAAGAAGCGCGGCCGTGATCTCTTCGGGCGCAGGGAGGCGATAAGATTTTGTCTGAAATCCCCAGAGCCGGGTCAGCGGGCCGACGCTGATATCGAAATAGCCGAGGGAATCGGCATGAAGGCGGCGGGCGGTGCCGTAAAGCTCGAGGACCGCCGCTGAGGACAAGTCGCTTCGGTCCGGCGAGAAATGGGCTTCGATAGCGGTGAAGACACGGCGCATTTCCTCCTGCGTTTCAGCCACTTGAGAGGGCGGACAGAAGACCTGGACATCGCAAATCGTATCGAAAAAGAGGATGGTGTATTCATGCCACCCGGAACGGGTCCGGCAACCCGCCACAAGGAAGATCAGGAAGAGGACGGGGAAGAGTCCCTTCCTAGCCGGTGACAGTATCGACAAAACGGGGACCATCGATGGCCAGAAGGAAATGGTTCGGCGCGCAGACGATCCGCTCCCCGGTCAGGAAGGCCGGCGCGGACGACTGGCAGATCTTGTGGCGGCAGGAAGACGCCAGGACTTCAACCTTTCCGCCTTCGACCCGGATCAGGACCTCGCCGCGGAGAGTCCTGTATCGCCGCACTTGACTTGTCTTCAGAGACAGGGTGTCCCGCTTTTTCCCGTCGACAAAGACGGCCGCGCTCCTCCCCGGGGAAAGAAGAGGCGCCGGCTCTGAGAAGGACGCGACGGTCAGGCAGGCCGAGGGCGAGCTCCGGCCGTTCATTTCCCGCCACAATTTCCCGAGCTCCCGGGTTCGGAGATCCCAGACCCGGCCGTGCCTGATGAGGGCGAAAGAAGGAGGGGCGGACCGGCGAAGGGGCTGATAAGCCAGGGTCAGAGAGGTCGACGTTGCCCCGCTCGCATATTCCCATCCTTTTCGGGCCAGAGCCGCCCGCAGCTCGCCGGCGAAGGGATGCGGCTCGCGGAGCGAAAAACGGGTTCCCTGAATCAGGCCTCTTTTCTCCATCTCGGTGACGATCGTGGGAAGATAATCCTGGGGATCAGCGGCGATCAGGTAGAGGGCGGAGCCGGCTTCCTCAACTTGCGGGATCGACAGAAGGGGAGCAGCCAGCGGTGAAGCGAACAGAAATCTCAGGAAATCGCGTCTATCCATGGAATCCTCCCTTTTTGAGAATCTCAACGACGACCGGCCAGCCGGCATCACGCTTCCCGGCCCGGTAACGCCGCTGGATGGCCAGGCCGCTGAGCCCGAGGCCGGCCAGAAGCCCGATGAGGCCGTTTTCGCCGGGCGCCAGACTGCTGACAGGAGAAAGGAAATAACCAAGGGCAAGACCGGCCAAGGACCCGATGAGCAGAAACCCGAAAATCGCGCTCAGCGCGCGGCTGTAGTCGGTCTCCGGCACTTCGATCTCCACTTCATCTCCCGGACGGGCGCCGACCGGGTTGCGGACGGCGAGCTTCCCTTCCTTGTCCTGCTTTGCGGAGCAGAGCGCCCGGGCGGAACATTCGCAGCAGGCGACCTTCGGGGTGACCTTGACCCAGGCGAGGCCGTTCTGCACGCGAATGACCGTGGCGCTATCCTTCATGGTCTTTCTTCAGCCGGCCGATGGCCAGCGTCGGGCATTTCTCGATCTCCGGGATTTTTTCCGGCGGGATCTTCTTGTCATCCGTGATTACGGCCAGGTTGTCCTCGATAACGATGGCCTCCGGGCAGGCCCGGGAGCAGATGCCGCAGGCGATGCAGGCGTTCTTGCAGGCCTTCCGGGCGACCGGGCCGCGGTCCTTGGAGCGGCAGTAAACGAGGATGTTCCCGGAGAGCGGGTGGAGCTCGAGGAGCTTGCGCGGGCAGGCCTCGACGCACTTGCCGCAGGCGGTGCACTTCTCTTCAAAGATGACCGGTAAGCCGTCGGCCGACATCGCCATGGCATCGAAGGGGCAGGCCAGGACACAATCGGAAAGGCCCAGACAGCCGTAGGTGCAGAGCTTGTCGCCCCCCATGAGATGGGAGGCATAGCAGGTCTTGAGGCCGAGATATTCGCTCCGGCGCGGAGCCGCCTCCTCGGTGCCGCGGCAGTGAAGACGGGCCACCTTCTTGACCACTTCTCCGGCCTTGACTCCCAGGATGGCGGAGATCATTTCCACGGTTTCCGCGCCTCCGACCGGACAGCTGTCGGCGGCCGCTTTTCCGGCGGCTATGGCCTCGGCCAGCGCCTGGCACCCCGCGTAGCCGCAGGCGCCGCAGTTGGCCTGGGGCAGGGATTCGTTGATCTTTTCCACCCGGGGGTCGATCTCGACGACAAGCTTTTTGTAGGCGAAGACGAGCCCCAAGGAAAAGAGAAGTCCGAGGATCGTCATGGTGAGAATCGGAACGAGAACGCTCATCACTTGATCATCCCGGAGAAACCGAAGAAGGCCAGGGCCATGATCCCGGCAATGATCAGGGCGATGGCCGCACCCTGGAGCGGTTTCGGCACGTCGGCCAGCTCGAGCTGCTCACGGATGGCGGCCATGAGGACGATGGCCAGCGTGAAACCGAGACCCGAGCCCACGCCGAAGACCACGGCTTCGACAAAATCGTAATTTTTCAGGGCCGCCAGCAGGGCCAGCCCCATGATGGCGCAGTTAGTCGTGATCAGCGGGAGATAGATGCCCATCGCCTGGTAGAGGGGCGGGCTGGTCTTCCGGATGAACATCTCGACCAGCTGCACCAGAGAGGCGATGACCAGGATGAAGGAGACGATCTGGAGATAATCGAGGCCGTAGGGGATCAGGATCCAGTGGTTGATCGCCCACGATACGACGGCCGTGATGCTCATGACGAAGGTCACCGCCAAGCCCATAGAGAGGGCGGCGTCGATTTTCTTGGAGACGCCCAGGAAGGGACAGATCCCGAGGAAGTAGTGGAGGACGAAGTTGTTGATCAGGATCGCGCCGATGAACAGAGTCACGAGCTCCACGCTACCTCTCCCTTTTTTTTCTTTCGAGCTGAAGGCTGATGGCCATGAGGATTCCCAGGGTGATGAAGGCCCCCGGAGGAAGGACCATGATCACCCAGGGCTCGAACCAGCCCCCCAGAACCCTGTAGCCCAGGAAGGTTCCGCTGCCCAGAACCTCCCGGATCGAGCTCAGGATAAGGAGGGCCATGATAAATCCTGCGCTCATGCCCAGGGCATCGATGACCGAGCGGCCCGGTGAGTTCTTCGAGGCAAAAGCTTCGGCCCGGCCGAGGATGATGCAGTTGACGACGATCAGCGGAACAAATGGGCCGAGGCTCTTGGAGATAGGGGGGAAGAAAGCGGCCAGGAAGCGGTCGGCGATGGTCACGAAGGTGGCGATAATGACGACATAGCAGGCGATCCGCACCTGGTTGGGGATGAGCTTCTTGATGAGCGATATCAGAAAAGAGCTGAAGATCAGGACGAAGGCGGTGGCCAGTCCCATGGCGATGCCGTTGATCACGGCATTGGTCACTGCCAGGGTCGGACACATCCCCAGCATCTGGCGAAAGATCGGGTTTTCCTGCCACAGGCCTTTGAGAAAATCCTGGCCGGCGGTCCTACTCGGCATGCGGCCCTCCGAGCGCGAGCTTGCCCTCTTCCCTCAGGGCCCTGACCTTCTCCCGGGCCGCGTTGACGATGCTGAGGACGGCTTCCGAGGAGATGGTCGCCCCGGTGATGGTGTTGACCTCGGAGGCGGAGAGGCTTTCCGGCGCCGGGGCGGGCGGCTTGCGCAGGCTAAAGGTCCGGGTAAAGTCCTTGTTTTCCCAATAGACAAGGAATGACGGCCGGTCGGTGATCTTCGCCCCCAGCCCGGGTGTTTCTTTCTGGTCGAGGACGGCGAGGCCGTTGAGGCGGGAAAGAGAAGCATCGACGCCGATCATGAGGACGATCTTATCCTGGAAGCCGATCCCCGAAGTATAGATGGCGAATCCCTGAAGATCACCGGCCTCGTTCTTGCCGCCGTAGACGATAAACTCCTTTTCCTCATAAAGCGTCTCGCCCGCGACCGACCCGGGGACGACCGATACGATGGCTCGTTCGATTTCCATTTTTTTGTTCAGCGCGATCCGATCCTTGGTCAGGATCCCGACGCTGGCCAGGAAGCCTCCCGAAAGGAGCCCGACGCCGGTGAGGACGACGACCATGCGCGAGGACAGGCTCATTTCTTAGGCCTCTCGCCCAGGATGCGCGGACGCAGGTAGTGGTTGAGCAGCGGGACGAAGGTATTCATGAACAGGATGCTGTACATAACCCCTTCCGGATAGCCGCTGAAAAGACGGATGATCCCGATAACCAGGCCGATGCCGAGAGCATAGACCCAGGTGGCCTTGGCGGTGACGGGAGAGGTCACCATATCGGTCGCCATGAAGAGGGCGCCGAGCAGGAAGCCGCCGCCCAGAAGGTGGAAGAGCGGGGAGGCGTATCGGCCGGGGTCGGCCAGCCAGAAGGCGCCGCTGAAGACACCCAGGGAAAGGACGCTTCCCAGCGGAATGCGCCAGTCGATCGTGTGTTTGAAGAGAAGATAGATCCCCCCGATGAGGAGGGCGATCGCCGAGGTCTCGCCGAGGCAGCCGCCGATATTTCCCCAAAAGAGGTTCTGGAGAGGCGCCAGGGTTCCTTGGGCGACGGCCTCCTGGAACTTCAGGTTTCCCAGGGGCGTGGCAAAAGTGGCCACATCGACCGTGAGGGTGACCGGAGGGAGCCACGTCGTCATGGCCAAGGGAAAAGCGGCGGAGAGGAAAGCCCGGCCGACGAGGGCCGGGTTGAAGATATTATGACCCAGCCCGCCGAAGGCCTGCTTGCCGATGCCGATGGAGACGACGGCCCCGATAATCGCTGAACCCAGGGGGAAGGAGGGAGGCAGGGTCATGGCCAGGAGCAGTCCGGTGATGATCGCCGAGCCGTCGAGGACCGGGGCCAAAGGTTTTTTCCTTGTCCAAAGGAAGACCGCCTCGGTGGCCAGGCTGGCGGTGACGCAGACGGCGATGAGAGCGAGGGCGCGCAGCCGGAAATAATACACGGCGGCAAGGAAGGCCGGCAGCAGGCTGATGATGACGCGGACCATAATCCGCGGCGTGGTGTCCTTCGCCCGGATGTGGGGAGAGGATTGAACAAGGTATGGTCCGGTCATGATCTGGCGCTCTTTTTCCGTTTCGCCCGGTTGATTTTATTTTTCCCCAGTCGCATCCAGTGGACCAGGGGAATCTTGGAGGGGCAAATATACTGGCAGCAGCCGCACTCGACGCAATCCAGAACCCCCCAATTCTCGGCTTCGGCCCATTTTTCATAGCGGACGAATTTGTGCAGCTGCGTGGGAGAAAGTCCCATCGGGCAGTGTTCGACACAGCGCCCGCAGCGGATGCAGGGATATTCGGAGGCCGGCGCGGGCGAATGCCAGGCCAGGATTCCCGACGTTCCCTTAACGATCGGCGTGTCCAGCGACCACTGGGCCAGTCCCATCATCGGTCCGCCCATGATGAGGGTGTTCGCGTCATCCTTGAGGCCGCCGCAGAAATCGACGGCGCTCCGGAAAGGCGTTCCCACCCGGGCCAGCAGGTTTTTCGGCTCGCTAATGCCGGGCCCCCCGACGGTGACCGCCCTCTCATAGAGCGGCTTGCCGGCGGAGACCGCCTCCCAGATCGCCTTGACCGTGCCGACGTTCTGGACGACGATCCCGACGTCAAAGGGAAGGCCTCCCCGGGGAACCTCGCGGCGGAGGAGGGCGTAGATCAGGTTCTTCTCTGCGCCCTGAGGGTATTTGGTTTTGAGCAGGTGGATTTCGACCGGAAAATGGTCTGCCTGGCGGCGGAGGATATCCGCGGCCTCGCCTTTGTTTTCCTCGATGCCGATGATGGTCTTTTGGGCGCCGACGGCCAAGCGGGCGAGTTCGGCTCCTTTGAGGATCTCCTCCGGATGCTCCAGCATCAGCCGGTAATCGGCCGTCAGCATCGGCTCGCACTCGCAGCCGTTGATGACCAGGATATCGATGAGCTTGTCCTTGGGAGGCGCGAGTTTCACCGCGGTCGGGAAGGCGGCTCCCCCCAATCCGACAACGCCGGCGTCTTTGACCTTTTGACGGATCTCGTCCGGCGAGAGCGAAAACGGATCGGCCGCGCCGCCCGTCTCGGAGGCCGTCCGGTCCCGACCGTCGTTGGCGATGACGACCGCCGGCACCGGATAGCCGCCGGAATGACCGTGTTCTTCAACAGCCAGGATCGTCCCCGAGACACTGGCGTGGACACGGGCGGAAAAGAGGCCGGTGCCCTCTCCGATCATCTGCCCGAGGAAAACCTCCTGCCCCTTCTTGACGAGAGGCTTGGCCGGGCTCCCGAAGTGCTGGAGGAGGGGAATGACGACCCGCTGCGGCGGGGGAAGGGGGAGAATGGACTTATCGCAGGTCGCTTCCTTCGTCTCCGGAGGATGAACGCCGCGGGGGAAAGTCCGTCTTCTCATGCTCGGCCGAGATTCCTATTCTGCCACATGAAGCTTCATTATTATCAAGAATGAAGGAAAATTGTCAATCGGGGCAGGGTCGGCCTGGATCGGAGAGTTTGATTTTTGGCGTCGATTGTAGGATAAGGGGTTGACGTAAGAATTGCTCACGAAGGGAGAAGGCCATGGCCATCGACGTCCGCGAGGTCAGGACACGCCGGCACCTGAAAGAGTTCATCTATCTTCCGGAAAAGATCCACCAGGGTCACCGCAACTGGGTGCCTCCGATCTATAGGGATGAATGGAAGTACTTCAATCCCAATAAGAACAAGGCGTTCGGTTACTGTCAGACTAGCCTGCTCCTGGCTTTCCGGGGGGATCAGGCCGTCGGCCGGATCATGGGCATCATCAATACCCGCTTTAACGAATATCGGAAGGAGAAACTCGGGCGCTTCGGTTTCCTGGAGGCCTGGGAGGATCACGAGGTTGTCCATGCTCTGCTCGGCCGGATCGAAGAATGGGCCCGCGGCCTCGGGATGACCCGGATCGTCGGCCCCTATGGTTTTTCGGACCAGGACCCGGAGGGATTCCTGATCGAAGGATTCGAACACCGGGCCACCATAGCGACCTATTACAACTATGAATGGCTGCCCTGCCTCGTGGAGAACGAAGGTTACACCAAGGATATCGATTACGTCGTCTATAAACTCGATGTGCCCAAGGAACTGCCGGAATTCTACAAGAGAATTTTCGAGCGGACGGCCAGAAAAGGAGTCTTCAAGGTCGTCGAATTCCGCAAACGCAAGGAGCTGAAACCCTGGATCCGGCCCATCTTGAGCCTGATGAACGAATGCTACACCGGAAGCGATATCTACGGGTTCGCTCCCCTCGATGAAAAGGAGATGGACGACCTCGCCAGGCGGTATATGCCCGTCCTGGACCCGCGTTTCATCAAGGTGGTGACCAAGGACGGCGAGGCCGCGGCTTTCGTGATCGGGATTCCTGACATGACCGCGGGTATCCAGAAGGCGCGGGGACGCATTTTCCCGTTCGGGTTCATCCAGATCCTCCGGGCGGCCAGGAAGACCAAACAGCTCGACCTCCTCCTCGGAGCCGTGAGAGAGCAGCACCGGGGCCAGGGGCTCGACGTCTTCATGGGAACGCCCATGATCATATCGGCCCAGGAAGCCGGCATGGAGATCATGGACAGCCACCACGAAATGGAAACCAACGTCCGGGTGCGGGCGGAGATGGAGAGGATGGGGGGCCAGATCTATAAGCGCTTCCGCGTCTTCCAGAAGAACCTCTAACCCAAGGCACTCGTCTTGGATTTCCAGTGAGGTCGAGCGTCGGCGGCCCAGCACTCGCCGTCCACCCAAAGGCCGTCGAGGTCATAGGCCTCGCTCTCCTCATTTGGTCTCGGCCCAGTTGCGGCCCCAGCCAAGGTGGACCTTCAGAGGGACCCGCATGGGAAAGACGTTTTCCATCTTTTCCCGGACGAGGTCGGCCACGACCGGCTTCTCCTCCTCAGGCGCTTCGAAAACCAGCTCGTCGTGGACCTGGAGGATGATCTTGGTCTTGAGCTGCCGCTTTCGGAACTCCCGCCAGATATCGATCATCGCCTTTTTCATCAGGTCGGCGGCTGAGCCCTGGATGGGGGCGTTGAGAGCGATGCGGCGGCCGGCCTGCTGGACCATCCGGTCTCTCTGTTTGAGCTCGGGGACCTGCCGGATCCGGCCGAAGATGGTCTCGGTGAACCCTTTCTCCTCGGCCTTCCTGACCGTTTCCTCGAGGAATTCTCCGACCTTCGGATGTTGGCAGTAATAACGGTCGATGAAATCCTGGGCGTCGCGCTGGGATGTTCCCAGTTCCTTGGCTAGAGAAAAGGCCGATGTCCCGTAGATGATACTGAAGTTGATGATCTTGGCCTTTCTCCGGAGCTCTTCTTGGGCCTGGGGAAGAGCCTCTCCGAAAACCCGGCGGGCCGTCTCTTCATGGATGTCGCGGTCGGCGGCGAAGGTCTCGATGAGCGCCGGGTCCTGGGAGAGATGGGCCAGCACGCGGAGCTCGATCTGAGAATAGTCCGCGGCCAGAAGAAGGTCTCCGGGCTCGGGGATGAAGGCTTGGCGGAAGCGTTGCCCCATCGGGCCGCGCATCGGGATGTTCTGGAGGTTGGGCTCGGAGCTGGAGAGCCGTCCCGTCGAGGTGACGGTCTGATTGTAAGAGGTATGGATCCGTCCCGTTTCC
>Ga0307378_10009744_pt1 | contig 12584 bp, 9 predicted proteins | sample UN1MG_FD_202238 | JGI IMG/M metagenome (GOLD analysis project Ga0307378, IMG submission 202238) | Soil microbial communities from Risofladan, Vaasa, Finland - UN-1 | ecosystem: Environmental > Terrestrial > Soil > Coastal area > Acid sulfate soil | place: Finland: Risofladan, Vaasa | collected...
GATGGATTGCCGAATGATCAGGAATTTTTATACCATACGGACCCTCACAACGCTGATACAGATAACGACAATCTCCCTGATGGATGGGAGGTCTTGTATGGGCTGAACCCTTCCGATTCCTCTGCAGATAACGGGCGGAACGGTGATTTTGACCATGATGGATGGAGCAACTATGAGGAATACGTCAAGGGCTCAGACCCTCACAACAGCAACTCTCCTGAGCCACAACTCATGCCAACACCTCCTCAGATAAAAATGGTTATCCCTCACCACCAGGCGGGGATCATCGATAAAACCCGTATTCCCGTGAATACCTCTTTTTGCCTCCTCTTCGAAGATTTTGATGGAATCGATTTAACTGATACAACCAGTATCGCTCTTACCATAGACGATGCGCTGAATCCACCTTATGAACGAGGCTTGAATGACACTGAAGTGGTCAGGGTCATAAAACTTGATCCGCAAAGTGACGACACCCAGGTAAAAAAATTGTGGTTTGTCTACGACAGGTCACGAGAGGCGGAGATTGGCTCATTCGCCTATGATAAAAATATTCATATCAGTGTTGAAGCCAAAGATAGAAGGCAGAACCGGATGACTTCGGCTGGCTATGATTTTCATATCGAGACAGAGACAGTGCAAAGGGAATTTCTTGCTTCCTTGCCTGCCACAGAGATCCTTGACGAAAATGACTCTGTGCTCACTGATCTGTTCGGTGAAAACAGCCAGGTGAATACAATGCCATATAATAAAAGTATTCATGTAATTAACGGCGCCCTTTATGGGGCCAAAATTGTCTATAATGCCTCGGAGCACTTGTTACCTTTCTTCGGACCTGTGGATGAATTCCCTTTGCCTGATCTGTCCAGCGCGAAAGCTATTAATATTCCCATAAACCTTCAACCGCCAACGGTATTCACAACTCCGGTGAAAATATATATCCCCTGTCCCGGGTATTCGGAGGTCAGCAGGCTGAGCATTTATTCTTTTGATGGAACCGATTGGACTCTTGCCTGTACTCCTGGCGGGCAAATACAGCCGGGAAGTCAGGGGTTGATAGTGCCAGGCTCACGGGTAAACCATAATGACGGGAATCCATCTACCGTTGAAATCACGGCCTATCATCTCTTTGGAGCCGTGGCTGTTGAGGATTTGCCTGATGAATACCCTAACTCTGAACACCCCAGCACTGAATATTTGAGCAAGGGAAAAGAGAAGAAAGGAGGCTGCTTCATCACCAATCTCCCTTATGCAATCAATCTCCATTTCTAGTAAATCATGTGATATTTACTACAAATGGCTAAAAGATGAATTTTTTTCTGGGTCTTATGAAATTCAATTCTAATACTACAACGAGACTTTCAAAACGTCATTCCCGCGAAGGCGGGAATCCATGAGCTATCTTCTGGATTCCTGCTTCCGCAGGAATGACGAAATGACCGCGATAGGGAACAATGTCTCGTTGTAATAATAAGCCGTTTGCAACATAGGTTGGTTGGGGACAGAGGATGCGGCATCTTTTTTTGTTAGTTGCTGAGAGCGGGGTTTAAAACCCCGCCCTTTAGATCCGAACACCCCACGCAGCCAAGTGCAGTGTGGGATGCGAGTTAATCGATAGTGTGGTATGTGGTGGAAAAGTAGTATCGTGGAAAAGCAGTCTATCCTCATCTGTTTTTGGCTCACCTGTTTTTGGCTCACCTGTTTCTGGCTTCAAAATCTTTCATAAAATCGCATAGTGCCCTTACTCCCCCTTCCGGCATTGCATTGTAAATGGAAGCCCGCATTCCTCCAACCGACCGGTGCCATTTAAGCTGCAACAGCCCGCGTCCCTTCGCCTCTTTAAGGAAGTCTCGCTGTAGTATTAATATCAATAACTGAAATAACGTAAAATACCCTATCCCCTTTAGTTAGGGTGCGAAATGTGTGAGTCAGGAGTCTGCTTAAATTTATAATATGTGAAAACATTTTCATCCCTTTATGAAGTAAATTTCTTATTTCTAAAGTGTCTTCATAATCTCTCGGTAGCCGTATCTCATTGATAAAATGTTTTATTACATCCAATTTTATATTACTTTATAAATGGCATATAATTTGCTATATGTATATATTCCAATAAGCTATTTTCAAACGATTACTGGTATCATTCTAGGCAGATTAAAACTTAATATATGCAAAATTTAGGCAAACTATAATTATGAGCGATAATAATTATAGAGTAAATTTTGTCCCTTCGACCACCTGTTGAATAAATCTCTGGTCATTCCTGTGAATCTCCATCGCGCTGAATAAGCATACTAGGCATTTTCCGAGACTGCGCTCGGAAAATGAGGCTTCTTCGGAGCAGCAACAACCACACATAAAGACAAAAAGTCAACAAACTTAGACAAAATGTTGTCTATGTGGTCGCGCTAAGCGCCTAAAAGATAAGCAACAACTATTGCTGCTGATGACGGGTAAAGAGTATATCTCTTGGGGTAATCAATCAATGGGGCAAGATTATAAACCTCTTTTTGTTTGGGAGATTTGTTCTCTAAAAAGAAAATCAATCTTTGTGGGAATAGAAAGGCAATCACGATACACATCGCTACCTCCCGTTGCTCACCTGCTGACAATAGACAGGGGGCCACCTTCTCTTTAATCAATATAATCAATATAAATGAGCTGTTGATTTAGTCCTAAAATGAACATTTTTTAGAAAAATAGGAGGGATATTATATTGTTTTCATGACTATTAAATTTTGGTGTTTTCCTAAAATCAGAGTAAATCAACAGCGTCATATATACCGGATAAGTCTACAAGTTTAGGTATTCAGCCAAAAAGTCCTCAATCCCGTCATTCCCGAGAAGGCGGGAATCCAGAAGTAGTTGTTATCACAAAGACTGGATTCCCGCCTTCTCGGGAATGACGGGAGACACTTACACTTGTAGACGTACGCGATAAATACAACCATCATTTAGATACTCCAACAGGGGATGGAGTGTTTCTTTTGCTCATTTGTACTCGAAGCAGATTGTATGTGATTCAAGAAGTTGAGGTTTAATAATTTTAACTAATTTTATTTAACGGTAATCAGTCGAGAAATTTTTTAATTCTTAAGTCATAAGTCATGTCGGGGGGCACGGGGAGGATTTATGTTTAGGTATTTAGAAAGACATTTTTCTAGAATATGGCTTCTGGTGTTTTCAATCGACTTTCTTATTTTACTATCCACCGTAGTTATGACCTTGAAGATAATGACGATCAATCCAGGGAATACTAACCTTCGGTTTATACAGTTAAGCTACGCGTACTTAACCACTTTTATTCTCCTGAGTCTGGTAATGCTTTTTATTAACGAGCTTTATAGCATAGAGAAAAAATATCAGCCCTGGCTGTTAGCATTTAAATGCATCATTTCATTTTCACTTGCCTCTATGGTCTGTTATTTTCTGTTTCACGGAGTCCTATATGACGGAGCCTTATTTCGCTTTACCTACACTATCGCCCTCATTGCCTGTGGATCAATTTTATGCTGGAGATTCATCTCCTACCGGATTATTCCCCTGGTTAACATACAGCATAGAGTTTTATTTTGGGGAACCGATGACCTAAACAAAATAGTGGTGAGAGAAATATTAGCTGATGCTCATCCCAAGTTTAAAGTTGTTGGCTTTGTAGATAGCAACCCTGACTTAGTTGGGAACCTTATTATGGGTCGAAAAGTATTAGGGCGAGTGGAGGACCTTGATTCCATAATTAAAACAGAAAAAGTAGAAAAACTCATAACCCCTTGCTCCCTGTCCAGGGGGGATTTTCCTGCTGAAAATTTAATAGGCCTTAAGTTTAGAGGCATTGAGGTACTGGATGTCCATACCCTTTATGAGCGTTTAAGAGGCAAAATCTTATTAGAGGGGTTACGACCAAGTTGGCTTATATATGCCCGGGGATTTAAAAAAACCAGGTTAACAAAGTTACAAAAGAGAACTTCTGACATATTGATCTCAAGTATCGGCCTCATAGTGACCTTACCAGTTTCAATTATCACAGCTTTACTTATTAAATTTGAATCAAAAGGCCCGGTCATTTACCGCCAGGAGAGAATTGGCGAAGACGGCCGCATTTTTAATTTATTCAAATTTAGATCCATGAGAGCGGATGCGGAACAGGATACCGGCCCGATATGGGCGAGACAAAACGATGACCGTACAACTCATATTGGGAAATTTATCAGGAAAGTGCGCATTGATGAAATACCTCAAATGGTCAATGTCCTGAAAGGAGACATGAGTTTTGTTGGCCCCCGGCCTGAGCGCCCTTATTTTGCAACGATGTTGACCAAAAAAATTCCCTACTATAATCATAGACATTCGATCAAACCCGGTATCACAGGGTGGGCAGCAGTTAACTACAGTTATGGAGCAAGTATCGAAGACGCTATCGAAAAACTGCAGTACGATCTGTACTATCTTAAAAATTACTCTCTATCTCTCGATGTGATCATTATCCTGAAGACTATTGCCATCGTCTTTGGCAGGAAAGGTTCAAGGTGATTTTTCGGCATGTGCAAAATCCGTAAAGATTCCTGGCATCCTTCATTTTCCAGTTTACACTTTTGACAACTGGATTCCCGCCTTCGCGGGAATGACAGAATGCCGCAATCCGGTGTCATTCCCGCGAAGGCGGGAATCCAAAAAAAAACTACCAAAGGGCAATTAGCAAAAAAGTGTCGACTACTTTTTGCCCATAATGAAGGATGCCAGATTCCTGTACCACTTGTCATAATAATCCCTTTTGCTTGTGTAAAATTACTTCATAATTATGAAAAAGGATTCACAGTGTATGGGATAGAAAACATCCGATAGTTACTTTTTCTTATTTATCCTTAAATATAAGTTATAATAATTTTAATAAACAAAACTATATTATCAGGATGGCGAATGGCAGAGTATTTGCAAGCTGTTTACCTGTTATTTATAATTATTATGAGCTAATTATGGGTTTCGGATAAGTCTCTATACTTTCGCACTTTTCGTCATTCCCGCGAAGGCGGGAATCCAGAAGCATTGATATTACTGGATTCCCGCCTTCGCGGGAATGACGAGTGGAGATTATAAAATTATCTATATTTCAATTGGTTACCCAAAAGTGCAAAAGTATAGATAAGTCTATAAGTGTAGGTATTCAGCCAAAAAGGCCCAATCCCGTCATTCCCGCGAAGGCGGGAATCCAGAAGTAGTTGTTATCACAAAGACTGGATTCCCGCCTTCGCGGGAATGACGTCAAATACTTACACTTGTAGATGTATACGATGGGTTTAACATAGTAAAAAACAGAGTTTTTTTAAGATTTTATAAAAACTTTTTTTCCCATGAACAATTACAACGATAAAAATGGGCCAGGAAAGAGGTCAATGAAAGGGAAGCCAAGTTATAGAGCACTATTTTTACTTCTTGCTACTTTGGTATTTTTATCAATGGCAGATAAACAAAAGCTGTACGCACAAAATAGTGATTATAGGATTGGACCTGAGGACGTCATCTCTATTTCTATTTGGGAAAATCAGAACTTAAACAGTGTGGTAACGGTAAGACCTGATGGAAAAATTTCATTCCCCTTGCTGGACGATGTAAAGGTAGAAGGGTTAACTGCTGTAGAGGTCAAGAAAATAATTACAGAAGGGCTTACCCGTTATATGAGCAAGCCTGTGGTGACTGTAACTATACAGAGTATTGATAGTTACAAGGTCTATATCATGGGTGCAGTGAGTTCCCCCGGAGTACTGAGTCTGAAAAGAAAAACCAATTTACTGCAACTGCTTGCCATGGTAGGGGGATTAACCTTGGTAGAAAGTGCCAACCTACAAAAAGCTTACCTATTGAGAAACGATCATCACCTCCCTGTGGATTTTTCTAAGTTGGTAGAACAGGGTGATACAACCCAAAATGTTGACCTTCTCCCTGATGATGTTATTTATATACCAAATAGTTTTGCCAGGAGAATTACCGTTATTGGAGAAGTAGCAAGCCCGCAGAGTATCACTTTCAAAAATGGTATTACTGCTCTTGATGCAGTGCTTATGTCAGGAGGGCCTACTGAAGACGCATATTTGAATGGCACTACGATTATCACAAAGAGGGCAGACCAGGAAAAAACTCTTAAGGTCAAATTGAACGATGTAATGAAAAAGGGTAAGCTGGAAGAGAATATGAAACTTGAACCAGGAGATATGGTTATCGTTCCTGCCTGCGTAATTTAAACTTGGACTGTTACCAGATTTCCACTGATCAGAATGAAAAAAACAAAGCTTAAAATTTCTTTAATACTTTATTTATTTTTTCAAATTCATTCGCTGCATCCAGCCGAAGCTGTAAGAATCGGAAATTATAAATGCTCAGCCAATATCATGGTAGAAAGAGCATATGATGATAATGTACTGTTAACCAAACATTATAGAGAAGGTAGCTATGTATCCACAATCAGCCCCTCAATATCCTTAATGAGACCAGGGAAAAAGATGACTGTGAGCGCAGACTATCATGCGAACCTAGTATTTTATGATATATATGATAACCAAAATCAACGCGATCACAGTGGGACCTGGAGCATTGAGACAAAGCCAATAAACCAATTGAGCATAGGTGTCAGAGGGCAAGATACGTATAGCTCTATGAAAAGTGATGAAAGGCAGCCCTTGCTGGCTGGTAATACAATCAAGTTTAATGACTTTTCCATTACACCCTATATTGAACAAAAAATAGGTAAAAGGCTTAAGGCTGCATTCAGTTATACCTTTACAGAGAGGAAGAATAAACAGGAAGACGAAAACCTCGAAGGGAGCAAAACGTATAGCGGGACAGCAGATCTTCAATATAAACTGAACAGTAGTGTTTCTATTGACGGAGGATATAAATATGCCTTCAACAATTTTACTGAAATAACTTCAGATAGTACAGAGCAAGAGACTAATGTGGGCTTTACCTGGAACATGAAACCCAAAATAAGATTAAGTGGGAAATATGGGCACGCCTGGGAAGTTGATGAATCGGGCCAAAGGAATAGCCGGCCAATAATAAGTTCAACGGTAGATATTAACCCTGGGAAGAGCACTATGGCCACTGCAACGTATACTGAATCCTCTTCTCACTCTTCCTCTCATGATGCCCAAAATGCTACTTTTATCTCTCATGATGCATCATTTACTGTAAGGCACGATCTATTGAGCCGGAAAGTTACGGTAAATTATGGTGGAGCCTATAACTTATCGGATTACGATTCAGTGGACAGAGAGGATAAATCCTATAGTGGAACTGTCCATATAGACTGGGCGATGTTCAACTCAGTATTACTTTTTCTAAACGGTAACTACAGGAGATCCTGGTATACCTATGACTTGGAGCAGAGGAGAGATAAATCCTACGGTGGTGGTGGCGGTTTGGAGTTAAAGGTATCCAAATTCACGGCTCTGTCTTTGAGTGGCAACTATACAAAATCCCAATATCAACCTGATAGCTATCAGGTTGAGCTTTATGATGGGAGTGTTAAATTAGTGCGCTTTTTCAGTAAAAATATCATTTTTGAGGTTGGATATCAGTGCATGGAAAGTGGATCAAAAGATCAGGAGTTACAGAATCATGAAGAGGATAGGAGTAATTACCTGAGAAAGAGATATAGTGCTGGTTTAAGAACTACTTTTTAAAAAGAAAATATTAAGGAAATAATAGTCAATCATGCAAGCATCATTTAATAAAGACAATATAAAAATCTTAATAATAAGGTATTTGAATATAATTTCATGCAGGAGATATTTATTTTTCAGCATTTTTGCATCCATTACTGTAATAGGTGTGATTTATAGCTATACCGCAAAAAAGAAGTACATGTCTTCTGAAACCATACTGGTTAAGAAAGAACAAATAATCAATCCACTTATGAGTGGTTTGGCCATATCTCAAAGTCCTACTGAGAGATTAAATACTATAAAGCAGATTATCTTAAGCAGAAGCAGATTGCTTCAGGTTATAAAAAAGCTGGACCTTGACTTACATGTCAAGACCCCTTTAGAATTGGATAATTTAATTAAGGATATGAGAAAATCTGCGGGGATAACTCTCACGGGTCAAAATCTTTACCTTATTTCATACGAGGGGGATAGTCCAGAAGTAGTAAAAAATGTTACCATTACTATTTGCGATCTCTTTATAGAGGAAAACCTAGGAGAGACTAGAGGTGCAGCTCATGGAGCATTTGCTTTCATAGAAAGTCAATTAAAGGTTTATAAACACAAGCTGGAAGAATCAGAAACTGCCCTGCGGATATTTAAGGAGAAAAACCTGGGGCAATTACCGGGGGAAGAAAACGACAACTTGAACAAGTTGGCAAATTATCAGAATTTATTGTCTGTAGCCGAAAGTGATCTCAAAGAGGCCCAGTTGCAAAAATCTCTGTTAACGAAACAACTTTCTGGGGAGAGTCCTCTTATCTTAACCTTCAGCTCCAGCAGTAATAATTCCTTAGAATCTCAATTGGCTCAATTAAATGAAAGATTAAGCTCTCTCTTAACTAAATATACTGAAAAATATCCCAACGCTGTTAGTCTTAAGGAGCAGATAGAACTCCTAAAGCAAAGGATCGCGGAATCGGACAAAAACAAAGATAAAAGTAAACACGATGAAACCACAGAAAAATCAACAACTGAAGGCTTGAACCCAATTTATCAAAAGCTCAGAGAAGATTTAGGCCAAATTAACATTAAGATAGATTTGCTCAATTCGCGGATAGTTGAATATAAAGAGAAAATAGAACTCTATTCAAATAAGGTCCAAAGTATTCCGACTCAAGAGCAGGAGTTGATTCAGTTGAACAGAGGTTATGATGTTAATTCATCGATCTACAAGACACTGCTTAACAAACTGGAAGAAGCCAGGATTTCCAGAGAACTTGAAGTTAATGAGAAAAGTGCCAATTTTCAAATCATTGACACAGCTCAATTACCTCTAGTACCGAGTAAGCCTAACAGGCCAAAAATGATACTCATGGGGGGGCTTCTTGGTTTAATTGCAGCTTGCGCTGCAGTTTATGGACTCCAGTATCTGGACAACTCTATTATCGATCGATACGATGCCAGGGATTATTTTCAATATCCTATCCTGGCCAGCATACCTCTTGTAACCAGCGATGAGAACAGGAAGAAAGAGAGGAGGAATAATATCCTGTTTTTTTCAATAGTCGGGGCATTCAGTGCCTCAATACTGATCCTGCTTGTAAAGGAATTCGTGAGTACCATCATAATGACTGGCTATATGAGCCAGTCAATCATTAACTTTCTGCATAATATTTTAAAGGGAAAATGAGTTTCATGAAAAATATGTTTGAAAAAGTATGTAACAGGAAGTATAACAGGGTAGAATCAAACAACATTATTCAGATTGAGGAATTAGCTAAAAATAAGGTGTCAAAAAAACGAAGCTCACCTTTGCAGGGTGATCAGAAAAAGGATGAAAATCTTAGTAACCATCTCGTTACGTTGTGGGAACCATACTCTATGACATCAGAACAATATCGGGAGTTGAGAACACATATACTCGAGGCATCAAAAAAGGATGGGAAAAGAGTCTTCCTTATATCCAGCGCGATCAGTGGTGAGGGAAAGACTCTGGTAGCGATCAACCTGGCTATATCTTTAGCCAGTGGGTTTCATGATACGGTACTGCTGATAGATGCCGATCTCAGGAATCCGAATGTATCTCGTATGCTCGGTCTTAAAAAGGATACAGAAGGGCTGGCAGAGTATTTAGCCCAAGGAGCTAATCTTGCGGATTTTATTACCAAAACTTCAATCTTTAAACTGAACGTAATAACCTCCGGCATGCCACCTGAAAATCCTTCTGAACTGATAAGCTCCAGGTACATGTCTGATTTGGTCAAGGAGGTAAAAAACCGCTATGATAATCGTTTTATTATTATAGATGCTCCTCCTCTACTCCCGGTATCTGATGCGATTGTTCTATCATCCCTGGTAGATGGTGTCATCATTGTTGTTAAGGCATTATCTACTCAGAGAGAAATGGTGAGTAATGCTATTGAGAAAATAGAAAAAAAGGAGAAGATCCTCGGATTAGTCATTAATTGCTGTAAAGGAACTACAAATTATCCTTATTATGGCTATGAAGCCGGACATCAAATTCGGAAACAAAATAAATCAGAATCATCCTCTTCCATCTCAATTTCAATCTACTATTCCATCTCAATCTCATAATCGATAACAAGATCCACATTCCAATATTTTTTTCGATTATTATTCTTCGATTTCTCGGACATGTTCATATGCCTTTAAACAGATCACTGATGTGCATACTTTTGATCATCCCCCGATCACCAAGCAAGGTTACCTTGCCTACACCAAAGCGGTCGGCCATCTTTTTGATTTTATTTTTCACCGCGGCCGGCCTCAATTGGTGTTTCCCTCAAATATACCTTTGTGCATATTGGCCAGTCTTCCTTATCGGCCATCAACTTTGTTACAATCTGCTTTTTCCCCCGGAACTTATACTCTTTCGTATCGGGAAAAACTGAGATTGGGAATTCCACGTGAATCAAGTCAAGGCGGTTTTAACATTTATGATTCAGGTTGAAGCAGAACATAAAGCTAACCAGGCAGCGTGGGGGCGGGCGCGCGGCCAACGAAAGTTTGAAAATCAATAAACCGCCGAATGGCCGCGCTCCGGTTGAGCACAATGTTAGACTTGGAATTTAGATTTTCTTTTTTTTGTACCCAAAAGAACTAATAAGCCTAAACATACCATCCAAACAGTCGCAGGCTCTGGAACTGTAGTCGTGGTTCCAGAAAAAGTCCCCCCCGCATAGCTCCCAGTACTTCTATATCGATTAGACATATCATCAGCATATAAACCACCATCATCGGTAACGAGTGTGCCTTGGTTGTTAGGATTAAATAGGTTGGTAGTAGATGGTGTGGCAGGGGTAGTCGGAGCAGAATGTTGATCTTCTGCTAAGGTGGTTTTTACTGCTGCGCTAATTGCTGTAGTTGCCACCGTAGCTCCAGCTCCTACAATAGCACCGGTCTTAATCCCTGCTACAACTCCGGCGGGAGCACCTGAGCCGCCGGTTCCGAGAGTAATAGCTCCTCCCGCAACAAGCCCACTCACAACCCCAGCTCCAATCCCAAGAGTGAGTTCTGCACCGACAACCCAACCCCAAAAAGAATTGGCACCAATTTTTGTCTCTTGTGCAAATGCCATTGTGAGATAGTCCTCAGTATCTATATCGTAAAACCACTTAGTAGACCCATTCATCAACAGTGGCTGAGAACCCAGAAACCCAGTACCCGCAATAGTCACAATGATGTCTGACCCGTCGTTTCCACTTAATACGCCCGAGTAGCTCATTGACAAAGGTATCCCTCCGAAAGAGCCGGTTCCAGTGTAAATCCAGCCAGAATCACTATAAGAACCAGTCCATGAAATGCCACTACCACCAATATTGGCAGTTCCATCAGTAATTCCGTCTGGGTTTAATACTGAGTAATCACCCAGTGTAGTAAGAACAGAGGCTGTAGATTCCAACATTGTGTGAAGAGTCATTTCCTCTTGATACGGTATAGCGTAGGCTGATGCGACTCCAACTAGGATGAGTAAAAGCGCTACAATGTAACCATATGCTCTTTTCATTTTTCGTCTCCTTTTTACCTTGACAATGTTAACTTACAAACTGAGCCTTTTAAAATTATGAACTTTGTCATGGAAACACCTTTATTCCGAATATCTATCAATTTTAGGGATTCCCATATTTGTATGCCTTTATGATTACTAATTTCCATAGTTATGAGGATAAGCTCCAGTATTAATAAGCAAATTCAGTATTCCTAAAACCCATCTGGCTAACTTAACATTGTCAAGAACTTCGACGAATCACATTCCGGTTCAATCGACGGACATTCACTTATCGCAGCAAACTGTTTTACTGTCTGGTTCAGCAAGCGATGATGATTCAATCCCATACCGATTGCAACGCTTAAAGGGCCATCTCTGTCCTTTTTCGTTCAATTGGACAACTTGAATCTCGATCCCTTGACGATGATTCACAGCACAATATATGACTCTGTTGATTTACTCTGATTTTAGGAAAACACCAAAATTTAATGGTCATAAAAACAATATGTTATTCCTCCTATTTTTCTAAAAAATGCTTATTTTTGGACTAAATCAACAGACTCATATATAGGGGGCTATAAAGTTAACTGAACACCCAATACAGAAAAATCGGTCAAAAGATGGCTTTTATTTCATGAACCTTACCCTCTTCTTAATTCCTGCCGCACCAAGAAAGCCAAAAATTCCGAATCCAAAAAGAAGCATGGTGGATGGTTCGGGGACACACGGGGAATTATTGTGAAAGGTATAAATACTCGAAGAAGAATCATATGTAAATACATCCCTATAGTTTGCTGTATCACGCCCTCCTATGTCATTCTTCGTATAGAATCCAAATAGCGCATTTTCCCCTCCTTGAATTCCTGCCCCACTAGAGTATGTACCGGAAATCTTGATACCCATAATTAGCTCTTGACAATTTTTTTCATATCTCC
>Ga0307378_10009745_pt1 | contig 12583 bp, 9 predicted proteins | sample UN1MG_FD_202238 | JGI IMG/M metagenome (GOLD analysis project Ga0307378, IMG submission 202238) | Soil microbial communities from Risofladan, Vaasa, Finland - UN-1 | ecosystem: Environmental > Terrestrial > Soil > Coastal area > Acid sulfate soil | place: Finland: Risofladan, Vaasa | collected...
CTCGCGGATCATGGTGGAATAGGTGTAGCCATCGTTGGAGATGCCGCTGTCCTGGAGCCACTTGTAGTTGCCCAGGCAGTGCAGGGCGCAATCAAAGCGCTGCTCCTGGTCGGCGGGCGACCTCCAGCCCAGCCTCTCCTGGAGGAAGGCGACCTTGTTCAGCGAATCCCAGACCACGTACTCGAAAAAGTGGACGACCCGTGGTGTCCGGGTTGGAAACGGCACACTCCCGAAGGGCAGCAAACGCTGCCTCAAGGGGACGCCCATCTCGATGCGCTGGCGAACGCTGTGAAAGCTGTAGCGGGCCACATGGGCCGCAAAGCGCGGTAGACTTCGGATCGGGATCCGCCGCACAAAAGCCCTGCCGCCCAGGAAGCTGTGGACACCGATGTCCTCAACCTCGGAGCTGCCGTACAGGATGTAAGGCGCCTTGTACTCGAGGGCGGTATTGATGGCCGCCGTCCGGATATTCACCTCACAGTTCATGCAGGTGCCAAAGAACGCGCCCAGCATGTCGGAGATGAACAGGACTTCCCTCAGCATTCTGATCTGCGTGTCGCGATCGGCCTTTACCACCACGAGCGGGACGCCGAGCACCTCACACGCACTGCGGGCGTTCTCGGCCGCCAGGGGCGACTGGAAGCCGGAATCGTAGTTGACCGCCACCGTCCTCAGGCCGAGGATCTCGGTCGCATAGTAGAGGATATAGGTACTGTCCTTGCCACCGCTGACGGTCACGACGCAGTCATAGCTCTCGCCCTTTTGCGCCGAAAGGACCTCCCTCAGCCGGTCCTCGCCCAGCACGGGCGCCGGACGATGGGTGGCGCAGATGCTACAAACGCCGTCCTCGCCAAAAGAGATGCCGGGGAACGTCTCGGGCAGAATGCAGCGTGTGCACCTTCTCACTTCTTCCATCTTCACCATCCAGACCATGTCACCTTCAGCGTCTCCCCCGAAAGAGGGTGTTCAACCATCTAGCGGTAGCCCAGCAGGTATGAGACAAGCTTGCCGTACTCGGCCCAGGTGTCGCGCAGGCCGTCCACGCTACGCCACCAGGCCTCAGGGTCATATCGGGGATTCTCCGCCGGCCGCACAGCGACCGTTATCCCCGTCCCGCGAAAGACCTCCCCAAACGTGAGGGACGCGCGGCGGGTATGGTAGGGATCGGTCACGATAATCAGCGAAGTCCAGCGCTGGTCCTGGGCCAGGGTCCGCACGGCCAGGGCCTCTTCATACGTCGTCTCCACCTCGCCGGGCATGACTATGATACGGTCTCCTGAGACGCCCTGCCACTGGGCTTCCCGTCGGACCAGCTCGCCGTAGCTCTCCCGGATGCCGGGCAGGTCCAGCTCGTCGTCGGCGGTCACCAGCCAGGTGGCATAGCCTTCCTTAAGGAGTGCGGCTGCCCTAACCACTCGGTTCGAGAGTCCACCGCCCAGGGGCACGACGGCGTCCGCCGGCTGTAGAGGGTCGACCACGATGAGGAAGCGGCCAGGCAGGGGCAGCCAGAGGCTGCTCGCCAGCATGGCGACAATCACGACCACCAGGGCGATCAAGCCAAACACAGCGCAGCCCCTACGCCCTACCATTCCAGCACCTCCGTGTAGACTTGCACCGTCTCTCGAGCCGTGCGCTCCCACGTAAACCCTTCTGCTCTTTCCAGTCCCCGCCGGCGCAGGTCCTGCCGCAGGTCGGGGTCGCTCAATACGCGATGCATGGCCTGTGACAGGGCCTCGACGTCGTAGGGGTCTACGGTGATCGCCGCGTCCCCGACCACCTCGGGCAGAGAAGCGGCGCTGGAGCAGACCACGGGCGTGCCGCAGGCCATGGCTTCCAGTGGAGGCAGCCCGAAACCTTCATATAGGGAGGGGAAGACGAATAGATCCGCGGCGTTGTAGAAGGCGACCAGGTCCTTTTCCGGTGGATGATCGACAAACCGTACGTGTTGGGTCAGCTCGAGGTCGTGGATCAGCCGCTGCAACTGCCGAAACTGGGGCAGGTACTCGGGCGTGCCTACCTTGAGGAGCCTGACGTCGGGCATCCTCTTCCGCAGCATGGCAAAGGCCTGGAGCAGCCGCGGCAGGTTCTTCCTGGGGCTTTCCGCGCCAACATAGAGCAAGTAGCGGCGACCGCCATCGAGGCCGTATCGCGAACGAAAGTCGGCAGAGACAGGCACCGGGCGGAATACGGCATGGTCCACGCCGTACAGGACTACGTCGATCTTCTCTTCGCGGCAGCCCAGCGCCTCGACCAGCGTCTCCTTCGTGTGCTGAGAGATGGCAATGAGCCTGTCCGCCCTCTTGAGCCCCATCATCGCCAGCCTGTCGAACCAGACGTCAAATGGGTGGCGGAAGGTGCTCTGCTCCCGGTCGTGCCGCACGAGATAGGGCACGATGTCATGCACGGTGACGACAGCGGGGTGGATATCAGCGCTGGTCCACAGGAGGGTCGCCATCTGCTGTGCCGTCAGGTGCTTGAGGGCACCTCCATCGAGCGCGGCGGCTACAGGATAGGTGGTGAAGAACCTATGGACGTCAAAGCCAAAGGGAGCCAGCAAAGCGTTTGCTGCTCTCACGGGTAAGGGGTAGCTCGGTGAGACCAAGGAGTAGGGGGTTCCTGCCTCTTGCAGGGCCTGCAGGATAGCCGCCGTATAACGGGCCAGACCGAACATCTCTTTGTATTGCCGTACTACGAGCTGGATTTCCAAGGAGGGCCTCACAATCCGCCCAGACGGCACAGCGTCTGAGCAATGCGATGGTTAAGTGCGAACAGGGCGCTGCCGATAGCCATAGATACCTGCCCAAAAGTACCCACCGCCACCTCCTGGGGCTGCAGCACAACCGTGCGCTCGGCCAGGATCTCGGCATCGGAGACACTGCGGCCTTTCTGCGCATCGGTGTGGAGCCTGCGGATCAGCCCCAGGTGGCTCGCCAGCCAGAAGTCCGCCCGCAGCTTGGCCTTCAGCCCCCCCCACCCCTGGCCCTGGGCCAGTTCCCACTCGACCAGTTCAGCCACGAGGAGCCCCGGCGCCAGCAGGAACAGCGTCGGCCAGCGCCAGTTCTTGAGCAGCATGATGCGCCGGTTGCGGGCCGAGTGGTAGAGGCGAAAGGCCGAGGGCCTCCCCGGCCGGTAGTCGTGGTACACGACCGAGTCGGGCACGTACACCGAGCGGTAACCGCGCAGCCGGGCGCGCCAGGACAGGTCCGTCTCCTCGTAGTACATGTACAGCGTCTCGTCAAAGCCGCCCAGTTGCTGCCACACCTCAAGGCGCGCCGCAAACGAGCAGCCACCTACGGCGCCGACGGCCTCGGCACCATCCAGGCTGCCGGCCGCCGCGCCAAAGCCCCGTCCAAAGACGAGCCCCGTATAGTGCACGTCCTGCCCGCAGGCCTGGATCCGGTCCGGTTGCGACATCACCAACACTTTGGATGTGGTGAGGCCGACCGCATCCCCCCCGCCCAGACCCTCGACCAGGGCCTGCAGCCAGCCGGCCTGCACCCGGGTGTCCTGGTTGAGAAAGACCAGCACCTCTCCCGAGGCCAGCGCCGCGCCCTGGTTGTTGGCCGCGGCAAAACCCCGGTTCTCGGCGTTGCGGACGAGGCGCGCTTGCGGGTAGTGCTCGCTCACAAAGTCGGCGCTGCCATCCGTAGAAGCATTGTCCACGACGATCACCTCGTCGCCGGGGCGGAGCTCGTCCAGGACCGAGTGCAGGCAGCCGTCCAGGTAGTGGCGGCCGTTGTAGGCGACGATGATCACGCTCGCCCCCGGCCGCAGAGCTTCGCCTGTCCCCATCGCTGCCCCTAGTCCAGGTAGCCCAGGCCGCGCAGCCGCTCGGCTACCTCGGGATCCACCTCCACCTCGGCGGCTGGGGCCGAACTGGAATGTGCCAGCGACAGATGTTGCCGGATCTTCTCTTGTAGCTCGAAAAGAACGGGGACGCTGCTACCATAGAGGTTGTCCTGTTCGGCCGGATCGGCGTGCAGATCGTACAGCTCGTGGCGGCCAAAGGCCCCATCGTGGATGTACTTCCAGCGCGCGGTGCGGCAGGAGACCACCGCCTGCCAGGGGCCCTCGCGCCGGATGGCATACTCGCTGTAGGTCTCCTCACGCAGCGCTGCGCCCTCACCCCGTAGCAGCGGGGCCAGACTCATACCATGCCACGACTCCACTGGCTCCAGCCCCATCAAGTCCAGGAATGTCGGCCCCAAATCGACTAGGCTGGCCAGGGCGTCGATCCGGCCCGGCCGGACGCCGGCGCCCGGCGCGCGAACCAGGAGCGGCACGTGGAGCAGCTCATCGTAGAGTTTGATGCGCACCGAATCGGCCCCCGGCACGTGGATCTGCAAGCCGTGTCCAAAGTCGCCGTGCTCGCGGAACTCCTCGCCGTGGTCGGCGGTCAGCATCAGCACGGCGTCTTTGAGGAGGTCCATTCCATCCAGCGCGCGCAGCAGGGCGCCCACGCTCTCGTCCACGTACAGCAGCCCGGCGTCATACAGGTCGCGGTACGCTTCTGCCTCGGCCTCGGTCACCGTGGCGGGGTCCTCCAGGGTGCGGACCATGAGACGGGCCTGTTGCCGACGGGGGATGCCGCCGGGGCGGACCTGGCGGATGCAGCGCTCGGGCGGGCTGAAGGGGTAGTGCATATCCATATAGTGCACCCAGAGGAAAAAGGGTTCCGCTGCCTCTGCCAACCACTGCAGCGCCCGCCGGTTCACTTCCTCAGCCCGGACGTAGTAGGAGACGCCGGCCCCCGCCTCGAAATAGCGTACCAGCCGCCGCAGGAGCCGGTAGAGGCGCGAATCCTCGCGAAGGCGGGGCATTACCCGCGCTCCCACCTTGCTGCTCATAGCGGTCGCTTCGTGGGCATCCCAATAATGCGCAAAGCCCCGCCCGTAGCCGAACTCGGAGAGGAGAAAGGGGTTGGAGTGGAACGCGGCCGTCGCATACCCCTGTTGCGCCAACACCTCTGCCAGGGTGCGCAGGTGTTCAGGCAGGGTAAAAGTCCCGCCGAAGGCCAGGGGGTAGGTCGAGGCCAGAATGGCCGGGAAGGACTCGGTGGTGCGCGGGCCGGTGGCAAAGGCCCGGCTGAAAAGGGCAGACCCACCCGCCAGCCGGTCGATGTGGGGGCTAAGGGCGCGCTGGTAGCCCAGGCAGCCCAGGCGGTCGGCCCGCAGGCAGTCGACAGTCAACAGCACCAGGTTGGTCATGGGGCGGTGGTCTCTCCCTTCATCGTTGGTACGGCGTCCGGGGCCGGGTGTGGTACAGCGACGCCCCGCCGTTGTCGTAGACGCGCAATCGCTCCCGCACGTCGGGCAGGCGCACGGCCAGGCGCGCGGCCTGCATTCGCACTACGTCGGACAGCAACAGGTCAGAGCCGTCGGCGGCCTGTCGCGCCGCGTACCCGACAAGGCGGGTCCCTTGCCAATGTCCGGAGACGGTGAGCATCGGCAGCAGCCGGCTGTCAAGACCCAGCCAGACCCGGGCGACGGCGAGGTGCGGTCCGGCCCACCTGACGGCTGCGCGCTCCCCGGGCGAGTAGAATAGCCAACGGTTGCTCACCATAGGCTCGTTGGTGGCCTTGAACAGCGAGGCCGCGGAGAAAAAGAGGACGGCCACGGCCATCAGGGCGGCGGCAGCCCCCTGCAGGGCCGGCCCCCGACGCCGCACCCGGACGACCAGGGCAGCCACCACCTGGGCGGCCAGCGGGATGGCAACGATCATCAGGTGCGGGAAGAGCCGTACCTGGAGGTTGGCCGACAGGGCGCCGGTCTGGTCCAGGAAGACGGCCACGGCCAGTAGGAAAGCAAGACCCGTGTAGAGCAGCCACAGCAGCAACCGGCCCGGCGGCAGGCCCTGCCGCCGCCGGAGCAGCCACCAGGCCTTGTGCAGCCAGTTGGCGAAGGACAGGGCCAGCACCAGCCAGCTCAGCGACTGAAGGGCCAGGAAGAGCCACGGGCTGAGCCAGGCTGCCTGGACGTACTGGTAGGGGTCGGTCCCGGTCTCGACGTCCAGCAGGAAACTGAACAGCCGGTCGCGGGCGGTGATGAGAGAGCTGGCCAGTCGCTCGGCTGCTGGGTAGAGGTAGAAGGCAAATAGGAAGACCATGACCGAACAGGCCAGCGTGACATACAGCAGCCGTGCCAACGAACGGCCCGCCGCGCCTTGGGTACCCAGCCACCGGGTAACGAGGCGGCCTCCCAGGAAGGCAAACGCCAGGCCAAAGATGTAGCTGGAGGCAAAGAAGACGTTGCTGGCGATGAGGCCGTAGGCCAAGAGGTAAAACAGGGCAACCCACCTGACCAGCGGCCATCCGCGCCCGGCCGTCCGGAAGCTATTGCTCAGGGCCAGGAGCATGCCCAGAGCCAGCAGCCAGGTCAGCTTGGCGTGGCTACCCCGCAGCGACTCGAAGAGAAAATCGGGCTGGAGGAAGAGGAGCAGGCACGCCAGGGCGGCGACGGCGGCGTCGCCCAGTAGGGCCCGGAAGGCAACGTAGGACACCGGCACCAGCAGGGCGATGAGGAAGGGCTGGACGTAGACTTGCAGGGCCTCGATCGGCAGGCCGGTCGCCTGGGCCAGGAAGGCATTAAGGGCCGGGTAGCCATAGCCCAGAGGGTAGAGGCCGGCGGTTGGGGTAACCGTACCCTGCAGGTATGTGTTCTGGGAGACGACGGTCAGTGTGGCCGCGTCGCCAGGCAGCCACCGCCAGCCGTAGCGCAGGCCGATGTAGGCCGCGATCAGGAGCGCATAGAGGGTGAGGCCCAGGAAGTATGGCCGGGCGGGGCGAACGCTCCGCAGCCCGGTAGGCTCGCTGCGCAGCGGACCACTTGCCACCATTCGGGCCTGCGCAGGGGTCATGGTTTGCGCCCCAGGTTCCTGGTCGCCGCCCAGACCGCCACTGAGGCGCTCGCCAGCAGGGCCAGGCCGCCCAGGAGGGCCAGGATGACCAACGGGTGGGGGCTTCCCAGCGACAGCAACCACGCGGTCGCCGGAAGGGGGCGGGGATCCACTGGGATGTCGGCTGTAAGCAGGGTCTGGCTCGAAGGAGCGCCTCCGGAGGCTGGTTCAGCGCCCAGACCAAGGCGCAGGCGCCACGTGCCGGCAGCGGGCGGCGCCCAGTCCCAGGCCACCTGCTGGCTTCCTTCGGCCGGCAGCAGGGAAATCGTCGTCGTCAGCACCTCCTGTTCCCCAGCGGGCCCGGAGAGCACGGCGTACACCGGCAACTCGAGTACATCCTCCAGCCCGTCATTCTCCAGCAAGATCTCGATGGAGGTCCATTCGAGCGCCCGAGGCGGCTGGCCCGGCTCGCCCACGATCATCTCGCTGGCCCGCGGCGCGGCAGGCGTTGCCGGCCGCACGTCCCAGGCCATCCCGTCGAAGGATATGGCATAGGCTCCGGCCGCGGTCAACCTCGACCCCCAACCCTCTGGGTCGGAGAGGATGCGAAAGCCGGGCCGAGCATCCAGGACAAAGCGGAAACCATCGCCTTGGGGACGATAATTGCGCAGTGCCGCGCCTTCTATGCGCGTTGCCGGGCCGTCGAACTGGTCTGCCATCGCCGCGAAGTCATCCGGGGCAAAGGAGGGACGGTGCGCCTCGAGCTGCGCCCCCAGCCTCTGCCAACTATCGTGATCGTGCGGCGGCAGCGTTTCGAACAGGGCCAGCCCAACCTTCGTTCTCTTGACCTCGGCACGCTCTGCTGTGCTGTCCGAAAGAATCAGGTGATCTGGGGCCAGGTTCAGTTGGCGTTGAAGGCTGCCGCCGCGGGAGAACAACCACTCGTCCAGGTAGCCGTCGCCGTCGCGGTCGGCCACGCGGATCTCTGATTCATCTCCCGTGTTCCAGATGCCTTTGAAGGCGTGTCTTAGGTGCAACTTGCGATCAATGGGTGACATATAGAGAAAAGGACGATCCTCCAGATAGGCAAACTCGCCACGGAAGCTGGGCCGGATGCCCTCGAAGAAGCGATCCGGAGGTTCCACGCTTGCTCCCGTAAGATACTGGTGCAGGGCAATACCAGATCTTGGTACTCGCGTATTGCTGTGCCTGGCATCGGGCTGGAAATCATAGCTCGCGCCCCACTCGTAGATGCCCTCTGAGCTTCGGTATCCGCCGCCTTCGCTGGCGACTAGGGTGCCCCAGGCCCAAGTTTGCTCGACAATCCACGAGGGGAGCGCCTCATAAGGAATGGTTTTGATGCCAAGATCCGCAAACTGGACCGCCGAATCCACCAGATGTTCGCCGACCAGCGCCACCTTGTAATCCCAGATTAGGTTGGGGGAATTGTCCTGGTTCCACGAATAGCGGATGTCGTTGTGCGCCCGGGCAGACGATACTACCGTCAGGAAAGGATCGAAAGGGCCGAAGTACTCCATTCGAATGTGTAGCTCCGGCCACCCATCTCGGTCTGCCGCCAAGTCGTAGTAGGCCATCGGGTTTTCGAAGTTCGCATAATTCAACTCGCCTAGCGTCAAGGGCGATACGGGCAGCACAAAATAGCCTGCCTCAATAGGGTAGCCGCTGACATCCTTTCCGATGCTTGTACCTATGATAGTGGCTCGTTGCCAATCCACTACGACAAAAGGTGTCAAATCGAACTTGTTCTGGATGTCGGGCCAACTACCAGCTATCAGAAAAGGCCAAAAGAGGGTCTCGTCAGGAGCCGTTGATCTGGTGCTGCCCTTGTTCACCCATAGGCCCGATCCTGACTGCTGCCTAGCTGCACCAGGTGCTTGCGTAAGAACGTTCCAAAATTCGTAATCAGGCACCCCATCACGGTTATAGTCTCTTATGCCTGCTACAACTCCTTCGCTACCGTTGAAGTACAACAGCAGATTCTGGGTGGGATAGCCAGCCGGAGAAAACCAGGAACCCTCGGCTACAATCTTGAGCGACCAGGAGTCGGGATTCTGCAATACTATGTGTTTTCCACTGACTTCATAAGCGACTTGCTGATCGGCGTTGTGGTCATCATACAACAAAGCAATTGACGTTCCATCTTCTTCGGCGAAAAGTATGATCAACTGAGCGGTCCCGTCGCTGTCCACGTCGAAGACCCAGGTATCGTTAACGAAATCGGTGGCCTCATGCCAATCGGACGCCGTTCGCATGTCACCAGCGCCATCATACACATAGACAGTGTCGCTGTCGGTTGCAAACGCACAGTAGATGATCGTCACATCAGGCGAATCGTCCCCGTCCAGATCACGTTGCTGCAAGCCGATTATTGGCGGTCCCTGGGACACCGCCAGGGCGTGTGATGGAATGAGTAGACTGGCGATAGTCGCCCACACCATGATCAGCATGAAACGCTCAGCCGTTTTCATTAGTCTGTTCAGTTCGACCTTCCTTGAGCCCGCTTGAGAACTCTATACAGGCGAGGCGTGTACAATCTGGCCGAAGCAGCTGCTAAGTGGGACATGCGTATGTATCTATTGAAAGGACACTGCGCAAGGCTCTTCTTTAGATACTCTTTTGCCTTCGGTATATCACCCTGATTGGCATATGCCACTGACAGGCGCAAATAGATCCTCGACAGCCCGGCCTCAACCGAGCGCCTGTACTGTGGTCCCAAATTCGAGGCGAAGAGATGACACGCGGCGACAAGTCCATGCAAGTTATCAACTGGCGGCCGGCCGGCCCACATCCCGCCGGCGTGCGTTCGATGGGCGGACATCACTTCGTCGAGGTAGCCGATATCGCCTTGCTGGGCGAGCAGCACATATAGCGGCCAATCTCCCACCGGCATGCTGTAGTACCATGCCGGCAGTTCAGATAGCAGCCCGTTCCTGAATACGACCGAAGCCGTGGCAAACGTATTGCCCGTGCCCAAAAGGTCGTTGATATCCATAGGGTGTTTGTGGGGGGCTACGGGAAGATAGTTCGTGGGGCGACTGCCGTCTTCGTAGAAATTGACAGCTTTATGGTAGCACAATACGTATCGAGGACGCGCCTCAAGAAAATCGACCTGCTTTTGCAGCTTGAGCGGATCGGTCCAGTAGTCGTCGCCTTCGCACAGGGCAATGTATTTGCCGCGAGCTCCGGGCCAAAGATAGGTGGCATAAATCTTGACACCCTTTGAATACTGGTTCTGGACTTGGTAGATCGGCCTGATCAGATTTGCATGCTTGTCCGTGTATCGTCTGATAATGTCCGGAGTGCCGTCGGTTGAGGCATCATCGTGAATAAGGATCTCGATCGGGAAGGTGGTTTCCTGTTTGAGAAAGCCCTCTATTGCTTGGGCGATGAACCGCTCATGGTTGTATGTACTGCAGCAGACTGAGACAACTATGTCGCGGTTCATGTTTGTGTGACGTTCGGTTGCGTTCTCAAGCACATGACAGTTTTGTTCTCCTCACGCTGGGCCACAACAAAACCATGCCGCGCGTATAGCTGAAGGGCCTTGGAGTTAGATTCATATAGTTCCAGCTTCAACTCGATCATGTCGCCCCCGGTTGCGCAATCGATGAGATGCCCCATCAACGCGGTCGCAATTCCTTCACCTTGATACTCCTTCAGGACGCTCACACTGGTAACAAAAGCGATCCTTGTCACGTTGTTGAAATACGCGCCAATCAAACCCACAAGTTCCTTCCCACGCCAACACTCAAATGTCACAGCATGGTCGAAGATCTTCCTTGCATATTCACCAATGTCGACATAAGTGTGCAGCGGCGGGTTGAAGCAAGCATCGCACCTGCTGAGATGCTCGGAGATGGCTTCACGCGAGGCGGTCTTCGTTCGATAGGCCAGTTCAGACGAGCTCATAGTCATCCAGCATCTCGTTTATCCGTTCGACGCTGTTGAACATCATCATATCAATGATAGAAAGGCCAGGCTCGAAGGAAGGTCGTTTCTGGTCGTACTTCGCCAGTCTGATCTTCTGAAATCTTAGATCGACATGGCTTGCTTCATACTTGGATCGATCAAACAAGCCCATTCCTCCAGGCGGGTTCCAGTACTCGGTAGCCCCCATTGCTCTGCAGATCGCCAAGGCCCATTCATCCGGCGCATTCACGGATCCAATGGCGAGCCCCATTTCTGAGAATACTGCAATTGGCGTTTGGATGCCCAAGTAACCACAAACGGTCTCCAGCATCGCCTTGTCCAGATCGGCAATCCGCTCGAACTCCCGGGAGAACGCGCCCTGCAAAAGTGCAATGACTCGAGGGAAGAATGGTGCAAGTCTTTTGTAGTGCTGCAATTGGGCGATGATCTTCTCTCGCCACGCTTCTTCATTCCTGATTTCGACATCCTTGATTTTGGTCTCTCTAGAATGTCTCTTCAGCGGAGCTCGGACATACTGCCAGCCGATAGTGGGTTTCAGGATCCTGTTCCGCTCGATCCACCCGTGGCGAATGAACTGGACTTCATCAAGCAACACGAACTCTTCCGTGTGCTTGATCAAACTGAAATAGCCTGGATAGGGGAAGAAATAGGGCTGCATAATTCCGAGTCTCATCATTCATTCTCCCAACAGGACTTCAGGCAGAATGTCGAAAGCCTTGCGAGCAGTGTCTTGCACTACCGGGACTTGAAGCCTCAAGTACTCTCTCAAGGCATCCATACTGACGTAGCATTTCCCGATTTTCTCTTTGAGATCCTCTGCTGATCGCGGATCCGCGATGTAGTCCTCGAGACCCACGCTTCCTGCAAAACCGATGTTTCTGTGCGATACGGGACCGTGGCCTCGGGTGATCAGAACGGTAGGCACAGTTTGAGAGACAGCAGCAACAAAACCGTGGACTCGACCTGTGATGAACATATCGAACTTGCCGATGATCGCTTTGGTTTCCCAAGGGAGATACGGCCTATCGATGCATAACACATCGTCAACATTGGCCTTTCTCCTTTTGAAGACCACACTCTGCAATTGCTTCACAATCGGATAGTCTCGACCGTTAATGAGTCTAAAGTTGGGGGGCAACTCGAACCCGTTCTGATGAGACATCAGGACGACTCTTGCTCCTAAGTCGTTCACGATGAATTCCACCGCTTCTGCGAATTGGGAGTATTCCTCATCGCTTCTTGGCCATTTGTCATACGGACCTTCTAGCATATTGAACCCACATAGAATGAAACCTACGGTCTTCTTGTTCTTGCCTATTATCCTTTCCCGATCGTATATGTCCATCATCTCGCTCTCGGGTCTGGGATCAAACAGAAAAGCAGGATCTGCGAAGTTCCTGACCCTTGAGATGTCGAATCCATTCTCCCTTAGTAGTTCAGCAGATGTAGATTCCCTGTTGGCGACCACTCTAAAGGCGGCAAAGACCTGCCTAGCGAGTTCCCTGGTCTTCTGATCGGTGAATGGACCTTGCGATCCGGCGAGCAAGACGACCGGGCGGTTAAGCAGTTGAGCCACCCTGTCCTTGATGAGTCCAACTAGGAATCGATTCTTGCCAACCAGCTCAGCGTGATCCCCCCACATCTCGCCGCTGAAGTCAATAACAAGATCGCTTGATAGCACCGCTTCAATGTACGCGGTGGAGCTCACTAGGTCTCCTGTCGTATTGTGTATGCTTGCGATGCCCAATTCCTTAAGACTGGCAGCTAGATCATGGTCGGACCAGGAATAGAACAAGTC
>Ga0307378_10009748_pt1 | contig 12581 bp, 13 predicted proteins | sample UN1MG_FD_202238 | JGI IMG/M metagenome (GOLD analysis project Ga0307378, IMG submission 202238) | Soil microbial communities from Risofladan, Vaasa, Finland - UN-1 | ecosystem: Environmental > Terrestrial > Soil > Coastal area > Acid sulfate soil | place: Finland: Risofladan, Vaasa | collected...
TGCTCTTTGCGCTTGCGTGGCTTGCCGCCATAGAACACGAGCGGCCGCTCGTCGTCGGTGAGCACGGTGAGCTTGCGCGTATCGTCGTCGTCGTGGAGCGCCCGGCCGCCGAGCTCGAAATTGCGCAGGACGCCGCCGAAGGTGAGCTCGAGATTCTTCGGGGTGAAGACCATTTCCGTGGGGCCGGCGGCGATCACCGTGCGGTCGAGCAGCACCACCTGATCGCAGTAGTCCGGCACGGTGCCGAGATTGTGAGTCGAGAGCAACATGAGGTGGCCGGAGGCGCGCAGATCGCGCAAGAGATCGATGATGGCCGCCTCGGTCGTCACGTCGATGCCGGTGAACGGCTCGTCGAGCAGCATGATGCGGCCCTCCTGCGCAAGCGCGCGGGCCAAGAACACGCGCTTCTTCTGGCCGCCGGAAAGTTCGCCGATCTGGCGCTTGCGGTAGGCGCTCATGCCGACGCGCTCAAGCGCCTCGTCGACCTTGCGGCGATCGGCGCGCGTCGGAATGCGCATGAAATTCATGTGGCCGTAGCGGCCCATCATCACCACGGTCTCGACCAGGACGGGGAAGTTCCAATCCACATCCTCGCTTTGGGGGACATAAGCGACGATGTTGTCGCCCACCGCCTGATCCACCGGCAGCCCGCACAGCCGCACTTCGCCGGCGGACGGCTTCACGAAGCCCATGATCGCCTTGAAGATGGTCGACTTGCCGCTGCCGTTGACGCCGACAAGGGCGCAGATGGTGCCGGGCCCGAGCGAGAAGCTCGCATCGCGCACAGCGGTAAAGCCATTGGGATAGGTGACGCCGAGATCGCGCACGGTGATGCTCGCCTCACGCGCCGGCGTCTCGTCCCGTGTGAGGAGATCAAGCGCGCTCATTTTCGAACCCTTTAGCGATGGTCTCGACCGTCACGCGCAGGAGATCGAGATAGGTCGGAACGGGTCCGTCGGCCGCGCTGAGCGAGTCCACATAGAGCACGCCGCCGTAACGGGCGCCGGTCTCACTCGCGACCTGCTTGGCGGCGCGGTCGGAGATCGTGCTTTCGCTGAACACCACGGGAATGTTGTTGTCGCGCACCAGCTCAATGACTTTCCGCACCTGTTGCGGGGAGCCCTGCTGGTCGGCGTTGATGGGCCAGAGATAGGCCTCGCGCATGTCGTAGTCACGCGCCAGATAGGAGAAGGCGCCTTCGCTGGTGACGAGAAAGCGCTGGCTTTGCGGGATCGCCGAGAGCCGCTTGCGCAACGGCTCATCGACGGCCTTGATCTTGGCGGCGTAGGCTTGCGCATTGCGGTTATAGGTCTCCGCGTTGGCGGGATCGTGCGCGACGAGCGCCTTGCGGATGTTCTCCACATAGATCAGCGCGTTCGATGGCGACATCCAGGCATGGGGGTTGGGCTTGCCGTTATAGGGCCCCTCGGCGATACCCATGGGGGTGACGCCGTCGCTCAACACGACGCTGGGGACGTCTTTCACATTCTGGAAGAACTTCTCGAACCAGCGCTCGAGGCCGAAGCCGTTCCACAGCACGAGATCGGCGTCTTGCGCTTTGACGATGTCGAGCGGCGTCGGCTGGTAGTCGTGGATCTCGGCGCCCGGCTTGGTGATGGACTCCACCACCGCTTTGTCGCCGGCGATGTTCTGGGCAATGTCCTGGATGATGGTGAAGGTGGTGACCACGCGGAATTTGCCGTCCGTCGCGGCGGCGTCGCCTGTGGGCTCGCCGCAGCCGGCAAGCACGCTCAAGCTCAGCATCGCCAGCGCGGCGCCGACACATCGGAGCCGCTCAAGCCCCTTCATCATACGAAATCTCCTCCTCCAGCCCGCTTGAGCCGTGTGAGCACTAATCATAGGTGCAATTGCAACTTATTCGCAACTTAAATGTGAGGACCTTCGCTGGCGGGGTTTGCCACGGCAAAGGTTTATTTCGCGCGGGGTTTGGCGGATTTCTTGGCTTTGGCGGACTTTTTGGCGTCTGCGGACTTGGTAGCCTTCGCAGTCTTCGTAGCCTTGGCAGATTTGGCGGATTTGGTGCTTGAGGGCGGTTTATTTGGCACTACCGCGCTTCGCGCTACTTGAGCGCCTGCGAGCCGCTTTGGTCTTCGCGGCGCGAGCCTTGGCGGCCGCCTCGCCCCATTTCATGCCCTCGAGCTTCAGCCCATCGGGATCGAGGAAGAACACGGCGTAATAGTCGTCGTAATACTCGTCCGCCGGGTTGGCGATGGTGGCGCCCTCCTTCTCGAGGAAGCCTTGCAGATCGTCGACGTCCTTCCGGCTCCTGAGTTCGAACGCGTAGTGGTGAAAGCCGATATCCCCGATGCGGTATTTGTGCTTGAGCCCGTCTTTGTCCGCCGGCCCGATCCAGAAGCGGGTCTTGCCGTTGGTCCAGCCGATGGCGTCGCCATACTCGTCCAGCACCTTGAAGCCGAGGAATGGGAACAGCCTGCCGTAGAAGGCCTTGGATTTCTCGAAGTCGCTTACCCTGATGACGAGATGATCGATGCCGACGACGCGCACCATGTTCCGCACTCCTTTGTCATGCCTAGCGAGCTAACGCATGACAGGGGTTACTGGATCGCCAGGTCAAGCCCGGCGATGACAAGAAAATACAGTTGTGAGCCGGGCATGACGGCGGGGCAACGGCCTGCTATGAGCGTTAACGATGACGACCACCGGGGGAACGACAGAACAACCCAACTTGGCCGACGTGCAGCGCAGTTGGACCCAGATCCTGTTCAACCGGAAGATGCTGACCTGCATCTTCCTGGGTTTTACCTCGGGCATGCCGCTCTATGTCCTGATTTCCCTGGTGCCCGCCTGGTTGCGCAGCAACGACGTGGACCTGGCCACCATCGGCCTGTTCGCCCTGATTGGGCTGCCCTATACCTGGAAATTCGTGTGGTCGCCCCTGATGGACCGGTACAAGCTGCCGTTCCTCGGCCGCCGGCGGGGCTGGGCGCTCCTCACGCAGCTTGTGCTGCTGCTTGCGATCGGCCTGTTGGGCCAGTTCGATCCGTCCACCTCGCTCCAAGCGATCGTCGCGGTCGTGTTCATTGTCGCCCTGTTCGGCGCCAGCCAGGACATCGTTATCGATGCTTACCGACGTGAGCTGCTGGCCGACGATGAGCTGGGAACCGGCACGTCCATCTTTGTGAATGCATACCGTCTTTCCGGACTGGTGCCGGGTTCTCTGGCATTGATCCTGGCCGACCAGCAGCCCTGGACGGTGGTGTTTTGGGTCACCGGCGCCTTCATGCTGGTCGGCATCGTGACCACTTTGATGATTAGGGAAGTGAGTGATGATGCGCTGGCGCCGCACAGCTTGCGGGAGGCGGTTATCGACCCCTTCGTGGAGTTTTTCAGCCGCGACGGCGGGATCAAGGCTGGGTTAGCCATCCTGGCCTTCTTGTTTCTCTACAAGCTGGGGGACAACATGGCCACGGCGCTGGCGACGCCCTTTTACATCGATATGGGCTACAGCCTGACCGAGATCGGTTCGATAGCCAAGGTGGCCGGCCTGTGGGCCAGCATCGCCGGTGGCGTGCTTGGCGGCATCATCATGCTCAAGGTCAGCATCAACCGGGCCCTGTGGCTCTTTGGCTTCGTGCAGGTGCTCACCATCGTTCCGTATATATGGCTGAGCCAGGCAGGGCATTCGCTGGCAGGGCTGTTCGTCGTGGTCAGCGGAGAATATCTGGGCGTTGGCCTTGGCACGATCGCGCTGACCGCCTTCATGGCCAGGGAAACCAGCAGGGCCTTTACGGCCACTCAATTTGCCTTGTTCAGCAGTTTCATCGCGGTTCCGCGCACGGTGGCCAATGCATCGACCGGTTTCATCGTGGAAGCCTTCGGGTGGACGCAGTTCTTCGTCATCTGCGCCATCGTCGCGATCCCCGGCATGCTGTTGTTGTTGAAGGTGGCGCCCTGGACGGACAGGCAGCCCGACTCCGAAGAAATCGAAGAGCTCGAACGTCTGAAGGAAAAGTCGACATGACTATCGACCGTCTGCTCGCCTTCATCGTCGTCGGTCTCACGGCCTTGCTGATCGGGGGCATGGCCGGCTTGTAGCTCGGCGCCTTGAGCGAGGAGAACACGCTCGTCTCGATGCTCGCGCGCGCCGATCTCACGGCGGACTGCCGCGAGCAGATCGACACGGCGATGCAGGGCGCCCCGGAAGACGGGCGCGCGCCCGCTTCGCAATAAGTGAGGCTCGCTTAGTGCTGCGCCAGCCAGGCGGCGCAACGCTCACCCAGCTCGCGGCGGGCGATCTTGTCGTAGCGACCGATGTCGTATTCGCTCAGCACGTCCCGCCAGCGGCCATTCACGCCCTTGTTGATGAAGGTCGCCGCGCCACCGTCCCAAAACACCCCGCCAGCCGGCACGGTCTTGGGCGCGCGGTTCTTCATGTAGTCGAAGGTGCAATGCTCGACGATGGCCGGAAAGCGCGCCTCGTCGATGGCGATGTCGAGGAAAGACGCGATGCGCCGGATCTGGCCGGGGAGGTCGTCCTTCAGATCGGCGAAGTGGAGCAGCATCACGTTCGGGAGTTCGCAGATCTCCCACCAGCCCGCCACGTGTTCGAAGAACGGCCAGAAGGGGTGGCCGCCGCCCTCCAGCCATTCATTGAAATATTGGCGAATGTCAGGGTTCGGCTTACCGATGGGCGGGCCGACGCGGCCCGGCGTGTCGTTGATCGCGCGATACCACTCGGCATTGGCGTTGGCGTGATGGTTATAGAGGCTCCACACCACGTCGCGCCCGTCGCGGCCGATATAGATGTATTTGGCCCGCGGTGAGAACACGAGCGCGTCCACGGGAAGATGCGTTTTGATGAAGCGGCGATGGGTTTGCGCTTCGACGGCCTCGAGCTTCACGTCCTTGGGCGGCACGCGGAGATCGAGCCAGGGCGACATTTCGGCGACTTCGACGTCCTCGGCACCGCCGAAAATGAGCTGGCTGACGATCTGCTGCAGCCACGTGGTGCCCGACTTGGCGTAGGTGGCGATGACGATGTCGTCGTCGCGGAACACGAAGTCGTTCCAGACGGTGGAATCGAAATGGTGGTTGTGCAGCTCGCGGGTCTTCTGCGGCCAATTCGGTGGGGTATCGGACATCACATCGCCTTCCGGGCTTTGACGGCGGCCGCCAACGTGCCCTCATCGAGATAATCGAGCTCGCCGCCGATGGGCACGCCTTGCGCGAGCCGCGATACCGCGACGTTGCAGCCGGCGAGTTGATCCATCAGATAATGCGCGGTGGACTGGCCCTCCACGGTGGCGTTGAGCGCCAGCAGCACCTCGGTGACTTGCGGATCGCGGGCGCGCTCGATCAGCTTGGCAATGGTGAGATCGTCAGGGCCGATACCGTCGAGCGGCGACAGGGTGCCGCCGAGCACGTGGTAGGGCCCGTTGATCACGGCGGCGCGCTCCAGCGCCCACAGGTCGCCCACCTCCTCGACCACGCAGAGCATCGAACGGTCCCGTGTTTGGTCGCGGCACAGCGTGCACGGGCTGTGCGTATCGATATTGCCACAGGTGTCGCAGGTGAGGATGGTGTCGCGCGTCTCGGCCAGGGCGACGGCCAGCGGCTCCAGCAATTGCTCCTTTTTCTTCACGAGATGCAGCGCCGCGCGCCGGGCCGAGCGGGGGCCGAGCCCCGGCAGCCGCGCCAGGAGCTGGATCAGCCGCTCAATCTCCGGGCCTGCCGCCGCGCGCGCCATCAGGGTTTGTCGCTAGAACAGCTTGAGGCCGGGCGGGAGCGGCAGGCCGCCGGTGAGCGCCTGCATCTTCTCCTTCATGGCTTCCTCGACCTTGGCCTTGGCGTCGGCATGGGCGGCGGCGATCAGGTCCTCGAGGATCTCACCCTCCTCGGGCTTGAGCAGCGAGGGGTCGATCTTGACGCCCGACATCTCGCCCTTGCCGTTCAGCGTCACGACCACCATGCCGCCGCCGGCGCGGCCCTCGCAGAGGGTCCGCTCCATCTCGGCCTGCATGTCGGCCATGCGGCCTTGCAGCTCCTGCGCCTGCTTCATCATCTGCGCGAAGTTCTTCATCTCGTTGGTCCTAGCTGGTCCCGTGGTCTTTGAAGTCTTCTTCCGGCTCGTCCTCTGCGCTGCCGTCGTGAACCGGTTGCGAGGTCGGCCGTATTTCGGCGATGCGCGCGTCCGGAAAATGCTGCAAGACCTCTTGCACGGCCGGGTGGGCGCGGACTTTGTCGATCTCAAGCGCCTCCCTGGCGCGGCGCTGGGCGCCCAAGGGCTCCGCACCCTCCTGGTCGCTTACGGCCACGATCCACACCCGGCCGGTCCAGGCTTTCAGCTTGCGCATCAGCTCCTGGCCCAGGTCGGGCGACGCCGTCGGCAGCGGATTGAACTCGATATTGCCCGGCTTGAAATGCACGAGCCGCATTTGCTCCAGGAGCGCGTTCTTGAGCTTGAGGTCGCGCTTGGCGTCGGCCAACGCCACCACGTCCTCGAAGCTTTGCAGGACCGGCAGATCGGCTGCGGGGTCCGGACGCTCGTCCTCGACCTCCATCACATCGTGTCCCAGGCTTTGCGCATGCGCCGGTTTGGGCGACGGGCTCGGCGCGGGCCTTGCGCTCGGCTCGGCGCCGTTGCCTTGCGCGGACCCGCCGTCCTTCAGCGCGCGTGCGAGCTCGCCCGGCGGCGGCAGGTCGGCGGCGTAGGCGAGCCTGACCAGCACCATGTCGGCGGCAGCCAGCGGACGCGGCGAGTTGCGCACCTCGTCATGGCCCTTGAGCAGCATCTGCCAGGCGCGGGCGAGCACCGGCATGGACAGGCGCTTGGCAAGATCGGCGGTGCGCGTCCGCTCGGCCTCGCTGGCGGCGGGATCGGCGCTTGCCGCGCCCGCGACTTTGATCACCGTCACGGCATGCACCGCGTCGGCGAGATCGGTAATCACCTGGCCGGGCTCGGCGCCGTCGCGGTTCAATTGATCGAGGCTTGAGAGCGCGCCACCGGCATCGCCTTTAAGCACGGTCTCGAGCAGGTCGAAGATGCGGTTACGGTCGGCAAGGCCGAGCAGCTCGCGCAACGTGCCGGCCTCGACGTGGCCCGCGCCGAAGGCGATGGCGCGGTCGAGGACGGAGAGCGCATCGCGCACGGAGCCTTCGGACGCGCGGGCGATGAGCGCCAGCGCCGCGGGATCGGCTTCCGCCTTCTCGGCCGCGACAATGCGGGCGAGATGCGCCATCAGCACCTCGATCTCGATGCGCCGCAAGTCAAAGCGCTGGCAGCGCGACAGCACCGTGACCGGCACCTTGCGCACCTCTGTGGTGGCGAAGATGAACTTCACATGCTCGGGCGGCTCTTCCAGCGTCTTGAGCAGACCGTTGAAGGCCTGCTTCGACAGCATGTGCACCTCGTCGATGATGTAGACCTTATAGCGGGCGCTGTTCGGCTTGTAGTGCGCGCTTTCGATGAGCTCGCGGACGTCGTCGATGCCGGTATGGGAGGCGGCGTCCATCTCGATCACGTCGAGATGGCGGCTCTCCAGGATGGCGCGGCAATGGGCGCCCTCTTCGGTGATGTCGAGGGTGGCGCCCTCGCCGTTCGGCCCCTCGTAATTGAGCGCGCGGGCGATCAGCCGCGCGGTCGTGGTCTTGCCGACCCCGCGCACGCCGGTGAGCATATAGGCCTGGGCGATGCGGCCGGTGGCGAAGGCATTGCGCAGCGTCCGCACGATGGCCTCCTGGCCGATCAGCTCGGCGAAGACTTGCGGACGGTATTTGCGGGCAAGGGCCGCGTGGCTCTCGGGCGCGCTTTTGTGATTTTCAGCTTCGGCCATCGAGGGGTCGCACTCACGCCACGGCTTTAGGACCATCGGGGCAGCAACGCGCAAGCCCCGCCACACTCTATGAAACGCTAGAGGCAAGGTGGGAGGCTGGACGAACAACCCGCGAAACGCTCGTTAGGGCTGCTTCCTTCCGGATCTGACCCGGTTGGCGAGGCACGCGCCTGCTGCCAACCTCCCTGGGGCAGTATATCGGGGAACGGGGGCCTCGTGGCAACCGCCGAAGCCTCGCCTCTGCCCGCCGCCGCTTGAAGACGTAGACGCGTGCCGACGGCCGGATGCCGCTCTTCAACCGCGCGCGCAAAGTCAGCCGGTTTTCGGACAGCCGGTGGGCGTCGTTCTTGAGATTTGGCGGGTTGCCGGAGGCGATGTGGTTAACAGACCGTAAATGCACGCGAAAATAATGGGCAAGATTGAGACGGGGCGACACATAAAACACGCCAGTGATATTTTTGTCACCAACGGTCGTTTTGGGCGTGGTGCAATATCTAGAGTTGTGCCGGGGGACGGAGATGCCAGCTTTCCCCGCCGGCGGACGCCAATAATTCGATTCAAGGCTGCTCGGCGAGCGGCCCGGATCGCGGGGGACGATTTAGGACTTCACAGAAAAGCGAAGGGGTGGGGGAAGGTATGGGTATCTTCTCGAAATTGGCCGTTGTGGCCATGGCGTCGGTCGTCCTTGGGGGTTGTTGGGGAGGATTCCATGGTGGTTTCCATGGGCAGGTCAATAAGGCCCCGTAGGTATGTCCAGACACACCCGCAAGAGATCATACGACTAAAACTTCTGTACCAGTGTGACGTCCTGAATCAGGGGAACGTCCTCTGCCCGGGACAAGGGCTGTCGCCGGAAGAAAAAGCAGTGGCAAAGGGAGAAATCTTTGGAATCGACGCCGTAATAACGTATTAACTTGAGCACGCCCGGTCGGTTGACGCCGACCGGGCCGAACGGCGCGCCAACGACGTCGAAACCGCGCCCAAATTCCGGCCCGATATCCGCCTGACGGGGTGATGTGCTAGCGTCGCGCCGTGGCCCTTCTCATCGCACTCCATATCCTTGCCGCCGTCGTCTGGGTCGGCGGCATGTTTTTCGCCTATGTGGTGCTGCGGCCCTCCGCCGGGCCGCTTGAGGCCGAGACACGGCTCGCGCTGTGGCATCGCGTCTTTGGCCGCTTCTTTCCCTGGGTGTGGCTGAGCATCATCGTCCTGCTCGCATCCGGCTACGGCATGATCTTTCTTTATTTCGGCGGCTTCGCCGGCGCGCGGCTGTCGATCCACCTCATGCAAGGCGTCGGCATCGTGATGATGCTGCTGTTCGGGCATGTGTTCTTCGGGCCGTGGCGGCGTTTCCGCGACGCCGTGGAAGCGCGAGATTTCGCGCAAGCCGGCAACCGCTTGAATCAGATTCGCCGCATCGTTGCGGTCAACCTGGTGCTCGGCCTCGTGACGATAATCGTGGGCGCGAGCGGCCGCTTCTGGTAAACGCGCACGACCTTGACCACATGAACTCGGTGACTCGCTCGCCATCGAAGCCCCGGCATAGGGGGCTGATAGCCAATCGGAGATGCCTCGATGAATTCAGACAATAAGAAGACGCGACCGCAATTCACGCGCAGGCCGACGAAGCGCGTCCTGGTTGGCGAGACGCGCGAAGAAGAGGCCGCTCGCCTTGAAAAAGAGATCGCCGCCCATGCGGTGACCAAGTGCGAACCTGGTGAGTACAAGCCCACCTCGTCGCGGCCGGGCTGGACCAACAAGCCGTTCATGCCGCAGGCGGATGTGAACGAGGCGGAGCGCATCGCCAAGAAGATGCGCAAATCCTAAAGGCGCTTCCGGCGTCAGGCCTTGAGGTCGGCGCGGAACGGGCTCGCGGGGTATGAGCCGAGCACGGTCACCTCGCTGGTGAAGAAGCCGAGCTCCTCCATGGCGAGCTGGACCCGGCGCTCGGCCGGATGGCCCTCGATATCGGCATAGAACATGGTGGCGTTGAACGAGCCCTCGAGTTGGTAGGACTCGAGCTTGGTCATGTTGACGCCGTTGGTGGCGAAGCCGCCCATCGCCTTGTACAGCGCGGCCGGCACGTTGCGCACGCGGAACACGAAGGTGGTGATGATCGGGCCGTCGCCCGCCTTGGTCTTTTGCGGCTTGGCGGCGAGCACGACGAAGCGCGTGGTGTTGTGGGCGGCGTCCTCGATGTCTTTCTTGGCAATCCTTAGCCCGTAGATCTCAGCCGCGAGCTTGGAGGCGATGGCTGCTTGGGTCGGATCGCCCGTCTCGCGCACATGGCGCGCGGCGCCGGCCGTGTCGGCCTCGACCACAGGCGTCAGCTTCAGCGCGGCTATCGCCTTGCGGCATTGGCCCAGCGCCATGATGTGGCTGTGCACGGTCTTGAGCCCGGTCACTCTGGCGCGCGGCAGCGTCAGCAATTGATGCCGCACCCGCTCGAAATGCTCGGCGACGATGTAGAGGCCCGAGTGCGGCAAAAGGTGGTGAATGTCGGCGACCCGCCCCGCCACCGAGTTCTCGATGGGGATCATGGCGAGCTTCGCCTTGCCGGTCTTCACCGCGGCCAGCGCATCCTCGAAGGTGGCGCACGGCATCGCCTCCATGTCCGGATAGGCGTCGCGCGCGGCCAGGTGCGAGTTGGCGCCGGGCTCGCCCTGGAAGGCGATTTTGTTCAAGCGCGATCTGGCCATGGTCTCTTACTGGATGGTCTTTGCTGGAGGGCGGGCGCGATTTAGCTGCGGGATTCAAGAAGTTCGCGCGCCCGCGCAAGGTCGGCCGGAGTATCGACACCGAGCGGGACAGTGTCAACGAGGCCGACATGGATGCGCATGCCCGCCTCCAGCGCGCGGAGCTGCTCGAGCTTCTCCCTGGTCTCGAGCGGGGACGGCGGCAGCGCCACGAAGCGGTCGAGCGCCGCGCGCCGGTAAGCGTAGATGCCGATGTGGTGATAGAGCGGTCCGTCGCCGTAAGGGGCCGTGGCGCGCGTGAAATAGAGCGCCTTGAGGATGCCGCCGCGGCCAAGCGGCGAGCCGACCACCTTGACCACGTTGGGATTGGTCCGTTCCTCTTCCCGGGTGATCTCGGCGGCGATGGTGCCGATATCGGCCTCTCCCTCCTCAAGCGCGGCGACGCAAGCGCGCACGAGGTTGGGATCGAGCGTCGGCAGGTCGCCTTGCAGATTGACGATCGTATCGATGCGCCGATCCGGATCGAACATTTGGACGGCCTCGTGGATCCGATCCGAGCCGCTGGCGTGATCGGGCCGCGTCATCACCGCCTCGCCGCCGGCCTTGGCCACCGCGTCGCACACCGCTTCCGCGTCGGTGGCGACCAGCACGGGGCCGCAATCGGCTGCGATCGCCCGCCGCCAGACGTGGACGATCATCGGTTCGCCGGCGATCTCCGCCATGGGCTTGTCGGGGAGCCGTGTCGCACTCAATCTGGCGGGGATGACGATGAGAGAAACAGTCATGATTCTCCGTTGGTTAGCACGGAAGGCACGTCCTGGCGACAGATCGGATGCGCGACAATTCTCTGAGTTGCAACGGCTCGATCCCCCCTATAGTCTCACGCCGCGTCGCAAGAGCTGCAAAGAAGTAGCCTTTGCCTGCTGGGGGGACATCGGCATGAAGTATTACTATCTCAATCGAATCGCCATGGCGGTGCTTGTTGCGCTGCTGCTGTTTTTCGGCACGAGAACTCTTATCAACATCGCCACCGAGGAGCACGAACCGGAGAAGCCGGGCTTCGAGGTGGCCGGGGACGAGACGCCGCACGGCAAGGATGAGAAGCCGGCAGGGGCGGAAGGAGCTGGCGGCGGCGGGTCGGAGATTCTCGCCGTCATGGCCACCGCGGACCCCGCCCAGGGTGAAGCCAACGCAGCGCTCTGCAAGGTGTGCCACACCTTCGACAAGGGTGGCGCGACGCTCATCGGCCCGAACCTCTATGGCGTCGTTGGACACAAGATCGCCAGCCACGAGGGCGCGACCTACACGCCGGCGCTCAAGGGCAAAGAAGGCGACTGGACCTACGAGAACCTCGATGTGTGGCTGACCAATCCGCAAGCCTTCGCGCCCGGAACCACCATGGCCTTCCCGGGCATCCCCGACCTCAAGAAGCGCGCCGACGTGATCGCCTTCCTGCGCTCAAAGGCCGACACTCCGGTGCCGCTGCCCGAGGCTTCGGCTGAGGAGCCGGCGGCCGAAGAGCCCGCGATGGACGAGGAGCCGGCGGATGAGCCGGCCGCCATGGAGGAGGAGCCCGCGGCCGAAGAGCCCGCCACCATGGACGAGGAGCCCGCGGCCGAGCCGATGATGGAAGAGGAGCCCGCGGCCGAGCCGATGATGGAAGAGGACGTGATGGAGGAGACCATCGTGGTCGAGCCCATGGTCTCCGAGGACGCCCCGTCGGAGCCGTCCATGGGCGAGCCTGCGTCCGAATCTCAGCCGCAGCCGGTTTATCCCGATGAGACGATGGACGACAGCTCCGACGGCAGCGGATCAATGGCGCCTGCCGGTGACGATGGTCTCTCATCCCAGCCACAGCCGGTCTATCCGGAAGGGGAGCCGAGCATGGACGGGGACTCTGACAGCACCGGGTCGATCACACCCGGCAAGGATTATCTCTCGTTTCAGCCCCAGCCGGTCTACCCCGACGGGGAGCCGGAAGGCCTCTAGACCTTACGATCAAGCTTTGAAAAGGCCTCCCCCGCGGGAGGCCTTTTTTATTTGGCCGGCCCTGTGCCCCCACGAGGATATG
>Ga0307378_10009749_pt1 | contig 12578 bp, 20 predicted proteins | sample UN1MG_FD_202238 | JGI IMG/M metagenome (GOLD analysis project Ga0307378, IMG submission 202238) | Soil microbial communities from Risofladan, Vaasa, Finland - UN-1 | ecosystem: Environmental > Terrestrial > Soil > Coastal area > Acid sulfate soil | place: Finland: Risofladan, Vaasa | collected...
TTCATTCTTTATAATTCTCCAATGTTTTCATAAATTCAATAGTAAGGTATTTAAATAATTTGTTGCCATCTTTAATACCTTTAGACTCAATTTGACTGATAGCAATATTCCTTAAATCAACTGTAAATTTAGTAACATTATCTGCAGTTATTCCTGCTTCTTTAACTTCAACTTTTACAACTGGACATTTTTCTCCTACTCTTAAAGGCGGATGCATTATACCACATTGAGGGCATTCACCAAATGCCCCAACTGCTGGAGTGAATGGTGCTGAATTAGCAACACTGCTAAGTACTGCTTGTTCACTTATAGCATTCCCAGCACTATCAATCATTTCTGGTTTTCTGTCTGGCATTTTTGTTGGTTGCATCATATTAGTTTGCGCTTTCATTCTTTCAACTAACTGCGCTACATATTTTTCATCTTCAGGATTCATAAAAAACCTCCAAATTTGTATTTAATAATTTGTTCTAAATGTATAAATTAACAACCGAAAAACTATATATATAAATAATTGATTAAAGTAATTGTAACTATTATTTTAGGTAACAAACATATAATCAAAGGAGATTAAAATGACTAAAGATGAAAAGAAAGATGTTAATGTTTGGAAAGTTGTGACAATCATAATTTGTGTTGTATCATGTGTAACGCTTATAGCTGGATATATATACTATAAAAATGAACTTAAAATAATCAACAGTCTTTATTCAGATGCTCAGGCTATGGTTGTGGGAGGAAATACAAAATTTAATGTGAAATCTATTGAACTCGATACGCTCAAAAAACAGATGTCTGAAATCAAGGACAAAAATGATCTCTTGAAAAGAGATATCGAGCTCTATATCGACACGACCCATCCAAAGGTTCCTTCTGTAGTTGGGAAAGAAATTGCACATCAAACTGTTGACCTTTCCAGAAAGTATAAAGTTTCTCCTGAATTGATCATTGGTATCATTAAGGTAGAATCAGCATTTAATCCCATGGCAGTTGGACCAAAAACAAAATATGGTCACGCCAGAGGTTTGATGCAGGTTATGCCGGAGTGGTCTAAGAAGTTTGGACTCAAAGACCAATATGAATTTCATAACATTGATGTTGCCATTGAATATGGTATCAAAGTTTTCTTAATTCATCTTGAAGAAGGAAAAGGTGATATATCAACTGGTTTATATTACTATGTCAATAAAGATAAATCATACGTTGGTAAAGTTTATTCTGCGATGGGTAAATTTGTCGCTTTCCGAAGCACCATTGATGAAGAAGGGCAAAATGTCGAAACTGATATTGACAACAATGGTGATTCTAAAGAAATTTCTGATGATAAGAAAGGAGAATCAAATGACAATGCCAAAACCAGGAAGCAATGAATGGGAATCTATGATTGACTTCATGAGAAAAGATTTGGAGTCGAGTATGGGTTATAGCAAAGTAATTAAAGCAGCAAAGAAAATTGTTGAAGACCGCGGCGGAGACTTTAATTCTGAATTTGAAAAATGGAAGGAGAAAAATAAAAAGTAATGATTCTAAGCGAAGAACAAGGTCAATGCATGGATATAATAATGAAAAATATATCCAAATCTGGTATTGGTCGTTTACCATCTCATATGATCACTCCATTCGTTTATAGAGTAGGTGGGTATGCTGGAACAGGTAAAACCCACCTACTCTCTCAACTTCGGAAGGAGATTGAAACCTTTAATAAAAGAATACATGTGGCATTTGCTACATTCACAGGTAAAGCATCATCTGTTTTAAAAGCGAAGCTTAATGAAAATAATTCTATTAAAGAAAGTGATTATGTAGGTACAATACATGGAATGATATATCGAGCAATAACAAAGTATGATAGTAGACTACAAACCCATGTTATTACTGGATGGAAATTAATAGACCGTGATGGATTTTTTTACAATTTAATTATAATAGATGAAGGGTCTATGGTTTCACATGAAATATGGAAAGACCTTCTTAAATTTGGAGTACCTATTATAGTTGTTGGAGATCATGGTCAATTACCTCCGGTGTCTGTAAAATCATTTTCATTAATGACTGAACCAGATTTTATATTAAAACAAATTCATAGACAAGCAGAAGATAATCCTATAATTCAATTATCAGCATTTGTTAGAAAAAATGGTTATATTCCATCTAATAATGTTTGGTCAAAAGGAGTATTTAAAATACCTTGGGATCATGCTAAAACACAACGAATATGGAATGAAATTGACCATGATGAAAATGTAATTATTTTATGCGGTTTTAATACAACACGATGTGGTTTGAATACTAAAATAAGAACAAGACTTGGATATAAATATCCAACTCCATATCCAGGAGAGAGGATTGTTTGTCTTAGAAATAACCATACAATAAAATTGATGAATGGTCAAATAGGTACAATGTTATGGTTGATACCAGAAGATAAGGATATATATCGAATAACCTTAGAAGTTGATGGTGAGCCTGACCCATATGAATGTATTGTTCATATGGTATCTTTTGGCCAAGTAACATATACAACTTATAGTGAAGATAAAAAGACAAAGGATGCTAGAAATTATGCCAGAGATAGAGGTTACGAACTAGATTACTTTGATTATGGGTATTGTATTTCCGTTCATAAGTCACAAGGGTCAGAATGGAACAAAGTAATATTATTTGAGCAGCGTACCCAACATTGGGATGATGATTATTATAAGCGCTGGCTGTACACTGGGATAACTCGAGCAAAAGAAAAATTAATGGTTGTATCAGACTACTGGGGGTGAAAATGAATAAAGAAGAAATGTTGGCAGCGAGGGAAGAAGTTATTTTTAAATGTTTAATTCAAGAAAAAACCATTAAGGTTAAAAATGAGGATACTGTTATGAAAAAAGGTCCTTGTAAGCGCATTGATGGAACTAAATGTTCAGCATATATTTCCCCCGCTGTAAAATGGAAAAATGGAAATTGTAACATGGCAACTCATCTGATTTATGAAGAAGATGTACAAAAATTCAAAAATCCATTGAAAGCATCAAAACAGGGGAGTAAATAATTTTGGCACCCATTACCTTAAAAATAGAAATTGTTAAAGAGTGTGATGGGTGTAAGTTTTCAGGTCCAAGGATAATCGGTGGTGGTGAAACAATAATCTGCCGCCGATTTCCTTATCCAATAATTCAATGGTGGTTTGATCAGAAGTGTGAATATTATGAAAATAATAAAGATTAATTTTTTTCCATTTAGAACAAATTCCAAAATATACACTTTGGAGGTTTTAGATGTTGAAAGTTACAATAGATACAATAATTGATAAACTCAGCGAGTATGGGATGGCACTATATACCGACTATCCAACAGAAGACAAGGGTCACTGCTTTATGACTAAAGGTATGATTCTTTTTTTAGATGAAGAAGATGATTCATTATCAGTTACATTTCAGGCAGATTCTAAACCCGAAGATGTAGCATCAAATATTTTAATATTAAATGAGATTGAAGATGTAACTGATATATCAATTATGGAATCATTTATATATGATAAAAATAATGATTTTATAACTGGTAATGAAGCTCATAGGGTTGTTAGAAATATTTTAATTGAAGATGCATTTAGGAAAGTAGCAACACATCAAGCATATAATGAAATATTATTGAATATGCCAGCACATGAATGTTAATAAAAAGGTGAATAAATGGATATAGCAGAACAATTATGGGTAGAGAAATATAGACCCAAAACTATTAGTGATGTAGTTTTGCCAGAGAGATATATATTTGATTTTAAGAAAACAATTGAAAGACAGGAATTAAATAATTTATTGTTTTCTGGACCTCCAGGAGGGGGTAAATCAACTCTAGCAAGAATTTTAACATCAAAAGAAGGAGTAATACATAACAGAAAAGATAACCTCTTAACCGTAAATGGATCAGCACAAAGTGCTAGAGGCATTGGTTATGTTGAAAAAGTAATTGAACCATTCTTAAAAATCCCACCTGCCAAAGATAAATATAAAGTTGTATTTATTGATGAAGCTGATAATCTTACGCCGGATAGTTATAAATCATTAAGAGGAATCATTGAAAAATATCAGGTACAATATGGTCGATTTATATTAACTTGTAATTATGTATCAGTCATTCCAGAACCTGTAAGAAGTAGATTCACTCATTATATATTTAAACAAATACCAAAAGAATTTGCAATTTCATATGCTCAAGAAATACTTATAGCGGAAAATATTGAATATATAGAAAAAGATGTTGCTTTTATGGTAGATCAATTATATCCAGATATACGACAAATAATTGATTCACTTCAAAGATATTCAAAGATGAAGCCAAAGGATCCAAAAAAATCAGGAAGACTTGATGTTAATGAAGAATTAGTTACTACAAATGAAAAGAAGATAATGGCAAATGTCCTTGAAATAATAGGTTTTATAGCTAATGGTGAAGATAAGAAAATAGGAAAACCTGTTGGAGCTGTTGTTGAAATTTTGAAAGGTGAAGATTTAGAATATAGAGGTCTTTACACACAATTATTTTTTATGGATAAATTTCCTGCCCCAGCGAAAATAGTAGTTAATAAATATTCGAATAGTCATAATGGATGTTTAATTCCCACGATGCATTTTATGGCAATGGTATTTGAAATAATAAAATGCCTTCAAGATTATCGGAGAGCGGTAACTGGAAAATGATGGGTCATTGGGTTAACACACAATCAGCAGCATTAAATAGAGATCATTTACATGCGATCATAAAACATTTTAGAGATGTCTTTCCTGATAACTTCGCAAAATGTGGAATGAAATTATGTAAAACATGTGAAGGAACCGGAATTCCAGTTCAAAGAGGTGAACATATAGATCTTACATTCTGGCAACCAGGTCATTATTGTGATAAATGTAACGGGTTTGGGGTTACTGGTATTAAAAGAATTTATGATGAATATATATGTAAAACATGTGGTGGTGCTGGTTGTGAAAAATGTAAACATAGAGGAACTATGGACTGGATCTCTAATGTTGTGAAAGGATGAAGAATGAAATGGAAATTTTGGAATAAAAATAAAGTTAGAAAGTTTCCTTGCTCAAGTAAAGAATGTCTTGTTAGAGTATCATGTACCCAAGCATGTGAAAAAATTATATTAGATGATTATTTATTAAAGAAAATGTTTCTTACCTATAATGCTTGTCCAGATTGTGGATCTGAAAGATTCAAAGAAGGAGCATGTGGTGGGGCAGCACAAAATATAAAATGCTCTGGATGTGGTCATTGGTTTAATATGGGATTGCCATTATTCATTCAAAGAATACATATAAGTGATGATGGGAGATTTTACCAATGAGAATTCAAATAATATGGAATCCTTATACTGGTCACTTTTGGTATATAGAAGTATCTCATGGAGGAACAGAATTAAGATTAGACCCTGAAGAAGCTAAAGAAACAATAGATAAATTAACAGAGATTCTGAAAAAATTGAAATCTAAAGGTATAGAATGATAGGAATATATCAAGATAACTTCATTGATTATTTAAAAGATAATCTTGGAGATCATATTAAAGTAACTAGTAAAAATATAATCACTATGTGCCCTTGGTGTGAATATGGTCAAGAGAAAGATCATTATCATTTATATATAGGGCTTGATGCACCAATTTTTCATTGTTTTCATGGTGGATGTGAAATTGGTGGTGTACTTTCAAAGTTAATGAAAAAGATTGCTGGTCATGATGTTTCTGATGCTTTCATTGATAAAGATAAAGTAAAGGAATATGAAAAGTTAAAAAATATATTCGTTGAAAAAGATGAAAAGTTAAAAGGTATCAAACTACCACCAATAAACCCAGCAATGTTTCCAGCAAAAGAATTATATTTACAAAGAAGACTTAAATTCTCTAACATTCAATCTACAAATATAAAAGGTCTTATTTATGATGTTCATGAGTTCATTAATATAAATAATATTGCAGTTGATGAATCTTTGTTTAGATTGAGGGATTATATACACAACAATTTTGTTGGGTTCCTCACTGAACATAATACAACAGCAATGTTTAGAAATATTGATAATTCTCATACAATGAGATTTTATAAGATGAAAATTCAAATTTCAAACTTTTTAGATTTTTATCGACTACATGGTAATAACCCTAAAAGTTCAAAAATTGTTTTAGCAGAGGGAATATTCGATATTTTTTCGGAACACATATATGATTTTACAAACATTAAAAGCGATGTAAGGTTATATGCATCAGTCTTATCTTCAAAGTATTTGGGGTTGATACAAAGCATTATTTATCATGAACAACTGTTTAGACCTGATGTTATAATTTTATCAGATAGAGGAATAAAAATAGAGGAATATAAAAAGCTGAAATATTTTAATCAGCATATTATAAATACTTTATCAGTATACTATAATAAAACTGGCAAAGATTTTAATGAAACACCAGTTACACCAGAAAGAATAGTGGTTTAAGGAGAACCAAATGCGAGAAGATATTAAAGATCGGTTAAAAGAAATTTTTGAAAATACAATTGAATCAGGAATTAAATATGAGGGATCGATTGATAAACCGGAATATTATAATTTATTTTGTAAGGCAGCTTCTAAAGATCAATTGTATCAATTAATGGGTAATAATCTATGTATGTTTAATTGCCTAAAGGAAGGAAAAGAAGCAGTTATGATGCTATTTTCAATACCCATTAATTCATCAGAAGAAGCTGGTGCAAAAAATGTTGCAGAAAGGGTTATGGAAGTAGTTGAAAATTCAGAAGAATGTTTTGTTACTCTGGATGATATTAAAACAGAACCAGTTCAAGAAGATAAGTTTGTATATGTTACTGTTATAAAATCTATAGCTTAGGAGAATTTTATGAGAGGGAAAAGATCAAAATGGATAAAGAAAGTTGTAGTATCCAAGCATCCTAAAGTATTGGAGATGATCAAAGAGAGATATGGGGAAGAAAAAGCTAATAAAATGACATATAATAAAGTCATTAAAGTATGTAAAAAGTTGTGGAAAGAAAAAGCTCCCGGAGTTGAAAAATGGGAAATTTATAAACCAGTGAAGGAGTCATAATGCCAACAAATACAAAAATTTTAGAAGTAGAATCTTTTAACAATTTCATTAGAGTGTTAACTAATTTAAAAGAAGTTTGTAATGATGCTGATATTAGACAAGGTATCTTAAGACAGAGAACTAACAACCACACCTCAGTATTTGAAGTTAATTTATTAACTGTCTTTGCAGAATCAAATATAGCACTTACAAATTTAAAACAAAAATTAGAACTATTGAAATCATTTCAAGGTCAAACAGTTGAAGTTATAATTGATGAACCTGATGATGGAACATCTGGATCTTATACATTTAAAGATGAGCATTCTTCTATTAAATTTATTACACCAACCATGGAATTTATGGATAATAAATTTATGGATGAAGAAGAATTGGAAAGTATATTTCCAGCATCTGAAGATCATCTTCTTTTAGAAAAAGATTTATCAGTAATATTAAGCGATAGAATTAAAACTGTTACTCATTATTTCAGTATTGAAACTATTGTTGTTGAATTTAATGGCGAAACAGCTGCTATTTCAGCATCAACCCCATCAAGAGATCAAACCGCAAAATTTGCAGAAGGCATTATCATTAATGAAGAAATAGATAACGCAACAACAAATATTTCAAATGTAGCATTTGCTTTGGATCATGAAGATAATATTAAATATAATATGTACAAAGATCCGAATCAAAATGTTGCATTGAATAAATTTTCAACAAGCGTTGGTGATATTGATATTAATGTATATTCAAGATCTCAAATTGTTGAAAATGATGAAGGTTAGAATTCCATATGAATTAAAGTTGAAGTTTTTAAATATGGAAGGTCTTATTTCAGAAATACAAACTATTGAATTTAAGATGATGAATGGGATAATACGAACGATACCTACAACTATGGATCATATTATTATATTGGATTTGAGTGATTATCCAGAATGTTTTAAGGCATGTTGTGAGTGGAATAGAATTATTGAATCTTACTTTAAAACTTCTTATACGGCATATAAATTAAATATAGGACCATATGAAGGGGTATGGCCTTATGAAATATCAGAAGATGGTATTGTAAAATTTAGATTAGATGAGGTTTATCCTGATAAAAAAAATTGGAAAGATTGGTTTATAAAGGAGGATTTTGAATATGCACCCAAGATTAACTCTTGATTATGTTAAAGAAATAATTGAGAGTAATGATTATATTTTATTATCAAATAACTATGTTAATGCTCATACTAAATTAAAAATAAAATGTGATAGAGGACATATATATGACTCAAGTTGGGATGTTTTTAATCGAGGGTGTAGATGTAATAAATGCAGTACAGAAAGAGTAGTATCAAAACAGAGACACTCCTTAAATTATATAAAAAATAAAATTGAAAATGAAGACTATGATTTAATTTCTAAAGATTATAAAAATGCGAAAACCCCACTTAAAGTTATTTGCCCTAATAATCATATAGTAGAATTTAGTTGGAATTATTTTCAAGGTGGTGGTAGGTGCCCTATATGTTTTGGAACACCAAAGAAAACTATAAACGAAATTAAAGAATATTCTAAATCTTTAGGATATGAATTATCATCAAAAAAATATAATAATGCATTAGAAAAGTTGGAATTTAGATGCCCCGAAAATCATATATTTGAAGTTTCGTGGAATAACTTTAGCGGAAAAGATGGATCTAGGTGCCCAATATGTTGGAATATTAAAAATCGTGGGTCTAATCATCATATGTGGAAAGGTGGAATATCATTCGAACCTTATTGTGAAATTTTTAGTGATAAAGAATTTAGAGATTTTATTAAACATAGAGATGGTAATAAATGTTTAAATCCTTCTTGTACAAAAAAATCAAAAATATTAGCTATACATCATATAGATTATAATAAAAAGAAATGTAGGCAAGAAAATTTAATAACTATTTGTATATCTTGTAATTCTACAGCGAATGTTAATAGAGATTGGCATACTTCGTGGTATAGATCTATAATGTATCGTCGATATGGATTTATATACAAAGGAGATAATTAATGCATCCATCCTCACTTTTGAGCTACTATCCCAGCTACGCATTACTTGATGAAATCCTTGCAAAAAACAGTTATAAAAAAATGACCATCTATATTGACTTGAAGAATGCACTTCAAACGGTTTATATGGAACATGCAATAGTTAATATTTTAGAACAATCAAAAAGATCTAAACATTTTGACACATCAATATTTTCATCATTAGTTTCTTTTTTATCATTTCATAGAATATATGGGCATAAGCGTGGGGTTGATATTAATTTTATAGTTTTCTTTGAAAGCGGACATTCAGTATATCATAAAAACATCAGCAAGACATATAAAATTTCAAGGCGAATTGATGATCTTTATGGACTGGATAGAGTTGATAAAGAATTATTTTATAAAATTCTTCATGCTAACTTTCAACTTATTGAAAACGCATTTAACAAGATTCCAAATACCAAAGTAATACGTCTTAATAAATTAGAAGCTGACTTTGTTCCTTATTATTTATTAAGTAGAAATTTGGTTGAATATGATGGATCTAGAGTTCATGTTATATATTCTAATGACCATGATTTATGGCAATGTGTTGTAGAACATTCATATATATTTTCTAAAGCAGGGAAGACCAAAAAGATAATTAAGCAGGGAGAAATAATGTCTTTGATGTTGAAGAAACCAACTAAAATACCAGACATATTTCTCCCTCTTGCTATGAGTGTTATTGGAGATACTGGAGATGATGTAGAAGGAGTTAAAGATATAGGACCAGCAAGATTCCTACAAATATTTCCAGACTTGGTTAAAATGACAGGAAGTATGAGTAAAATTTATGAGAAAGTAAGAAAAGGTGAAGCACTTTTAGATCCGGTACCTCAAAATTTTAAGAACAAATACTTGAAGGACGTAGTGGATGCAGAATTGAATAATAAAACAATTTCTAATAATTTGAAATTAGTTTCATTTGAATTAATTTCAAGAGAAGTTGATGACCCAAGTTCTATTGAGATGGTAGATAGAAAGAAACATATTCAAAAGATAATGGATTCAAATGAATCTGCTCCACTGGATTCTATGAAAAAAGCACTAGAAATGAGCGGTGTTTATCTAGAAGAAAGTTCAATAGACTTCTTATATATATGAGGACTAAACCATGTTAAATGAGCAACGAGTTCTTGCTTATGTTAAGGACAATCTCGGCTGGCCCTTTATGCATCTTGAATTAACAGATGAAAAAATACTTGAGTATATTAGAGATAATACTAGACGAGAATTCTCATATTTTGTACCTAGTAAAAACACTATTTCAGTAAATCTTGATAAAGAGTATAATAAAGTACCAGGTAAAGGAAATGAATATTATATAGAAGAACCTCAAGGTTTAGAGATTTTAAATATAGTTGATTTTTATACTAGAGCAAGTGAATATTATTTACATGGGCATCCACCGCTGGGTCCAATGTCGATGGGAGAGCTTCCAGATTGGGGGTTAGCAGTCAATAATGCAATGACTGTCAAAATGTTCTCATCTTTTGATTATACAATAGAATTTAAACATCCTAATATTTTTCGTATATCTCCACAACCTACTGGAACTATTGGGATAATTGCAGTTGAATATGAACGACAACAACCACCAGATTATAGTGGAATACCAAATGACGTTCATTTGAATTTTTTAAAGTTAGCTCTAGCTGATATTATGATGGTTATTGGTCGAATTAGAAAAAGATATGGTGGTGGTAATTTAAGAACTCCATTCGGTGAAATACCTTTGGAAAGCGACATTTACGAAGAGGGCAAAGAGTTGAAGCGTGAACAATTAGAATATTTAGAAAGACTGTGGGTCCCTAGTGTCCGTATTGATCATGGGTAAAATAAGGAGTTTTAAATGTTATGTGAATATGGTTGTGGAAATGAAGCAAAATATTTTCTAAAACGAGCTAAAAAGTGGTGCTGTTCTAAAAGTTATAATTCATGCCCTGTTGCTCGAAGAAAAAATAAAGAAAAACATTTAGGTGAAAATAATCATAGATTCGGTAAAACATGTTCCGAGGAAACCAAGCGGAAAATTTCTGAAGCTAATACAGGCAACGAACCTTGGAACAAAAACAAAATAAATGTATATACTGAAGATACTATAGAAAAAATGAGTGAAGCCAGAAAAGGATCAGTTCCTTGGAACAAAGGTAAAATTGGATTCTTAACACATTCTGAAGAAACAAAACAGAAATTGAGAGAATTAAATACTGGAAAATTTCACACATTAGAGACTAGACAAAAAACATCCAAAGGAAAAAAAGGTAAAAAATACTCTAAACAATCAAGAGAATTAATGAGCAAAAACAGCTCAGATAAGAGCAATCAAAAAAATCCAAATTGGAAAGGTGGATATTCAAAAAGAAATGTTCCTTTGTATGATACTTTTGCTAAACAATTAACAATTGAAGAAAAACCTGAAAGAGATGGTTTTGATTCTAATATACTTACAGTAGTTTGTACACAATGTAAAAAAAGATTTATTCCATCTTTAACAAGTGTAGCTGAAAGAGTAAGATGTTTAAAAGGAACACAATCTGGAGAATGTAGATTGTATTGTTCAGATAATTGTAAATCAAAATGTTCTATATTCAACAAGATATTATATTCAAATAATGAAACTAAAATTATAAATTACACACAAGAAGAATATAATACTTTTAGAATGTATGTTTTAGAAAGAGATAAATATATTTGTCAATATTGTGGAGACCAAGCCAGTGAAGTTCATCATGAACGACCTCAAAAATTAGAACCGTTTTTTTCATTAGACCCTGATTTTGCTTGGAGTTGTTGTGAAAAATGTCATTATGAAAAAGGGCATAAAGATGAATGTTCAACTGGTAATTTAGCGAAGAGGTTATGTTAAATGTCAAATGAATCAGATAAAAAAAGGTAGGTTAAAACTATGGATAATAATGTTTGTATAGAGCCAAGAGATCCAATATTTGTAGGAGTTGATCCTTCATTCAATGGATTTGCAATAATAATTCTTGATAAAGATGCAAATATAATTGAGCAAAAACTGTTTGGGTCTGATTCAAAAACAGAAGCAGAAGATAGACTAATAGAACTTGAAAAGGGATATGATTTTATTCCAAATATTCTTTGTCTTCATACTGTTTGTATTGAAGGTCCATCATATATGAGCAATGGAGCGTTTGTACTACAAATGGGGGCTCTACATTTCATGGTGAGAATAATGTTAAAAAGACGGGGCGTTAATTTCAAAGTTATTGCGCCAGGAACATTAAAGAAATTTGTTACTGGTAAAGGGAATACTAAAAAAGATTTAATGTTATTAAATGTTTACAAAAAGTGGGGTGTTGAATTTGATAACGATAACCTCGCTGACGCATACGGTTTAGCCAGGATGGCACTGGAGGAATATAAAAATGAATTACCTGTTACCACTATATCTAGATTATCTTGAGAGACCTAAGATATATGAG
>Ga0307378_10009750_pt1 | contig 12577 bp, 11 predicted proteins | sample UN1MG_FD_202238 | JGI IMG/M metagenome (GOLD analysis project Ga0307378, IMG submission 202238) | Soil microbial communities from Risofladan, Vaasa, Finland - UN-1 | ecosystem: Environmental > Terrestrial > Soil > Coastal area > Acid sulfate soil | place: Finland: Risofladan, Vaasa | collected...
TCTTGTTGCCGTTGCGGCCCCGGTTGGAATGACCGCAGACGTAGAACACGGCCGGCAGTCGCTCTCCCGGCTCGACCTTCGCCGGGCGGTAGAGATTGCCGGTCACGTACAGTTTCGGCCGGCTCTGGTAGTGGATCATGTCGACCGCGTAGCCGTCTCCTTCCAGCGTTCCGGTGATCGTGGGCACAAGCGGCGTCTTCGGCGGCATCGGCATCAAGCCCAGCATGTGGAAGTACTCGTCGCGGTACCGTGGGCGAAGCGCCTGCCAGGCTTCGAGCGATTCGACGCCCTGCAAGAACGAGGCGTGGATCTTGTCCGTTTCCCGGGCGAGATACCGCTGGATCATCTCATCCCCCGGCTCGCCCCGGTCCGGCTCTCCGTACTCCTGGGCGCCGACCGAAGAGCCGCCAAGCCACGTGGCGAGAAGTATGCAGAGCGTGGTGCGACGTGGGTGCATGGTTCGATCTCCTGGTGGTCGTAGGGTGGTGGCAGGGGGTCTGATTCGAGACGTCTTGACGCCGGCCCGTCAGGATATCAGAACCGTTGGCAAGAAAGCAAGTTTTTCATGGCCTTCCGCTCACGGCTGAAGGATGACCTTCAGCAGACCTTCGTCTCGCTTGGCAAGCCGCTCGAACCACTGGGCTCCTTCGGCCAGGGGGGCAACCGCGCTGGTCAACGCATCGACGTCGATCGCGCCTCGGGCAATCATCTCCAGACACACCGGATACTCGCCCCGAGAAGCGCAGGAACCCAGCAGCGTGATCTCTCGGGTGACCACCGCCTGTAGCGGCAAATCGACCCGGGGGGTGAGGTTCCCGACCAGCGACACGCAGCCGCCTTTGCGAACCGCGGCGATGGCCGTCGCGACGGTCGACGGAATGCCAACGGCCTCCAACGCCACGTCAGCCCCCCGACCGCCGGTTCTCCGGATCACCTCCGCCGGCACGTCGACTTCCTCGGGCGAAAGTGCTTCGTCGGCTCCCAGTCGGCACGCCAACTCCAGTCGGGCGCGGTCGATGTCCACGGCAAAGATCCGCCCGCACCCGGCAGAGCGAAGCGCCTGGACGGCCAACAATCCGATCATCCCGGTGCCCACGACCACGGCCGTGTCGCTCAGTCGGATCGGCAGCCGGTGGACGCCGTGGACCGCGATCGAAACCGGTTCGGCCATGGCAGCCCGCTCGAACGAGAGCCCTTCCGGCAAACGGCAGACGATGTGTTGGGGCACGGCAACGAACTGGGCAAACGCGCCGTCTTGGCGAAACTCCCCACACGAGACGCCCAACACCCGACGGCGGTCGCAGAGATTGACGTCGCCGCGTCGGCAGAAGCCGCACCGGCCACAATAGACGGTCGAGTCGAAGGTCACCCGATCGCCCACGTTCAGATCGCCGACACGGCCGCCGACTTCGGCGACCACGCCCGACGCCTCGTGGCCCATGACGATCGGCGGGATGCGGCGCCCGGTGCTGCCGTTCATGCCGTGGACGTCGCTGCCGCAGATGCCGCAGGCCCGCACTTCCACCAGCACGTCCTCCGGACCCACCTGTGGTTGGAAAATGTCCCGGTACTCGAAATGATTGTAGCCGGTCAGCACGAGCGCTTTCATGGCCGGTAGCTCCTTGACTGGCGGTCTTGGCAGTGGCCCCAGTCTAAACAAGGATGCACATTAGGGGAAGGCAGCAACCACGGGCACAAGAGGGCCTCGCCTCATGAAACGCCGCTTGAGCATAAGCTATGCTTATGCTAAGGTGCCTTCATGAACATCGACACGCTGCGAATCTTCTGTGACGTCGTGCAATATCAAAGCTTCTCCAGGGGGGCCGCGATCAACAACGTCAGCCAGTCGGCGGCCACCCAGTCGGTCCACCGCGTGGAACGCCACTTCGGCGTGCAGTTGATCGACCGCACCAAGCGCCCCTTCGTTCTCACGCCCGAAGGTCGGGTCTGCTACGAGGGGTTCCGCGAAGTGCTCGAACTCTACGACTCGTCCGATGCCCGGGTGCGATCGCTGCGGATGGACATCAGCGGGATCGTTCGGGTGGCGTGCATCTACTCCGTCGGTTTGCACGACATGAGCCGGTGCATGCAGGACTTCATGCGCCGCTATCCGAAGGCGAAGGTGAGGCTCGAATACCTGCGTCCGAACCGGGTCGTGGAAGCCGTGCTCAATGCGGAGGTGGATTTGGGGATCGTCTCCTATCCGGCCGCTTCGCCCGATTTGAGCGTCGTGCCCCTGCGTTCCGAAAGAATGGTCCTGGTATGCCATCCGCAACACCACCTGGCACGCCAGGAGGCCGTCACGGCCGAACATCTCCACGGTGAAGACTTCGTGAGCTTCGATCGCGACTTGAGCATCCGCAAGGAACTCGACCGGTATCTGCGGCAGCGTTCGGTGACCATCCACGTCGTCATGGAGTTCGACAACATCGAGACGATCAAGCAGGCGGTGGCGATCGGCGCCGGCGTGAGCATCCTGCCCGAGCCGACCGTACGGGCGGAGGTCCAAAACAAGACGCTGGCCTCGGTCCGGTTGATCGCTCCCGAGATGAGCCGGCCGATCGGCATCATCCACCGTCAGCGGAAGTTGTTCACGCCGACGACCACCAAGTTCGTCGAACTGCTGCAGGAGGTCCAGGGCGGTTCGCCCGGCAGCGTCGAGTGACGCCGTTTCGCCGGTCCGGTTGCCGCTCCCCCGTCGCCGTGATACCCTGATGGGCAGCCGAAAGAATCATTATGCGTGAAGCAGAACTTCCCGTCACATTCCAGCCGTCGGGCAAGACCGTTTACGTGCTCGCAGGGACGAAGCTGATCGAGGCCGCCGGCGGCGCCGACCTCGCGCTCGATCTGCCCTGCGGCGGCGAAGGCGTCTGTGGCAAGTGCCGCGTCGTCGTCTCCGGCAAGGCGAGCAAACCGACGCCCGCAGAAATCGAGGCCCTCTCCGCCGAAGAGATCGAGGCCGGTTGCCGCCTGGCCTGCCAGTCATCGGTCATCGGGCCGCTGAACGTGGAAGTGCCCCCGACCTCTCTGCCGGCCGCCCGGCACAAGATCCTCGTCGAGGCCAAAGAGACCGCGCCGGCCGTCGTCGATCCGGCGGTCCGCAAGCGGTACGTCGAACTCTCGCCCCCCGACCGCGGCGACGACGATCCCGACCTGATACGCCTGGAAAACGCCATCGGGCCCTTCGACGTCGATCTCCAGCTCCTGCGGGAATTGCCCGGCCGGCTGCGCAAAACCAACTTCCGCGGAACGGCCGTGCGGGCGGACGGGCGGCTGATCGATTTCGAGCCCGGAAACACCCAGTCGGAGTGCTTCGCCGTGGCCGTCGACCTCGGCACCACCACGCTGGTCGCCGCGCTGCTCGACCTGGGTACGGGAAACGAGTTGGCCGTCACCTCGCGCCTGAACCCGCAGACCTCCTTCGGCGACGACGTGCTCTCCCGCATCCTGCACGCCCGCCAGGAACCCGACGGCCTGGACCAACTCGGCCGCGCCGTCGCCCAAGCCGTCAACGAGATGATCGGCGAGTTGACCCGACAGGCGGGCGTCGGTCGAGAACGGGTCTACGAGCTGACCTTCTCGGGCAACACGACCATGCAGCAGTTGCTCTGCCGTGTGGATCCCGGCCCGTTGGGGGAAGTGCCGTTCGTGCCCGCCGCCGGACGCGGCCAACTGGTGCCCGCCGCCGATCTCGGACTGCACGTCCATCCGCGCGCCCGGGCGTACGTGCTGCCGGTCATCGGCGGGTTCGTGGGCGGGGATACCGTCTCGGGCATTTTGGCCACGTCGCTGGGCGAGGCCGAAGGGCCGACGCTGCTGGTCGACATCGGCACCAACGGCGAGATCGTGCTGTTCGACGGAGCGAAGCTCTCGGCCGCTTCGACCGCCGCCGGGCCCGCCTTCGAGGGCGCCCGAATCTCGCACGGCATGCGCGGCAGCACCGGGGCCATCGAGAAGGTCGTCCTCGACGGCCGCCTGCGGGTCAACGTGATCGGCAACGTGCCGCCGGTCGGCCTGTGCGGATCCGCTTTGATCGATCTGGGCGCCCTGTTGTTGCGGCACGGATTACTTACGCCGCAAGGCCGGCTGCGTACGCCCGACCAACTCGCCGAGGGCGTGATGCCGGATCTGGCCCGGCGCCTGATGCTTCACCGGGGCAAGCCGGCCTTCCTGGTGGTGCCGGCGGAGGAGACGGGCCACGGCAGGCCGATCGTGCTGACCCAAGGCGATCTCCGCGAACTGCAACTGGCCGCCGGCGCGATCCGCTGCGGCACGCAGATCCTCTTGCGGCGTGCCGCCCTGGAACCGACCGATCTCGAAAACGTGTTGATCGGCGGCGGTTTCGGCAACTTCATCCGCCGCAGCAACGCCCAGCGGATCGGCCTGCTGCCACCCCGGGTGGAACACCACCGCATCCGTTACCAAGGCAACACGTCGCTGGCCGGCGCCCGGCTGACGGCCCTTTCGCAGCAGGCCCGCCGCCAGGCCGAGCAGATCGCCCGGCGCACCGAACACGTCGACCTCTCCCGCGATCCCGATTTCGCCGCCGCGTTCGCCGAGGCGATGATCTTTCCGGAAGAGGAAGCTTGATTCGCAACCCAGTGCCCGGCGACGTGCATTGTTTTCCACTTGGGAGCGTCGCGCGACAACAATGGGCATCTCCGGAACCGGCACGGGCAGGCGCAAGGTGCTATCCCGCATACGGTTAGGCGAACCGGGCCAACTTCCGCGAAGGCTTCCGGCGCGATTGTTTCCCGCCCCACGCCTACCGGGTTGCAGACGGCCGTCGGTCGTGTCGATGCGCAAGTCGTTCTCTGCACGAGACTTGCATCGCTCGAAGGCCCATTGACAAACCGGCGTCGATCGGTTCGATTGGGCCTTTGTTTCCTCGGCGCAAGACGTTACACCAAAGCACCTTACGGTATTGTTTTCCACTTTTTCGAGATTTCGCTTTTCCAAAGAAAACAATTCGAACACCTCCTCGCCGCCCGACCGAATGAAGAGGTGCAGGCCGGGTCGAGCGGGCCGTTGAAGACACCGTTGCCCGGAGGAATCAGCCATCCCACGGGGAAGACTTAGGAAGGCCGTTGTGCCGAATTATCAAAGAGCCCGCACGCAAGGCGGATAGATACACGCTATTTGTACACCATCGCCGTCCGAAAATCCACGTCGCATTTTGGGCCACATCCCGCCACGTCCCCTTGCCGCACAAGCCGCCTTCCAAGCCCGCAGCATCATAATCTGCGGGCTCGGGGTGCCGGTTTCTGGGCCACTGGTTGGCGCACGCGATCCAGCAGTTTGGGCTTTCCGGCCACGATGGTCGTCGCATTCATCGCTCTTCTCCCTTAGAAAGTTAGAAAGATTGAAACCACACCTGAGACAAGATCGGCCCCCGGCCATGGAATACATACGGGTGTACACTTGTTTGTCAAGGAGGTGTTCATAGGCGTGCCATGCCCGGATAATACGCACAGCTTGGCTGCCGCGACGCAACGTAACACCTGTCCCGGCAACCATTTACGACGACATTTGGCGAGGACTGGTTGGGACGTTATTAGGCATTCGGCGCCACTTTATCTCCTTGGCGCTGCCTGGCCGGGGGGTAGTAGTGGGATATTATTGGGCGTTTTTCTGCCCCGATAATAGGCGCCTAGCCCCCGGCCTGAGGCTACATAAGGTGTTGCGTTCCCACGACTTGAGTGGTAGAATCGGCCTCAGGCAGTGGAACGTTATCGTGCAGCGGCGCGCCGAATTAACAGATTCGGGGTGCCCGATAAACAATAGTTATGGGCCTGAATTGCACCTGAGGCGTCGAATGGAAAAAGGCATAGCACCAGCCACTGCAGAATCCGTTCGCGGGGTCCTCCGCAACCCGCTCGTCGTCTTTGGCCTTGTCTTCCTTGCAGGCGACGGTCCACTCGTTGTTGCGTATGCCGTAAGCTCCGATCCCACATGCTCGATTACTCTGATGTGGGCAACCATCGCGTTCATCTTCTTTATGGGCGGGATCTTCTGTTACCTCGTAACATTTAAGCCGCGGCATCTGTACGCGCCCGACCAGATTCCGGAGGGTGTTATCGAAAAGAGCCTTTACACTGAGCCAAAGCTCGGCAAAGACGTATTGTCGGAGGCACAAGACCTAGTGGAAGACCTGCGCACCACAGACAACCAACACCAGCGAGAGGCCATAGCCGGGAATATTAATGCCCGACTGCAGATCGCGAATCAGGTACAAAACGCGTACGAGCTGCTCCTGATTCCGGGTTATGACGTGTCGCTGATTCTTGAGATACTTGACAGCATCCGTGTCCACAAGCGCGTCAACTCCTCCGCACTTGCGCACTCGCGGAGTATAACGCCCTCGACCATTGACATCATCCTCGAATCAATGGAGCGTAGACGATCGGCAGACGAGAAACACGGAGAATGGTACCTAACGGGCGCGGGCATACGCTTGCAGAACTCGCTCCGCGAGTACTTGAACGCAGGGGATGCGAGCAACGCGGATGACAATGAGATGAACGCCGCAAACCAAACGTGACAGATGAGCACATAAGGCGAACGCCGGGAACGAGATGTCCCCGATCGTCCCATAACAATCGGATCAAGCCGATGTGGGCTCCCCGTCGCGCGCTGCAGCGCGGTTTTGTTCGTTTCCGTTTTTTGGCCATTCATCGTTCCCTCGGTTGGCCCGCCCACGCGGGTTATCCGTAACGTTAGCTTTAACAAAATAAAAGTATGGCATTTTCAGAAAAAATAAAAAATGAAGTCAAAAAGAAAGCAGCGTTTCGCTGTTGTCGATGTCAAAATATCGGAATAGATATACATCACATCATTCCCGAAAAAGATGGCGGTTTGGACGCAATAGACAATGCGGCCCCCTTGTGCCAAAACTGCCATGATCAATTTGGAGACAATCCATTGAAGCGTAAAGAGATAAAACAAATGAGAGATTGGTGGTATGAGGTATGCGAAAAAAAATATGCGGGTGAAGATTTAACCGTGCTTAATGCTATAAATTCAAAGTTGGAAAATATTGAGCATGGACAAGAAGGAATAGGGGAATTAAAGGAAATATTGAAAAGTATATCTGGACAGATGATAGACTCTATATCGGCTACAACAGCAAGCTCGACCGCTTCTGCTATCGTAAACAGTGCAGCAGCCGTTCAGCTTGGTCCACAAGTATATTCAAATCTTTACTGCTCTAATTGCAATACCCGTATAGGGTTACTTGTTGGAACAGATGTTTGCCCGAATTGCAAAACAAGAATAAATTGATTATGGAACAAAGCTAACAAGTCATTCCAGCGGACGTGAGAATTGCGTTTTCACGCCGCTGAATTCTATGTTATGCGGCGAAAACCGAAAGGTTACCGTGGATCGCTTCAGGACTTACCTATTTGAACATCACCCCGAAGACGAGATTCGTCGCTGGGCACTTTCGTTCACGTACTTTCGCTTCTGCCGCGCGTACGGTGGCCATGCGAATGACGGTGATCAATTCCTGGCCGCCTTGAGATACACTGACGAGGCCGACTTTCTCTCGATTCTCACATCACTCGGCCTCACTCCGAACAGAAGGGCTTGAGGACCCGGCAGGATTAGTGGGCGCGTGCGTGCGAGCACGCACCCTACAGGGCTGTGGCCACAGGGCTGTCCAAATCGAACGAGCGGATAGTCAGGCTGCCGATTTCGCGGGTGGCCCCGTCGATTTTCCGGAGTAGGCGTTGGCACGTGAGTCGGCTGGTTCGGAAAATCGTCGGGGTCGCGGAGCGACAAGAGGCGTTCCCCTCGGGCACGTCCCGCCGGTTGCCGCGCAGGGCTGGCGGGTGGCCCCGGGAATTCTCCGGAGTTGGCTGTCCACCTGGCAAAGCGTTTTCGGAGAATTGTCGGGGTGGCAGAGCCACGCGAGGATTGCGAAAAATCGGGTGGTGTGCCGATCGGATGGGTGTTCGGAATTCCTCTTGTTGCCCGGCAACACCGGCGATCTTGCGAATGAGTCAAGCGACGTGGTAGAATCGCTTCCGCAAGATCGACCGTGCCACCCGCGACCGTATGTTTTGTGAGGCCCCGATGCCCAGACCAAATGCGTTTATTCGATCAGTCACTTTCAGTGACGGCACGCAAATCGATGTTGCACGCACCGATATTGTGGTGATCGTCGGGGCCAACAACGTCGGTAAGAGCGTCGCGCTCAAGGAGATTCACGAGAAGGCCTTGCTTAAGAGCCACGCCACAACAGTTGTTCGCGATGTATCCGTTGAGGTGGATGGTAGTCCGGAGGACCTTGATGCTTGGCTTGAGAGAACGTGCCGAAAGCGGAACAACCCGTCCGAGCCAAACAATCCATCGTACAGTCGTTTGCGCACCACCGTAAGTTCCCGCGGAGCGAAGAGGTCATGGCAGAATGCCTCCACACACGGACTCGACCAATTAGGCAGGCTGTTTATCTACCGACTAACAACCGATGCACGATTGCAGGCAGCGAATCCGGCGACAAACATACAGATCACACGGGAACCGTTGACGCACCCGATTCACTACATGCAGGTGGACGACTCCATCGAAGAAAAAATCAGCAAGATCTTCCACCAAGCCTTCGGCGAGGAGATCATTGTTCATCGAAATGCAGGAAACCAAGTGCCTCTGTATTGCGGAACGCGTCCGGAACTTGGAGAGGACGAGGATCGTGTGTCCCCGACTTACATCCGAAGACTTGAGAGTCTTCCAACCCTCCAATCGCAGGGTGACGGTATGCGGGCCTTCGTCGGCGTGCTGCTTCACGCATTCATCGTTGAGCATTCGGCAGTGCTCATCGACGAGCCGGAAGCCTTCCTGCATCCTCCACAAGCCAGATTCTTGGGACGGCTTCTCGTGGAGCAAGCACCGAAGGACCGTCAACTATTCGTGGCGACACACAGTGGTGATGTCCTTCGCGGACTGCTCGATGCGGACAGCAAACGAGTGCGAATCCTCCGAATTCAGCGCAATGGCAACGTAAATCCCATCGCTGAACTCGATAACGCCGGAATTCGCAGGCTCTGGAATGATCCTCTCTTGCGCTACTCCAACGTGTTGGATGGTGTGTTTCATTCGGGGGTCGTTGTCTGTGAATCGGACTCGGACTGTCGTTTCTACGCCGCGATACGCGATGCCATAACGGAAGGCGGTGGCGGAACTCCGGGCGACGATTCCATGTTCGTCCATGCAGGCGGCAAGGATCGGATGGCGGTGGTCATAAGGTCGCTTCGTAATCTGAAGGTTCCCGTGTCGGCAGTTGCTGATTTTGATGTCCTTAATACACGTACCACAGTCCAACGTCTGTGGGAAGGATTGGGAGGGCAGTGGGATCGGGTTCAAGGAGATTGGGAGCTTGTGCGTGATTCCATTGAGTCAAAGAAGCCGGAGCTTGAGACCGAGGAGGTTAGGCGAGAAATAGATGAAGTGCTCCAAGCCGTCAAGGAAAGTCACTTTCCGAAAAACGCCAGCAAGAGAATCCAGCAAATCCTCCGTCGCTCATCACCGTGGGCGACTGCGAAAGGTGTCGGCAAGAGATTCGTTCCAAGCGGTGATCCAACGCAGGCGTGCGATCGGTTGTTCGACACGTTAAAAAGTCAAGGGCTTTTCGTTGTCGATGTTGGTGAATTGGAGGGATGGTGTCGGAGCGTTGGATCTCATGGTCCGGCCTGGGTCAATGCTGTCCTGGAGAAGAACCTCCTCGAAGATCGTGAGCTTGCTCCTGCTTGCGAGTTCGTCAAGGGGCTGCTTCCCAGTCGCGCCTTGAATGAGTGATTTCTTGGGACAATGCCGGGCCGGGTGGCCCCGTCGATTTTCCGGAGTAGGCGTGGGCACACGAGTCGGCTGGTTCGGAAAATCGTCGGGGTCGCGGAGCGACAAGAGGCGTCCCCCTCGGGCACGTCCCGGCCGTTGCCGCGCAAGGCTGGCGGGTGGCCCCGGGAATTCTCCGGAGTTGGCTGTCCACCTGGCAAAGCGTTTTCGGAGAATTGTCGGGGTGGCGGAGCCACGCGAGGATTGCGGGAAATCGGGTGGTGTGCCGATCGGATGCGTGTTCGGAATTCCTCTTGTTGCCCGGCAACACCGGCGATCTTGCGAATGAGTCGAACGGTATGGTATGATCGCTCCCGCAAGATCGACGGTGCCACCCGCGTCAGGACTATTCATTTGGACAAAAAAATAGTTCTGCCCCCTTTTCTGTTTCCTTGGTTTGCCGGGAGTACTCGGCAGCCGTTTCAACGGCCTGGCCGGCATCGCGGCGTACGTCTTCGGACGTAACCTTTCCGGGCGTCCGATCAGCGGGCTTTCGCTCGCACCCGATGGTCGCGGGCAACCCGGCCAACATCAACATCCAGCTCAATCGCGAGATGATCAAACCTACTTTTTTACGAGCAGACCATCGGCCACCTAACGGCGACGTTTGAGGCCTAAATCGTAATCCCCCAGGAGTAAGCCGACCGCAATACAAAACAGTCCCCAAATGACGGGATTCGGGATTATTGTTGACCCAATACCGCCAATAAAAAGGACTATGGCTGCTAACAGGAGGAAGATCATTCCAATAGTCATACATAGGTTCCCTTGCAAAAAATGTTATTTACTACTCGTGCAAATTTCGGCCTTCTGAACAGCGGACTCTTGCTCGCACCCGCTGGACGCGGGCAATCCGGCCAACATCAACATCCAAACCAATCGCGACATGACTAATCGTCTCCTACTTTCTTTGGAGTTACTCGCCCACGGCAACCAGTTCGGCATGGATCGTCGTTTCCGTCGCTTGAGCGTCATCGAGACGGTCCTTGGCGTGCTGGACTTCCTCGGGCGAAGGCCAGCACCCGATGCTCCTACAAAACAACGATGTCTCCCGGCAAAGCGACGAGCCAGTTCTGATCCCAGTTCATCGCAATTGGTGTGAGCGGAGTGAACCCACACCTATGTGATGTCGATCACCCGAGGAGACCGACTACTTTTCGGCCACCGTCATCTTGAACTCTTTCGTGAAGTCGGCGCCGCTGCTCACCGTGTGGCCTGTCAGCTTGACCGTGAAGTCCCCCAAAGCCGCGTCGCCGGCGGCCTTGAGCATGAGCGTCACGTCCGTGGCACCCTGCTTGATGACGGGATCGGCCGTTACCAAAGTCACTCCCATGGGCAGGTCAGACACTTCGATCGCAACCTCCTCACGGAAGTTGTCACCCCGGTTGATCCCGATCAGCACAGATTTCTCCTCTCCCTGCGTGAGCGCGACAGTTTCAAACGGCACGCTCAGGCTGAATGTCTCGTCCGCCTCGCCGGCAATGGGCTTCTCGACGACGGTCTTCACCGGTTCGACCGGTTGCTTGGTCGCGGGCGTCGCAGTCGGTTTTGGACCTTCCGCGGAATTCCCACTGCAGCCGACTGCGGCAACCAGGGTCAGCACAAACAAGTAAACGAGTGAGGTTTTCATCTCTGTCTCACCTTTCTGAAATGCGGAGTCGCAGGTACTCGCTACGCACGAGACCGATACGGCTCCATGGAACTGAGGATTTCTTGAACAGGCCGGATGAATGCTGCCCGGCGCTTTTCGTGTGGCAGCCCTGCTGACGGCTCTCTGCCGTCGGCGCCCGGTTGCAAGTTACCCCCAGATGCGTCCTCTGCGCATCCCGCCTCCTAAGAAGGATAGCACCGCGAGAATGAGGAAGACGACGAAAACGATTTTCGCCACTCCCACGAAGGAACCTGCAATTCCTCCAAAGCCGAGCAGTGCAGCGATCAACGCGATGACGAGGCAAGCGACTGCTAACTGTAACATGGTCGAACGCTCCCCTGAAAAAAGGCCTCCTCGCCAGAATTCGTGGGTTGATTTCAGCCCATGGAGCTGTAACGTGTTTCCCACAAATGCCTTGGGGCGGTCGAGGCCGTAAGTTTTTCAACGGTGAGAAACCAAGTACGGGTTCCTCTTCTCTGTGCGGGGCGAATAGAGAAGAGGAACCCGTACTGGGCAGCTCTTTTCACCCGTGAATCTCCGGCAGAATTCCCATTCTTCTTGTCCTCCCATCCCTCAGAAAACCTGACCATGAATCACCAACACGCCTTCAATTCACCCACAGATTCTGGCGAAGAGCCAAAAAAAGGGGACGACGCTCAGTTGGCGAATTACCAACAGGGCCTGCGATTCACATCTCCAGAACGTAACATGGTCTCAGGGTCGGCGTTCCTGTTCCTTGACCTTGTCGGCCTACTCGCCGGTTTCTTCCTTGGCCCCTTGCCCGAAATCATGCACCTTTTCCTTGACGCTCTGCTCATCTTCCTGGATTTTCTCTTTGTCCACCGTGATCGTAGTGCTGGACTTCTGGTCCGTGCTGTTTGTCGAAAGGTGGAACCAACCCTGGTAAAACCCCAAGCCGGCGATGCCGACCAGGAGCAAAACGGCCACAACCAGTAGCGTTTTCATGAGGCGCTGTCAAACTTGAAATGCAACAAGTGCGGAAATTGGTATAGGTGAAACATCGCTGGGTCGTTTGAATGTCGTGTCTTTTCACGGATACGGCGTTCGCACGGAGGCCCAGCGATGGCAAGTCAT
>Ga0307378_10009751_pt1 | contig 12577 bp, 14 predicted proteins | sample UN1MG_FD_202238 | JGI IMG/M metagenome (GOLD analysis project Ga0307378, IMG submission 202238) | Soil microbial communities from Risofladan, Vaasa, Finland - UN-1 | ecosystem: Environmental > Terrestrial > Soil > Coastal area > Acid sulfate soil | place: Finland: Risofladan, Vaasa | collected...
ATCCGTTATAATATGAATCCCTTTAAAGAAATCATACAAAATTCAAAAAATAAAAGAGAGATAGATAAATTAGACGGCCTTTTTAGAGAGGAAGAAAACCAATGTTTAGAGATGGAAAAATTAGATAAATCAGTTTTAGAGACAATTCCTACTGATTTCATTGATAATTTGCGTTCTACAATTTCCTCAATAGAAAAAAATATTTATACTTCCTTGGTGGCATCTTTTTTAATTACCATAGATGGTTCTTTATCGGGAACAGAAATTATCAAGCAAATAGAGTCCCTAATTGAGAAATGGTCCATAAAAGTATCCCCAAAAGCACCTAAGGGGATAACCCAAGCAGAATACATTGAATTTATAAACGAACTGCAAGAATTCTCTGAGAAATACTCCACAGACCTTAAAATAGGTAAAGAAACAGGCTTATCTTTCTTTGATGTAATGAAAAAAATAGAAGAGACTTTTAAAAAGACTACACATGAAGAGAGGCTGAGCCAAATAAGAAATCGTATTTCAGATTTTATAAACAAAACCAAACAAGCCAAGAAGATAATGTTGTCCACAAACTTTACTTTAATATCTCCATTTGACTTCGAAAATTTTGTAGCAAACTTATTTAATACTATGGGATACGAAACGGAAGTCACAAACAAGACAGGAGATTATGGTATAGATGTGATTGCAAAGAAAGAAGGGGAGATTATAGCAATTCAATGTAAAAAATATCAAGAGGGAAATCATGTTAGTAACCGAGAAGTGCAAAGACTTTTGGGGTCGATGCAGCTGAAAGATTTGAAGGCGAATAAGGGAATATTAATTACAACATCAGATTTTACTAAACAAGCTTATTTCCAGGCAGAAGATACACCGATAGAATTATGGAATAAAGAGACGTTGCACGAAACTGTCAAAAAGTATTTAATATAATAAAAATTCTTATTTGAGCGCGGTTTAAGAGACCGACCCGCCTCATAATTTATAAAAGAAAAATTATAAGAATAAATTCATGGTTGAGATTTATTTTGATGGTGCGTGCGAACCAATTAATCCGGGAGGTACCGCGAGTTATGGATGGGTCATTAAAAAGGATGGTAAGATTATTACTAAAGATGCACAAATTTTTGGTTCTGGCAAGGGAATGACGAACAATGTTGCCGAGTATACTGGCTTAATTGAGGCAGTTAAAGCTATTTCTAGTTTAGATATAAAAGAAAAAGTAAGAATTTGCGGCGACAGTAATATTATATGTAATACGGTTGCTAAAAAATGGGGTTGGAATAAGAGAAAAACAGTATGGAATCCACATAAAAATGCTCCTCATTTAAAGCCGCTACTTGAAAAAGCCTTAAATCTTTTGAAAGATTTCGAATACGAAATTAAATGGATACCAAGGGAAGAGAACCAGCAAGCCGATGAATTATCAAAAGAGCCACTCATAAAATCTGGAATTATAAAAGCCGAATCGGAAAAAGAAAAATGTCCGAAATGTAATGGTCATTTAATAAAAAGAAGAGGTAAGTTTGGTCAATTTTACGGCTGTTCGAGTTACCCAAGATGTAGATTTATTAAGAAAATATATGGTAAAGAAAAAATATAACTTTACCAAGAATTTGAGAAAAAGGAAACCAAGAGAAAAATTCAAAATCACTATTAAAAGTTCCTCTTTGCCAGAAGAAGAAAAAAGGAAAATATTATTCGAGTGTTACGATATACTTTTGAGCAATTCAAATTTTTCGAAGCATCCCGTTCCGAAAGAAAAAAATAACCGGCCGGAGGAAAAATTAAGAAGGTTAAAAGAACTGAATGAGCAATTAAATCCGCCGGAAGAACTGGGCGGAGTATTTTTGCCGATGGGCATTAAGGAGAGATTCGACATTATATTTGTTGCGGAAATGCCGTCCCGAAATGAGCCGGAAGATAAGTTGTTGGCAAATAAGAATTTTAATTTCAACGTAACGGGCAGGGATAAATTTCTCCAGGATATGATGATAAAATCCGGCGTAGCCGGCAGTTATATAACCGATATCGTAAAGAGACGGGACGTTCCTCGCAAGCCCACTAAGGAAGAAATAGAAAAATGGGCGCCGTTCTTGCTTAAAGAGATCGAGATCATTCGGCCAAGGGCCATCGTAGTTTTGGGGAAAAGAACTTATGAAGGCAGCTTTAAACCCTTTATTGAGAATTTGATTCCTGAGGGAATAATAATAAAATGGGTTTATCATTACAGCCAGCAGGGGAGTAAAACCAATGAAGAAGTTGAAGCTAAATTTGCTGAGGTGGTTTCCAAAATAAAGGAATCTTTGTCATAAAACTTTTCGTTGGAGGAAGATTCATTAAGGTTAGTAAGCGATAAAAAATAAAAGCATAATTTAGAGCATTTTATTATTAGGGCTTGACAAGGGCGGGTGGTTTGCTATAATCTATTCAGGTCGTCAGTCATAATAAATATAATAATTGTAATAAAATGATAAAAGACACAAAAAAGTTAAAACAAAGGATACTTGAAGAAATGAGTGTCGATTATGCTAATGCTCTTGAAAGAAATTTTGAGTTAGCAAAACAATTTATTCGCGTAACCTCAGGTGGTAAGGTAGAAGTGTTGGTAAAAGAGCAATTAAATGGTAAACAGCAGATTTTATTATATCTAATCGGTAAATTATATACCAAAGAAGCTGAACTTAATTCTTCAGAATCTGCCGGGAATAAAGAACTCACCGAAGAGCTGGGTATTCCAATGGGTTCATTATTGCCTTGGTTGAAAGATCTTCGGGATCAAAATAAGATTAAGTCGGTGAAGATAGGATATCATCAAATCTCAGTTAATTTAATCGAAAAAACATTGAAAGAAATCGAAAAAAAAGTTAAATAATTTTTAGAATTTGTTATGGAAATAGAAAAAGAAATCAATCAAATTAGGAAGGAATTAGAGCGGCACAAGAAAAGAATATTTGAATTGGAGAGGCTAACAAAAGAAAAGGGGCCAGAGGTTTTAAAAAGGCCTAAGGATGGAGTCAAGAAGTTAGCCAAGAAAGTAAATATTTCTGAAGAAAAAATCGGAGAAATATTTGACATTGAAGACGAGGTTTTAACACTAGTAAAAATCATTGGCGAGAATCCAAAAGAAAAAACTCAAAACATCTCACTGTTGGTGCTTTTGGGCTATAAATACTGTTTTAATAAAAATGAAGTGCTTTCTCAAGAAATCCGCAGAAATGTAGGTGAAAATGGAGTCCCTCTTGAAAATTTTGCTACCTACCTAAGTGGATTAGTTCCCTCGATGGTTCGGAGTAAGGGTAAAAGAAAAAGCCCAAAAACTACCTATCGATTAATATCTTCTGGAGAATTTAGGGCCAGAGAGTTGATTAAAGAAATATGTGGATGACAAAAACATAAGAAATAAGTTTATGGACCAAGAAAAAATTATCAAACAAATTTTTGTGCGGCTTGAAAAAATTGAAAAGGCCGTTTTCGGTAAAGACGGCACAGAATCAGATGTTATTAGGCACCCAAATTTTAAGGGCGCAACAGGAGGGTTGAGATTGCTTATTTCGAAAGGTTTTTTTTCTCGAAAGAAAAATTTTGGTGAAATAAAAAAAGCTCTTGCTGATAACGATTATCATTATAGTAATCAGGCAATATAAACGCCACTCAATAATCTCTCAAAAGCTGGCGGACCATTAGTTGGTTTTAAAGAAGGAGGTAAAAAAGTCTATGCAAAAAGGAAATAAAAACACGAATAACGAAAAGAAAAAATGGAAGTCGTTATCGGTTAGTAAAACCGAACTTCCTTCAATTCGTGAATTCACCGAAAGACCACTAGAGGCTGGATTATGGTGTTTGTATGTGAGTAAATACGATTTCGCCGTTGATTATCTAACTTGCGAGAACCTAGAAGACATTCTTAGTGAATTTCTTGATATGCCCCTGACATCGATTCAGCTTAAAAGAGCCTTTGCTCGAGCTGGTAAAAAAATTATTAAGAATAAACACGGAGAAGGTTATAAAATAAGTGAGCCTGGAGAAACCTATTTGCACAGCCTTAAGAGGGATGAGCCTCTAAATATTGTTTATATTCAACCCAATAAACCTCGTACAGCAACTAAAAATCTTGAATCATTAATTAAGTCAATCCCAAAGGATGTCTTGTTAATATGTGACCCATATTATGGATTGAGGACACTCGAGGTGCTCGAAGGTTTTGCTAAATACCATAAAGAAATAAAGTTTTTAACCGCAAGAATTGGCAATGGCGAAAAATTAACAACTCTTAATCGTGCTGTTTTGGATTGTAAGAAAGAATATGGTAAAAAAATTGAGATAAAATTATTATCTGGCAGCGATCTTCACGATCGCTATATTATTGCTAAGGATAGATTTTTTATTATAGGGCATGGGATTAAAGACTTGGGAAGTAAGGAGTCATTGATTGTTGTAGTGGAAGATCGCTACGGAAAAGATATAAGAAAGACCATTACATCAGTTTTTCAAAAGAGGTGGGCGAGCGCTAAGTCAGTATAGGTAGATTTAGTGTTTCGTCTTTTCTAAATGGTACACTTTATTGTTCCATTCGGAACACCCCCTTTCCGTGTTCCATTTGTTCCGTTTTAGCTTAAAAAGCCCCGACCGAGACGCGTCAATGGAACACGCCCAAAATCGCCCAAAACCCCCTTAAAACCCTGGTTCTAGACCGAGGATGCCAGCAGTCTTGTGCTCGGTATCGAGAGACCAAGACGTATAATTTTATGCCGCCTAATTTTTACTTCAATAATTATTTAATCGGAGATCGAAAAAATAAACTTTTTTCTTTTCTGCCCTTTACTCCTAAATGCATAGAAAGATTTGAAAAAATCATAAAGCCTACGGTGGAATTTTTAAAATTGGGAGCCGAATCTGCCAATGACGATAATTCCAGTAAAGAAATTGTTGAAAAGATTTATGAAGGAATCAACACCTCAAGAGTGTTGTTGTTTGATTTATCAAAAGACGAGAGGTACAACAATAAAGTTAATCCCAATGTTGCATATGAATTAGGTGTCGCAAGAAGCATTAGAAACGATAGCGATATTTTATTAATTACGGATATAGAAGAAATTGAAGAAGAAATTTTTTTTGATATTCGTGGAATGAATATTAAAAAAATAGACAATGATTTTAGTAAAAGGAAATTTCAAGAAATATTAGAATCAATTTGTAAAAAACAAAAATATTATGAAGATAAAAGAATTGAAGCTATTTCTGGACTAGTGGATGGAGAGGGAATTCATTTAATGTATCGGAAAGGAAGAATTCCAAAAGGTTATAATAGTCATTTCAATAGCCGATACATACCATCAGGAATAGATGTTTCTCTGACTGATTTTAAGATTACATGTTTGAGGTTGTTAGACCTTGGAATAGTTGAAACTAAATATAACTGTTATAAAAACGGTTTTTTCTATGCTTATCATTGGACAAGTTTAGGAAGAGCGGTAATGAAACACATGAACATAAATGAGATGAGTCAAGAAGAATTTAAAAACTCTCCGCTTTATCAAGAATATTTGCAAGAAGAAGAAGCTTACAGAGAAGATAAAAAGAAATTTATTGAAACAGACTAGAATTGGTCGGAGCCATTTCAATACTAAAAATAATTTAAAAGCCTTGACCGAGGCGGGTCGGTGAGACATCCCGAAAAGCCCCAAATTTCTCCTTAAAACCTGGGTTCTAGACCGAGGATGCCAGCTTATTTCCGTCTATTCTTTTAGGTTACTCTTTATACTTCCTTGATTCTAAGGACGATTTTGTTATAATAATTTTGTATGGCAGAATTTATCGAAAACATTTCTAAAGTTTTAATTCCCTGGTTTTTTTCTCACGGCTTAAAGATAATAGTCATTCTTTTTGTCGCCTACTTTATTAAAAAGTTCGCTCGTAATTTCGTTGAAAGAATAATTAGAAAAGTAATTGTCTCCGACCATTTTTTGTCTAAAGAAGCGGAGAAAAAAAGAGAAGATACTTTAATTAGAATTATTAGCGGCGTCATCAGTATAATTATTTGGCTAATGGCCGGCTTAATGATTTTTCAAGAACTGGGTATTGCCATCGGTCCGCTTCTGGCGGCAGCCGGAATTGCCGGTTTAGCTTTTGGTTTCGGCGGTCAGTATCTCATTCGCGATCTCATTTCCGGACTTTTTATTATTTTTGAAAATCAATATCGAGTCGGCGATGTTGTTTGTTTTGACGGCACTTGCGGCTTAGTGGAAGACATCAGCTTGCGAATGACTACTTTAAGAGATTTGGACGGCACGGTTCATCATGTTCCCCACGGCGAAATTAAAAAGGTTTCCAATCTTTCAAAATATTATGCCAGAGTAAATCTCAATATTGGCATTTCCTACAGTTCAAATTTGGAAAAAGTTATTGAAGTGGTGAATCGGGTCGGTCGAGAGCTTGCCGAAGACCCAAACTGGAAAGAGTTTATCATCAAACCACCCCAATTTTTACGAGTCGATGATTTTGGTGATTCAGCGATTATTATTAAAATTCTCGGGGAAACAAAACCGATTAAACAGTGGGATGTTACAGGTGAACTACGCAAGAGGTTGAAAATCGCCTTTGATAAAGAAAACATTAAAATTCCCTTCCCCCAGAGGGTAATTCATCAAGCAAAAGACTTATAGTTTTTTATTTTGTAAAACAGGTTTTAACGTTGTCTATCAGGAGCTAAATCAGGCATAAAAACCTCTCCAGCCATCATAATCTTGGTTCTAACGTCGTCCACGACCCGCAGCAAATTAAGTTCAAAAGGCCGCCAAAAAGATAGGATAAAAACAAAATTCAAAAAGGTCGTAAAATCAAAAAACAAAAATTAAATTATCAAAGTTATGAAAGGATATACAACGAATATTGAAAAAGACACATTAGAAAATAATAATTTTCGTAAGGTACTCTATACGGGAAAGCATAGTCAGTTGGTACTGATGTCGCTTGTGCCAAAAGAGGAAATTGGCATGGAAGTTCATGAAGAAAATGACCAATTTTTCCGTTTTGAAAAAGGGGAAGGTAAGTGTGTAATTGATGGCAATCAATATAATGTAAAAGATGGTGTAGCTGTGATTGTTCCAGCGGGAGCAGAACATAATGTTATTAATCTTTCCACCACTGACGAACTAAGGTTTTATACGATTTATTCTCCAGCGCACCACAAAGACAAGATTATGCGTGCGACCAAGGCGGAAGCCGAAGATAACGAAGCGGAATTTGACGGCATAACTACCGAATAGCTAACTAAACTTCTATAAAACTGGTTCTAACATCGTCCACGACCCGCAGCTACCTTGAGTGCGGTTCCTGGCGACCGAGCCGCCTCATATTTTCAGAAAAAGTTCGAAAAAAAATCCCGGTACCCGTCTAGGGCATCGAACTTTGTTCGGGGACGGAACCTCATCAATTAATCGCCAAAAAGCGATTTTTTTGATAGAATTTATTAAAATCAATGAGATATAATTTTTTTCATAAAGAGATTAGTGGAATTTTCACAATACCTTCTGGTATTGTTGCTACCGAAATATCAGTACTTAAAAAAATTACTAGAGAGATTCCTGAAATCGGCATACTTACTACAAAAAGCATTGGTGTAGAGCCGAGAGAAGGAAATAAAGAGCCAATTATTGCTGAATACGCCCCTTTTTCTTTTATTAATGCTGTTGGTTTGGCTAATTCTGGAGCAGAAGAATTCGCTAAAAAAATATCTAAAATAAAAATCCCGGAAGATAAATTTTTATTAATTTCAATCTTCGGAAATAGCGTTAATGAATTTAGTAAAATCGCAGAAAAATTGTATGATTGGGCAGATGGTTTTGAATTAAATATTTCCTGTCCACACTCTGAAAAATACGGTCAAGTTATAGGTCAGGATAGAAAATTAGTGGGGAAGATAACAAAAAGTATTGTTTCTTTTGGGAAACCAGTATTTGTTAAAATTTCACCAAATTTAAATATCAAAGAGATTGTGGAATGCATTGTGAAAAATAATGCTTCCGGGATGACAGCGATAAATACCAAGGGTCCAGAATTATTTTTACACAATAATTTTTCAGTTCTTTCCAATAAAGTAGGTGGAATTTCTGGAAAAGCAATTTTAGAGCTTGGTTTAAAAAGCGTAAGAGAGATAAGAAAAATTACAAACTTGCCCGTGATAGCATGCGGTGGTATTTCAACAGCCAAAGATATAAAAAACTACAAGCAAGCGGGGGCAAATTTCTTCGGAGTAGGTTCTTCATTGGCGGGGATGAATACGGAAGAAATAAAACAGTATTTCCATCAACTATTTTTGGATTTAGAAAAAGGGACCAATAATACAACCGCCCTTTTAAAAAATAAACTAAGGATGGAATATAAAAAATACAAAATTATAGAAAATAAACGAATAACTGAGAATTTGTTTATTTTAAAATTAGATGGTGTTATAGATACAAAACCAGGGCAATTTATTTTCACTTGGTTGCCAGAAATAGGGGAAAAACCATTTTCTATCTTTGATAATAATCCTCTAACTCTACTTATTCAAAAAAGAGGTTGTTTTACAAATGAGTTATCAAAATTAAATAGGGGAGATAATTTATACGTAAGAGGACCGTATGGAAATTCTCCAACTATAAATGGGAAGGTTTTATTGGTAGGTGGAGGAACCGGTATAGCGGCGCTTTACCTATTTGCTAAAAGAAATAAGAAAATAATCGCGATATTAGGGGCAAAGAACAAAAATTACTTACCTTATATTGAAAGATTTAAATCGGTATGCGAAGAACTTTTTTTAACCACAGAAAATGGTGAGGTGGGGTATAAAGGTTTAGTGACAGATAAACTGGAAGAGGTTATAGAGAAAATACGACCCGAGTATTGTATTAATTGTGGTCCAGAGCCTATGGTAAGAGAAGCTATAAAAAAAGAAATCAAATATATGAATCCGGAGAAAATTTATTCTTCAGTAGATTTCTTAACGAAATGCGGGATCGGTTTATGCGGAAGCTGCGCAACTTCCAGGGGATATAGAAGCTGTGTTGACGGGAATTTTTTAAAAAGCGAACAAATTTAAAGACAATTTTCCATTAGATAGGTTCTAATAACCGTCAGCCTCCGTGGACCCATCCAGGATTCGAACTGGAAAAAAGAGAATTTTGAAGGTAAAATGAAGCTGTAGTTCGAGTAGCAGCGCCGCAGCAAATTTAATTTAAAAAGTCGCCAAGCAGGCGGTTTTTTGGTAAAATAAAGGAAGAACCCGGCTATCTTTATAGAACAAAGTAAGGGCATTTTAAATAGATGCCCTTACTTATTAACTGAGTTTTTTCAATTCATTGACATCTTAAGCAAATATGTGTTATTATATAATAGTTGTTAAATAAGCGTAATTAAACCTGTACAAATAGTTTTTTTAAAATTTGATAAACGAAGTTAAAACAAACGAGGTGAAAAATGTTACTGAATGGAAAAAGATTAGTGATAGTGGCAAATGCTGAACCCTATCAGGACAGAAGAGAGAAAGGAGTAATAAAAAGAGAAAGGATTAGAGGAGGATTGACTTCTGCCTTGGATCCTATGATGCAAAATGTTAAACAGGGATTATGGATAGCCTGGGGTCGAGGGCCGGCTGATTTTGAAGGAGAAAAGAAAAATAGCTACATCCTCAAAGTACCTGATGAAAAAGGTTATTCTCTGAAGAGATTGTATCTGACTGATTCAGAAAGGGAACTTTTTTATTTGAAAGCTTCCAATGGAATGCTTTGGTTTATTCTTCACGGGTTTACTTCCTCCTTGGCTAAGTTTGAGGAGATATACTGGAAAGCATATCAAGAAGTTAATAAAAAATACGCCCAAGCTGTATTAGAAGAATACCAGGATAATGACCTGATTTGGGTTCAGGATTACCATCTTTTCTTACTTCCTGGACTTATCAGAAAAGAAAAACCCGATGCAAAAATAGCTTTCTTTTTGCATATTCCCTGGTCAACCTGGGGAGGTGGATTTGGCCATTTTCCCTGGAGAGAAAAAGTTATTGATGGCCTTTTAGGAGCAGACCTTTTGGGATTTCATACCCAAAACTGGATGAAAAATTTCGTTGACTGTGCCAGACATCTTTCTGGAGCACTACATTTAAAGGTCCAGGCTGAAGAACAAGAAATAATTTCCCAGGGAGGACATCAAACTCATTGTGGAATTTTTCCTTTAGGCATTGATTATGAAGTTTACCAGGCGAATGAGGAAACAAAAAAACTGGCCGAAGAACTTAAAGGGCAGTACGGAGTCAAACATATAATTTTCGGCCTGGATAGAATCGACCCCACCAAGGGAATCCTGGAAAGAGCGAAAGGCTATGAGTTGTTTTTAAAAGAGAATCGAAGGTTTCACAAAAAAGTGACTTTTATTCAAAAAACAGCTCTTAGTAGGATGGAACTTTTACTTTATCAGGAGATGAAACAGGATATTGATCAGGCAGTAGGAAGGATTATTGCCAGATATTCTCGGCCCGATTGGAATCCTATTTGCTACTACGGCCAGAAATTTTTCCAGGAAATGTTAACTGCCCACAATTCGATTTCCGACATATCTTTGGTCACCCCGCTGGTAGACGGTATGAATTTGGTAGCCAAAGAATGGGTAGCTGGAGCAGAAAAAGGAGTTTTGATTCTTTCTGAGTTTGCCGGAGCAGCTGAAAGATTAGCTCCTGAAGCCTTAATAGTTAATCCTTCTAATGTAAGAGAAATAGCTGAGGCCATTAAAAGGGCTTTGACTATGCCAGCCAGGGAAAAAGAGGAGCGTCTTGCTAAATTAAAAAGAAAAGTGAGACGATATGATGTCAATTGGTGGCGCAAAAAATTTCTCAAGAAATGGTTAGAAATTTACAATTAATAAAGAGGTGAGCCATGAAGAAGCTGAATTCGTTAGGTCTTTTTTTTAGTAGTTGCAATATTCGTTAGTTGTTCCCAATAACCCAAAAAGAGGAGGTTTAGAACATGGCGACAGAACTGAAAGCCCCAACGGGTAAGACGCGAGTGGTTGGTATTGACCTTTTCGATCACACCGACTATCTATTTGGCGACTTCGAGTCTCAAGACGAAGCATTCAGGGTCGCAGATGAGAAAAACACTGAGCGCGAAGGGTCAATGGATGATGTTTACTACGTCTACAACGATGAGGGGGAACTCATCCGCGATAACACGGCGGTGGTCGGGCCAGGAATCTGCCCATAATGGCTGACAAAGAACTAGGGGCTCGCTAAGTAGTGTGGAAACACGAACAGCGAGCCCGATTTGTTTCTATACTCTCAAATCAGGTATATAAACATATCCATTGTTAGATTGAAAATAGGTTCTAACGTCGTCTAAGCCCCGCAGCTAATTCCCGCCTATTCTTTTAGGCGGTTTTTTTTGGTAGAATATATTAAAGGTCATAATACACATAACTTTTTTTAAAAAAAACAATATGTCAGAAGAAATTAAAAAAGAAAATAATAAATGGATTGGAATGATTTTTATTGGTTTTTTAATTTTAGGTTGGGCTCTTGGCGTGTTAATTGATAATCTAATAGTAGGATTAGCTGCAGGTTTCGGTTTGGCATTTATTATTTATGGAGCATTGCATCTCAAAAAGCCCTAGTTTTCCCCCAGGCTACTGGTTCTAACGTCGTCCATTACCCGCAGCCATCATATGCTAAGTCAGGTGACTGAAACGCTTAGCTTAAAAGATATATGTCTAAAATAATTTTAGCTACAACATCGCCTTATCGCAGAGAAATATTTGGATATTTGGGTATTCCTTTCGAAGCTGAAGGGAGTAATATTGACGAATCTCAACTGGAAAGAAATAATCCTGAAGAATTAATAAAAGAGCTTTCAAGGTTAAAAGCTGAGGCAGTAGCAAAGAATCATTCAGACGCTATTATAATTGGAATGGATTCTATTGCTTATTTTAATGGTCAAATCCTTGAAAAACCCAAATCAAGAGAAGAAGATTTCCAGAGATTAAAGTCTCTTTCTGGAAATAACCATCAATTTTATACAGGAATTCATATGATAAATACGGTTTCAGATAGAACACTCTCAAGAATTGTTAAAACAGATGTTTTTATGAGAGAACTTTCAGAAGAAGAAATAAAAAAATATCTTGACGAAGACCCCCATTTTAATACCTATGCCTTAGGTTATGATCCAGTAAAACATCTTAGTTCATCATTTGTCCAAAGAATAGAGGGAAGCTATTATAATTTCTTAAGTGGCATACCTTTGGAAACAATAATCGAAATGTTAAGAGATATTGGCTATAAAGAAGAATAATCTTAAACTTTTTTACTATGAAAATAACAATTTGTGGGAGCGTAAAATTTGCTGACAAATTTGTTGAGAATTATAAAAAGCTTAAAGCTGGGGTTCAGAACTGAGGTACACAGCACCAGTCAGCGCAGTATCGAGCGAGACCGAGACATATGATTTTTTAATAAATAACTTTATGAAAAATGTTGAAGTTGAAATTCAAGTTATAATCAAAAATCCAGAAAAGATTGAAGCAAGACTAAAAGAAGTAGGGAAATTTATTAAAT
>Ga0307378_10009754_pt1 | contig 12573 bp, 7 predicted proteins | sample UN1MG_FD_202238 | JGI IMG/M metagenome (GOLD analysis project Ga0307378, IMG submission 202238) | Soil microbial communities from Risofladan, Vaasa, Finland - UN-1 | ecosystem: Environmental > Terrestrial > Soil > Coastal area > Acid sulfate soil | place: Finland: Risofladan, Vaasa | collected...
AGGACGTCCACGGCACAGGCTGCTTCCTCTCTTCGAGCCTGCTCTGCTATCTTGTCATGAAAAAATCATTGGTCGAAGCCTGTTCCCTCGCCTCTGAGTTCACCCAAGCGGCTATGAAAAAAGCCGTCCATCTGGGAAAGGGCCGGGCGATATTCCTCGAGTTCTAGGGAACCCGAATCCTTCACCGCTCGATTTCTGACTGCTCTAAAGAGCCTTCCGACTTTATAATGTCATCCGCCCGCTCCAGTATCTGAGGCGAGAACCGGACGCCCTGCATGCCGGCGGCCGGAAGATTGAGGGAAAGCCGCACCCGGCTCATGGATTGAATGGGGATGCGGCCGGGGTCTTCGCCGTTCTTGATCCGTAGGGCGATCTCACCGGTCTTATAGCCCATCTCGAAAAAGTCCCAGCCCATGGCCGCGCAGGCACCCAGCCGGGTGAAGAGGGGGAATCCGCCGAACAGCGGGACCGCGTTTTCTATCGCCAGTCGTCCCAGGGATTCGAAGGCGGCGTTGATCGTGTTGTCGGAAATCGGAAATATGGCATCGACCTTCTTGTTGAGCAGCATCTGTCCGGAGAGCAGGACTTCATTGGAGTTGGCCACGGGCAGAGCGATCACTTCGAGCCCCAACTCCGCGGCCCCTTCCCGCAACAAACGAAGATAGTACTCGGAGTTGATTTCGGCCGGCGTCCACAGCGTTCCGATCCGCCTCGCCTCCGGCAAAACCTCCTGGATAAAGGCGAGGGTCTGCTTGATCGGCCCGGTGGAAGCGACCCCGGTGACATTGCGGACATGGTTCTCGGCAGACCTGCCCACACCGAGAAGATACGGGTTGGCCACCGAGGTGAAGACGACAGGGACCTTCGGAGCGGCCATGATGGCCGCCTGCAGGCACTGCGTGGACATCGCTACGATCATGTCCGTTTTCTCCTCAACGAACTGCTGGGCAATCCGCTGGGCTTCGGTGATGTCGCCCCTGGCATTCCGCTGGATCAATCGGATATCGACCCCGTCCCTCAGGCCGCCGTCCGTCAAAGCCTGGACGAAGCCCTTCCGGGCCTCGTTCAGCGTTGGGGCGTCGGTCACCTGAAAGATGCCGAAGGTGTAGAGTTTTTGCTCCGATTTCCGGCAGCCCGGGAACAAGCCGCCCATCAGGAAAAAAAAGGCCAAGCCGACAAGGGCGCGTCTTCTCATCCGGTTCTGCGATGAAATCATAGGCAAAAAGGCCGCAAAGAGCAAGGGCAAACCCGCTCAGGGAGAGCGCATGGCATCCCGGAAATCCCGGGCAGCGATGTTCCCGCCGCTGACCACCAGGACCGTCTTCTTCGCTTGAAAACGCGACCGGTCTTCCAGAAGGCCGGCGAGAGAGAGCGCTCCCGCCCCTTCCACCATCCTCTGATGGAGCTCCAGGATCAAAGACATCGCCCTCTTGAGAAGAGGTTCTTCGACGAGGATTATTCGGTCTAGAAGCTCTCGGCACAGCGGGAATGTGATCGAGCCGGGCTCGATCCCGCCGGCGACGGCCTCGGCGATCGTCTCTCCTTCTTCGATCTCGACGATGTGTCCGGCGGCCAGTGAAGCCGCCATGAAGCCCGAGCAGGACGGTTCGACGCCGGAGACCTCGACGGTCCTGCCGGAGGCCTTGAGATAGCCGGCGATCCCGGCGATGAGCCCCCCCCCTCCGACCGGCACGAGCGCAGCCTCAACGTCGGGGAGGTCTTCGTAGATTTCCAGGCCGATCGTCCCCTGCCCGGCGATAATATCCTCGTCGTTGTAGGGAGAGATAAAGGTTTTCCCGGTCTCTTCGGCCAGGCACCGCGCCCAGATCTCCGCCTTATCGCAACTTTCCCCGTGGACAATGATCTCGGCCGGTCCTTCTTCCAGGCGCCTTTTTTTCTCTGCCGATACGTTTTGCGGCAGGACGAGCGCCAGCGGAAGGCTTTCCATCTCCGCGGCCAAGCTGATCCCCAGCCCGTGGTTCCCGGTCGACGCCGAGACGACCCCCCGGTTCCTTTCCTCCGGCGAAAGAGACCGGATCTTGTTCAACGCTCCGCGGAACTTGAACGACCCGGTCCGCTGCTCGCTTTCCCATTTCAGGAAGACCTCTGCTCCCGTCAAGGCGCTCAAGGCGGGGGAAAATTCAAGAGGGGTGCGGCGGATGTCCGGGCCGATCCTTCCGTAGGCGGCAATGATTTTTTCCTGCCAATCCAGAGACATTCCGGAATCCTTTCCCTCGAAAAGTTCCAGATTCTAGTCTAATCCTTTTGGAGATCATTTGCACGGCCGGCCATGGATCGAACCTGGAGGCGCTTCCACCGGCGCCGACAAACGATTATAATAGAGGTTCCATGAGCCGCTACTACATCGGGACCGCAGGCTGGAGTTATGCGGACTGGGAGGGGGTCGTCTACCCGCCGCATAAAGAACGCGCCTTCCATCCCCTCACCTTCCTGGCCGCCTTCATCAACATGGTCGAGGTCAACAGTACCTTCTACCGCCCTCCGGCCGCCTCCATGTCGCTCTTATGGGTGAAGAGGCTGGCCGGCTTCCCGGATTTTCTCCTGGCCGTCAAGGCCCACCAAGTCTTCACCCATGACCGCGTCAACTGGTCGCAAAAGGATGTCGACGAGTTCCGGCTTGGGCTTGAACCCCTGCGGGCTCGGGAGCGCTTGGCGACACTCCTTTTCCAGTTTCCCTGGTCTTTTCATCACTCCGACGGCCACGCGGATTATCTGGCCCGGCTTTTTCGGGCCTTCTCCGGAGACCCGATGACGGTCGAGGTGCGGCATTCTTCCTGGGACCATCCGGATTTCTACGAGATGCTCTCTCATCATCGGGTCTGTTTCTGCAACATCGACCAGCCGGTGATCGGCCAATCCATCGCCCCCGGCGCCCGGGCGACGATCCGGAACTTCTCCTACGTCAGGCTCCACGGCAGGAACTATAAAGACTGGTTCCGGGAAGAAGCCGGCCGCGACGACCGCTACAACTATCTTTACAGCAGCGAAGAGCTCGGGGAATGGGTGGAAAGAATCAAGGACCTCGGCCGAAACACCGACAAGGTCTTTGTCATCACCAACAACCATTACCGCGGCCAGGCTCTGGCCAACGCCCTCCAGATCAAGAACAAGATCACCGGACAGCTGTTGAACATCCCCAGGACGATGATTCAGAAATATCCCGTCCTCATGGAGATCGCCAGGAAGCTGGCCAAAGGCCAGCTCGACCTATTCGAGGAAAAAGACTAGGGAAGGAGACCGGCGTGTGGTGGGAGAATGAATTCCTGCGGGTGCGGAGACGGCGGCTTTATCTCGGCCGGGCCTCGGCCGAACATATCGTTGAGCAGAACGGCACTCCCCTTTTTGTTTACAGTCGGGCTCAGATCTTGTCGAACTACCAGACCCTGCGTCGGACGTTCTCGAGGCATTTGCGACAGCCGCTGCGGATCTGCTACGCCATGAAGGCCAATTCGCACCGTGGGATCCTGAGGCTGCTGCGGCGCCAGGGAGCCTGGATCGATGCCGTTTCTCCTCAAGAAGTCGAAGAAGCCCGCCGCGCCGGCTACCCCGGCGGCAAGATCCTCTTCACGGGGACTTCCCTCAGCGGCGAAGACCTCGGCCGCGTCTTCCGGATCGACGGGCTGACCGTGAATATCGACGCCCTGGAGCAACTGGAGTTGATGCGGGATCTGAAGAACAAGGGGTTCCGGGAGAAAAGAATCAGGGTCTCGATCCGCTGGAACCCGGGGATCGGACGGGGTTTCAACCCGAAAGTGGTCACGGCCGGGATCAGGTCGCCCGACGGGACGCCGGTCAAGTTCGGCATCGAAGAGAGCAAAGTCATAACGGCGCTGGAGAGGGCTTCGTCCTATGGATTTCTTCCCGTCGGTCTGCACCAGCATCTCGGCTCCGGCTGGGTGAATGAGGACTATGAGGTGGTCAGCGCGGCCGTCGACAAGATAGTGGCCATGGCCCGTCGGGTGGAGAGAGAAGGCTTCCGGCTGGAGTTCCTGGATTTCGGAGGCGGGTTCGGGCCCCAATATGAAAGGAGTCAGAGAACCTTCCCGCTCGCCAGGTACGCTTCTCATATCGCCCGGCGCATCACCGGCTCCGGGCTCCGGGTCGAGGCCGTGGTCATCGAACCCGGAAAATACCTGGTCGCGGACGCCGGCGTCCTGTTGCTCCGGGTCGAATACCTCAAGGAGAGCTACGGCCAGCTTTTCGCCTGTGTCAACGCCGGCACATTCAACAGCCTCCCCCGCCCGGCCATCTATCCCCAGGCCAAACACCATATCGTCCATTGCGGACGTGTCTATAACGGCCGGATGAAGCCACTCACCGTGGCCGGCAACCTCTGTGAAACCGGAGATGTCTTCGCCAAGGAAATTCCGATGCCTCTGCCGCAGAGGGGTGACGTCCTGGCGGTTCTGTGCGCGGGAGCCTACGGCCGGAGCATGGCCTCCCATTTCAACCTGAGGGATATTCCCCGGGAGATCGTTATCTGAGGATCTCCCGCAGCACGCTTTCAAGGTCAGCTTAAAGAAACTCAAACCCGGCCCCGAGCAGGGCCCGCGGCAGGATCCTTTGCCCGGCGAGAAGAGTCTCTTCGGCCATCGCACTGAAGAGGAGACGAAGCAGGTAAAAGATATAGGGCTCCAGGTTTTCGTTGGGACCATGGAGGCCGTCTTATCCCGGGGAGAAAAGCAAGCCTTTATCGGCCTTGACACTCCGCAAACAAAAAAATATAACTCCCCTGGGTGGCCTATCAAAACCATTCTCAAATCTCAAGAAAGGAGGCTCCTTGAAAAACAACGTCTTAAGAGTCGGCTTTGTTTTGCTCTTGGTCGCGTTCCTTGCTTATGGGGATGAAGACAAGCCGTTCAACGGGCTCAACCTCAGCCAAGGGAACCTGAGCCGCCTGTCCAAGGCCCAGACGCGCTCCATCAGCCCGGAAAACTTCAGCGGCGAGAAAGGCAAGGCCGGCATGTCGGTCGACGGCCCGGCCATGAAGGCGGCCCGCGACCTCGGCCAGGGCTGGAAAGTCTCCCCCTACGTGAGGATCCAGCCCAAGGAAACGTTCGTCATGGCTGACGTCAGGGGCGCGGGCGCCCTCCAACAGATCTGGCTGACCCCGGCCGGGGCCTGGAGGTTCGCCATCATCCGCTTCTACTGGGACGACGAAACCGAGCCCTCCGTCGAATGTCCGGTCGGCGATTTCTTCGCCTGCGGCTGGGGACGGTACGCCCAGATATCGTCGCTGGCCGTCTGCGTCAATCCGGGGAGCGCCTTCAATTGCTACTGGCAGATGCCGTTCCGGAAGGGGTTCAAGGTTACGCTCGAGAACATTGCCGACGACAACTTCACCCTTTATTACCAGATCAACTACACGCTGACCGAGGTGCCCGACGACGCCGCCTATTTCCACGCCCAGTTCCGGCGGACGAACCCCCTGCCTTATAAGAGCGTCTACACGATCGTCGATGGGATCAAGGGATGGGGCCACTACGTCGGCACTTATATGGCCTGGGGTGTGAACAACAACGGCTGGTGGGGCGAGGGCGAGATCAAGTTCTACCTTGACGGCGACAAGGATTTCCCGACGATCTGCGGCACGGGCACTGAGGACTACTTCTGCGGCTCCTATGACTTCGACACCAAGAGGCCGGACGGCACGGTCCAATACACCGAGCACACGACCCCCTACAGCGGCCTTGCCCAGGTCATCCGGGGTGATGGGCATTATGACGTCCAGCAGCGGTTCGGGCTCTACCGCTGGCACATTATGGACCCGATCCGGTTCGATAAGGACCTCAAGGTGACGATCCAGGCCCTGGGCTGGCGTTCGGGCGGACGGTATCTGCCGCTCCAAGATGATATCTCGTCCGTGGCCTTCTGGTACCAGCAGGAACCCCACGCACCGTTCCCGAAGCTGCCCGATAAGGATTATCTAGAAATCATCTGAATCAGGCCGGGGCCGTTCCCCCCGCTACCATCCTCGGTTGCCCGGGGACGTCCTCCATTCTCTGCCTATCCCTTCTTGTCCGAATTGACAATTTCTATAACCAAACCTATATTTTGATTAGAGAAAGGGTTCGATTAACCCCTATTTTTTGGGGTAAGCCGGCCGTTCCGGGAAATTCAGCGGATTCTCTCTGATCTTCTCCAGGATGACCTCGATGGCTTTCTCCAGCTGGAGGTCACGCCCAGCCACGGCGGAACCGGGGTCATTGTCGATGAGAATATCCGGATCAGCGCCGTGGTTCTCGACCAGCCACTTCCCTTCCGGGCCGTAAAAGGCATTGTTCGATTGTTCGACCCGGCCGTTGTCGATCGTCGTCTGACCGTTGAGGATACCGACCAAGCCACCCCAGGAGGGCACGCCGACCACGGTCCCCAGCTTCCGCGACTTGAAGTGCTCGACAAAAGCTTCTCCGTCGGACCCGTTGTTCTCATTGGATATAACGACGTAATTGCCGTTTCCGGTCGATCCCGGATAGCGGAAGGGCACCATTCCCCGCAGGACGTTGAAGGAGTCCAGTTGCCTCTCCAGCTTGTCGATGAGGAAATACTCGGTCCAGCCGCCGGAGTTTCGCCGCAGGTCGAGGATGATCCCGTCCTTGTAGCGGAAGGCTCTCCAGTACTTGTCGAACTCGCCAATTCCGCCCGGGCCCATGGCGTTGATATGCATATACCCAACCCGTCCGTTAGTCGCCTCCGCGATGGTGCGGATGTTGTCCTGGATCCAGCGGAAGTAGCGGAGTTCCCGATCGCTGCGGATAGGCTCGACCTCGTATGTTTTGGCACCTTCCAGGGAGGGCCTGGCGTTTACCGTCACTTTGACCTTCTGTCCTCTGGTGACTTGGAGGAGCTTGAAATAACCATCCCCGGCCCGGAGCGGCACACCGTTAATGGCCAGGAGGTAGTCATTCTCCTTGATGTCCATGTCCGGCCGGACAAGGGGTCCCGATAGGTCCAAGTTGACTTCGGTCGGGCCGTAAATCCGGGCCAGCCTATAAAAGCCTGCCGCCGGATCAGCGACAAGGTCGGCCCCAAGAAGACCCGTGTAAAGGGGTGATCGCGGCGTCTCGGCCGGACCGTAGTCCCCCCCACCGATGTAGGTATGGGAGACACAAAGCTCGCCGACCATCTGCGACATGACCCAGTTGAGCTCCTCCCGCGATGAAAGATGGGGAATATAGGCCCGGTACTTTTCGCCCATGGCCTTCCAGTCGCGGCCGTGGAAACCGGCGTCATAGAAGAAATCCCGGTACCAGCGCCAGCAATCATTGAAGATCTGGTTCCATTCCTTCTGCAGATCAACACGATAGAGGAGAGTCGAAAGGTTAAGCTTCTCGCCCAATCCCTTGTTCTGATAGGCCTTATCAACGGATACCCAATAGATGTCGTCTTCTTTCCGGATGATCAGCTGCCCGCCGTTTGTCGAGAGGTCGAACTCGCGTATTTTATCGCCAAGGATAACCTCTTTTCCGGCGGCGACATCGAAGATGTGGAGGTCCCACTTGGTGGCGCCGCGGGGCGCGAAGATCTCCTCATACTCATCGTCGGTGAATTTGTCCACAGAGGCATAGAGAACCTTGCCCTTGCCAGCTTTGAGGTGGAAATAGTTACCCGCTGGAACGGGAAGCGGATAAACCCGCTTGGACAGTCCTTCAAGGTCGATGCGAAAAGGCCCGACTTCTCCTTTTTTATCGCTTTTTTCCTCCGGAGTCTCTCCCGCAAAAGGCGGCTTCTCTCCGGCCCTGAGCTGCACGGCCATGATCTGCTGGGGAGAAGCGATGACGTGGTTGTCCTCATAGAAATCCATCTGGACGCCGAAATTCCGGCTGGACACAAAATAAAGATAGCGGCCCTCAGCATCGAAGGACGGGTAAAGATTATCGTAGAAATCGTCGGTGACGGCATGGCGTTTCTCCGTCTCCGTGTCGTACAGGAAGATCCGGCTGTTACGATTGTATTGGACGAGGCTGTAAGCGATCCAGCGGGAATCGGGCGCCCAGGAATAATCGCTGATCTCCCAGTAGAACTCGTCGTTCTTCATCTGGTTGGAGGAATCGATTTTCTTGAGTTTCTTGGACTCCACGTCGATAACAAAGATCGAGAAATCCTTGTTGCCGAAGAGAATCTTCTTCCCGTCCGGCGACCAGAGGAGGTGATAAACCGTTCTATCGAGATCGCTGGTCAACGGCGTCCATTCTCCACCATCTGCTTTTTGGAGATAAAGCTGGTAATCGCCGCTCTTGTCCGAGAAGAACGCGATCCTTTTCCCATCGGGAGAGGGAGCCGGGTACATTTCGCGCGTGCCGGGTGTATTGGAGAGGTTGACCGCTGGCTCTTTCGCCGTGGGCACGGTGAAGACGTCTCCCCGAGCTTCGAGGACCACGGCCTCGCCATCATCGGCGATCTTGAGATGGTGGATGTATTCGCGCGGGCTGATAACGCGGTCGCGAAGGGCCCAGCGGTCGGAGGGGACGAGCACTGCAATTTTATTTGATTGTCCGGACGCAACGTCGAGGACACGGAGATAGCCGTCCTGGACGTAAACGATCGTTTGGCCGTCGGTCTGGGGCATCATCACGTCGAAATCGGCATAGCTCGTGACGGGACGGACCTCACCGCCGCCGATCTTCTGGGCGTAGATGTTGGAAATCCCATTCCCCCGGTCGGAAACGAAATACATTGTCTCGCCAATCCACATCGGATAGCTGTTCTTGCCCACGTAGTCCGAGACGGGCGTATACTTCCGGGTGCGGCCGTCGTACATCCAGATGTCCTGGTAGCGTCCCCCTTTGTACCGTTTCCAGTAATATTCCTCGGTGCCGCGGCGGCAATAAAGAAAATTCTGTCCGTCGGGTGAGAAGCTGATGAGCACCCCTCGCTCCAGCGGCAAACGCTCGGGGGCGCCGCCCTTGACGGATACATAATAGAGGTTGGGATCGCGGCCGATGACGTTCTCGAACATCGACCGGAAAACGACCTTGGCGCCGTCAGGCGTCCAGCCCACGACATCGGCCGATCCCGGCTGGTAAGTCAGCCGGGTTGGAGCTCCTCCCTCGGCCGGCATGAGATAGACCGACGGGGAACCGTCGTAGGTCGCAGAAAAGGCGATCCACTTCCCGTCCGGCGAGAATTTGGCAGAGGATTCATAGCCGGGGAAGGTCGTGATCCGCGAGGCCGTCCCGCCCTGAGCGGAGACGATCCAGAGGTCGCCTTCATAGGTAAAGACGATCTTGCCTTTCTGGATGCTCGGGTAGCGGAAGAACCGTCCCTCCTCTGCGGCCAGCGCCGTACCGGCTATCAGGACAAACGCAAATAGCATGACCAGAGCTTTTTTCATGAGGAACCTCCTTTGAAAAATATTGCAATCGGCATGAAAATGATATTTTTTCTCAATCGGATAGCCAAGTCAAATGAAGCTTCCAGAATCCGACCAACCGATCCGACTCATCCGGATGGGGCCTTCGCAAGGAAGGCAGATGAGGCCTAGCATAAAGCAGAACGCCATGAGAACAAGAGGGCAAACAGAATCAGCGCCAACCAAAAAGATTTCTTTTTTTTCAGAATCGATTTCAAGTCAAATCCAGTGACGTTTTCGGCCATCTCTTCCCCTCGTTAAATTCATGAATATTCGCCCCGTTGAGCGAGAGAAAAACATAACACCGGGGCCGAACTGATGTCAATTTCGCAAAACGACCCCGCGCCATCGCTTACAGGCTCAGCCGTAGCATAGTGAAATTGACGGCCTCGACCTGGGGGATGTCTTCATTGTCCCCCAGACTGTCCTCGATCCGCACCTGGATCGCCGTGCGGATATTCTCGAGGGCTTCTTCGTAGCTTTCACCGTGAGCTTCGCAGTCCGCGAACTCCGAGCACACAGCCAGCCAGCCGTTGCCGTTCTTGCCGATCACCACCGAGAATCGATAATCTTCCATCGTCTGCCTCCGCTGATTACGCAGCCATTTTCATGCCAAAATCGTCCACATGAATCCTAAAATGTTTTTAAAAAGGAGCAGTTATGGATCTTGACCAGGCCGGCGCCGCCGCGGCGGACCTCTCCCCGGAGGCAGCAGACGGGCGGCTGTCCGAAGCTCAAACAACGCCTCTCCCCCACCCCCTCGAGAAGCCCGGTCTCGTCCTCAAATAAATAAAAATACTTACTGCCGTTGCTCGTGTCCTTGAGCCGAGCATCGACCACCCGCACCACGAGCTCTACTTGCTGTCCGAAGTAATTGCCCAAATCTTTGACCCGGAGCTCCGGCCTCTTCCCTTCGTAGAGCTCGAGGGAATCGGGCCCCGGGCTGAAGCCGAGGGAGTCGACGAGCATCTTGGCCTTCTCGAGCGAATTCATGTCCGCGACCTCCTCCATGTCCTCGAGCCCCTGGAAATAGCGCAATATCTGCCGCGTCCGCCGCGGCTCGAGGGAATCGAACACCCCGGCCTTGATGAGCGAAAGAAGCTCGGCCCTTCCGAGATGGACGCGGGCCAGGAAATCCTCAACCGAAGCGAACTCGCCATCCTTGCGCTCAGCGACGATCTTCTCTATCGTCTTGACCGCCAGCCCCTTGATCGAGGTCAAGCCGACGCGGATGTTGGACCCCTCGACTTCGAAGAGATGGCCGCTCCGGTTGATGTCCGGGCCCAAGAATTTGATGCCGCGGCGTTTGGCCTCTTCGATGTACTCGCTGAGCGGGTAGTAGCCGCCGCCGGCGTTGAGCACCGCAGCAAGATAGGGCACGGTGTGATGGACCTTGAGGTAGACGGCCTGGTAGGACATGGCCGCGTAGGAGGCGCTGTGGGCCTTGTTGAAGGAGTAGCCGGAGAATTTCTCCATGGTCGCCCAGAGCTTTTCGATCTCGGCGGTCGGGTAGCCCCGCTCCCGCGCCTCGCGGAAGAACTTTTCTTTGAGCGCCGACCGGGTGCCGTTCTTTTTCTTGAGCGCCCGCCGCAGCAGGTCGCCTTCCTCGGGCGGCATCCCCGCCACCCGCTCCGCCACCTGCATCACCTGCTCCTCGTAGAGGAGAAGCCCGCCGGTCTCAGGCAGGATTTTCTCGAGGAGAGGCTCCCGGAACGTCTGCCGCTTCTCCCGCGCCCGGAGGAGCGCCTCTTTCATCCCGCTCTCGGTCGGGCCGGGCCGGATGAGGGCCAGGGCCTGGGTCAGTTCGTAGATTGTCTCCGGCTTCATCCGCCGGAGGAGGTTCATCATGGCCGGACTCTCCACCTGGAAGCAGCCGATGGTCTGGGCTGTCTGGAGCAGCTTGTACGTCTTGGCGTCATCGGGCGGGATGCTCCGGAGGCCAAGCCTCTCCCTGGTCTCGGAGATGGCCGCCAGCCCCCGCACCGAAAGGAGGTCGAGCTTGATGAGCTTCAGGTCCTCGACCGCGTCCCGGTCGAAATGGCTCATGACGAGCCCCTTGGCCGACTCCTCGAGCGGGAGGAAGCGGGTCGCCGGTGCGGGCGTGAGGATGACGCCTCCGACATGGAGCGAGATCTCGGCGTAGACGCCGCCAAGTTGGGAAGCCATCTTCCAGACCTCGAGATGGCCCGCGGCCGGCTTGTCCCGCCGCAGGAAATCGGGCTCGGCGAAGAACGGGATCCTCTTCGTCAGCGACCGCGCCTCTTCCGGCGGAATGCCGAAGGCCCGGGCCGTCTCATAGAGAGCGGAGCGGGCGCGGTAGTTCTTCAGGCTGCAGACAAAGGCCGCCCCCGTCCTCCCCTGCCCGTATTTTTTCAGGACATAGTTGAGGACCTCGTCGCGCCGGCGGGAGTCGAAATCGAGGTCGATGTCCGGTGGGTCGTTCCGGCCGGCGTTGAGGAAGCGCTCGAAGTAGAGATCGAACTCGACCGGACTGACGTGGGAGACACCGAGGAGGTAGGCTAAGTAGGAGGAGGCACCCGAACCCTTGAGGTTGTGGAGGATGCGGTGGCGACGGGCGAACTCGATGACGTCGTGGACGATGAGGAAGTAAGGCGCAAACCCGGATTTCTCGATGACATCCAACTCCCGGCGGGCCCGCTGCCTCTCCCGCCAGCTCAAATCCTTCGCGCCGCGGAGCCGCTCCATGACGAGCCCGCGCAGCGGCGTGGGAAAGAGGTCGGGAGGGAGCGGCGGCACGATCTCCTCAAAGGCGAAGCGGCATTTTTCGGCGACCTCAAATGTCCTCTGGAAGGCATCCTTGACGGCGGGACCGAGCTTGCGGAGGGCGACTGTTTCCTGGTCCGGGCCGAAGAGCGTCGTCCTTTCCGCCAGCCTGTCCTTCTCCGGAGGATAAGGGACCTTCCTGGTGATGGCGTGGAGAAGGATGAGGCGCTCCGGGCTCTGGACGAATTTCAGCGGGTTGGCCCAGACGAGGGGAAGGCCATGGGTGCGGGACCATTCCGCCGCCCGACTGAAATTCGCAAAATCACAGCCCAGGTAGAAATCGCCATCGCTGAATGAATCGAGAACAACGCCGGTCCCGTTGCCTGAATTGACCTGAAAACCAGCGGCGTTCTTGCCGAGACGATTTTCCGCGATAATCTTGAACTCCGCCGGCAGGTCGATGTCCTCAGCCCTGG
>Ga0307378_10009755_pt1 | contig 12572 bp, 10 predicted proteins | sample UN1MG_FD_202238 | JGI IMG/M metagenome (GOLD analysis project Ga0307378, IMG submission 202238) | Soil microbial communities from Risofladan, Vaasa, Finland - UN-1 | ecosystem: Environmental > Terrestrial > Soil > Coastal area > Acid sulfate soil | place: Finland: Risofladan, Vaasa | collected...
AGTCAAACAGTTGGGCAAGCAGACGACAAAGCTCACCATCGGACTCGAATGGCTGGGCCAGCAATACCCGGCGGATGCGGCCGTCGGTATGCCCCTCCCGAACGGTCGGAAGAGGAAGGATTGACACACGTTTGGAGGAGCCGTCTTTGGGATGCCCCATAATCTCGCGGTCGATAACGTCCTGGCCAAGTCTTTCAACCACGACAGGCCGGTTCGCGAGGTTACGGATCATGCCCACCAGCGGAGCGATCAACCGTTGACCAACTGAGACCGTATTGCCGTCGAAGTCTGCAAGCCGGAAGGCAACGCTTGGCCGACTACGGCTCAAGGCGTATCGTTGAGGCTCATAGGTCGCACCAGCGGATTCGAGCCTGGCGGTACCCGGCACTTCGTACCGCTTGAGGAAGTCAGAGTAACTGCGTTCAAGCGATTCAAGGCTGCCAGCTTTGGGGGAACGCAGATCAAACCCATTGGCGGAGGCCGCCGGGATAGGACTGTACTGCTCGCGCGGGGATGTCACAGCGGGCGCCGCTTCCGCTATTTCGGCGCAGCCGATGGCCATGTCGATCCCCCAACCCAGGCATCGAATATGCCTGGCCGAACGGGCAATCATTTGTGCATGATCCATTGCGCCGCTCACCTTCTCATCGAACTCCCAAACATACTGGAGGAGTCGATCTCCGTTGAGGAGCCTTGGCCGAATCGTCTTGGGCGTGCGGCTGTTCGGATTGGAATCCGAGGCGCTTAGTACGTACTTAAGGAGCGTACGGCCTTCGCGTGCGGCGGGTGCTGCGATAGTCGGCGGGTCGAGCTTTTCGAGCCAGAGCAAGGCGCTCCTTACTGAGTCGGGCAAATCTTGGCCACGCGCATTGCCGGCGACCAGTGCCTGAAACAGACGAAAGGGCGAAGGCGGCCACTCGGACTTCCCGCCGTTGTCGGTGAGCCCGTGGTAGCGGTCATCCAGAAAGCGAACGGAGACAATGAGGGAGCGGGTCATTGGCTTTGCTCCTTCGTTTGTTGGGATTCACTCTTTCCCTTCTTGGCTGTTTTCCTTATTTCTTTGCCCTCTTGTGCCTTCTCAAACTTGTCCAATTCAGCCATCGTGAGAGGGCTCTTCTTTGCCAGTTCTTTCAACTTGTCTCGGACGACCTCGGTAGTCCAGAGCGCCCGGATGCGTTTGGCGAGAGCAGAATCAAAGGCAACCGTCCTGTCTTGGCCAACATGGAATGCCTTTGCGGCGGCTTCAGCGAACTCCAAGGCTTCAGAGGCGGTACTCTTGAATTCTCGGTCCTTGCCGGACGTGAGGATTTCTCTGACTGTTGCCGGTTTTTCGGGATGACTAACGAGCTGGCAACCCTGACGGAGGTTGAAAGCCGAATTCTCGAAGGCCGTGAGCGATACGAGAGCAAGGCCAAGGATGTATCTTTGGAGGTCGGTCGGCTCTGTACCTCGTCCGAGAGATTGAAGGGTCGCGAGGTTGATAGTTCCCGTACGAGTGATCATGCCCAAGACGCGAATTCCGCCGAGTTGCCCGGTTGCCGGCACGGCGGCAAAGCCGAGATCGCTGCCTGTGTTCTCATCGACTTCCTCGATCAAGCCATTACCAACATAGTCGGTCGCCGGAACGTACTGTGCCGAACGAGTTCGCTTTTCAACGTCCGTTGCGTCAATGCGAAGGTTGATGAGCCGCGGAATCTTGGACTGCGTTCCGCGTGAATCCCATGCCCCAAACACCAGGGAAGTCGGGGCGAGCCGAGCCATCGGCTTGGGATCGCCGTCGTGGTAGGCAATGAAAGCGTTGTGGATTTCCGGCAATAATTCAGAGAAGCGCACAATGGCATCGGCGATGCGATGGCCTGCATCCAGCAGATTGGTTGACCCGCCACCGTGCGTTACCACGATCTGCGGAACCAGATGCTTGTACTTCTCCTTCTTGAACAGTGGTTCGACGCGGTTGGCTTGTGACCCAATCGAGTCGATCGCACATACAAGTTTGTCTTGTTCAAAGTCGTCGATGTTATATCGCGGCTTCTTATTGGGGTCGTCTTTGGGCGCAGCATACGTCGGCGGAAAGATCACCGCTTCGGGGCCTTCAACAGGCATCAGCCACTGTTTGAGCACAATCGCGGCCGGGCCGGACTCACTGAGCAGGTCGTCGTACTTCTTCAATAGTTCAGACATGGGATCTCCTTTCAGAACGTGTAAACTGTTTATGACCCTTGTCATCCCGGTTGATGACAGGAAACTCGAAGCATTCATCGGAAAGAGATTCAACAGCGCCGGCGATTACCGCACAAGCAATTTCTGCGGGTATCGGAATGGCCCACGAGAAGTATCTGAATCGCTGTCTTGCAATCAAGGAAGGTCTAAAGCGCTGAAGGCCGATCAATGCAAGTAATTCGACGTATGGCAAATGCTCAAACTCTCGGCCTATCTTGTCCATCGAAACACCAAACTCCCGTTCATGGAGCGGGCGTGCGGCTGCATAAAAGAAGGGCTGACGCGGTAGTTGGAACGAAGTCGTGAGAAGAACCCTGGCGTCATCCTGCCTCTGCTTGATCGCCGTGAACACGTCTTCGACAAGCGCGATCAACCTGTTCGACCCAGACCACAGCTTCAAACCATTGTGCTCGTGTGGCCGAAGCCACCAGTCCAGGGTGAGCGAGGTGGCTCCACGAGGCGTTATCTCGACGGGATTGACTGTACTTGGGTCCTTTGGCGTCTTACCGTTCCTTAGTCGCAGCGCGCTGTCGTCTAATTCGACTTGCCTATATTGGGCATTGCGAAATCCTACGATCAAGTCTTCGATTGACCCGGATAGGTTGAACACACTTCCATTGGCAAACCAACTGAGAGCATGTTCATCCATCCGGCTGGCCAGTTCCAGCAATCCGCAGCAGGCGAAGAACTGGCCGGGGTTGGTGAGGTCGACGGGAATGCGAATCGTCGGTTCGGGGTTGGTCATGGCTGATCCTCCTTCTGCCTCTCGACGAAGGCAGACGGGTTAGCGCTGGCAGCGTAATCCGCGGCGCGCAGCAGCGATTCGAGGTACGCCAGGCCCCAGCGGCCGTACTTGCGTTGCAGCCGGGCGAAGCGACGCGGAGTTTCGATGGCCATGCTATTCACGTCTCTCCCTTTCTGTTCTTGATCAACGGCTTCCTCTGAAGGAAAGTGCGGGCGGGCTCGGCCGTGGTGGGCAGCGATCAAGTGCAAAACCAATTCTTTCATTTCTTCGCTGAGCTTCTGGAACTCGGGGAAGTGCTCCTGCGCCGGATCAAGCACATCGAAGAGCGAGGCAAACTCGTGCCGGAATCTTTCGGGACGGCCGGCACGTTTCATCCCGGATTTGGCAAGAACTATCCGAGCATCGGAATTGCCGAGAATTCTTTGAAAGGATGCCCGCCGCTTTCCGAGGTCATGAAATCGAGCAGCGAGGATAACGGCTTGTTTGATCTCATCGGCCAACGGCAACTTCGCAACGGTGTCTGTCGCATTCTTGACAATGTCCTTCGTATGAACTTCCCAGAGCACCGGTTTCGTGCTGGACTTCGATCCATCGCCGTCGCCCGCCGCGGGCGACTCGTACCAATGCCAGAACCGCCGCGGGATGGGTTCTTCGCCCTCTTCTTTGTCGGCGTCGGGCCTTGTGTCGATTTTGCGAATCAGCCGCATGTGTTTGGTTTTGTCGTCGAAATTCTCATCGCCTTCCCACACGCGAACGCGTCGTCCTTGTCCCTTGTCGTCCTTCCACTCGTCGGCCACGTCGTAAAGATCGCGGTGCTCCGATTGATACGGAGCAAGGCCGTCAAACAGGCCAACCGAGCGCGAGCCATCGATCTCGAGTCCACCGGCTTCCGGCGGCAGGATTAGAGTTCGACCGGCCAGTGGGAGGCGGAAAACCTGCGAAAGGATGGTCACGACAATGCTGCCGTCGGGGTCCTGAATCCAGACCGGGAGGTCGCCGCTGATCTTGGCGAGTTTCGCAAGCTTGTCTCGAATGCCGCTATTCTTGCGAAAGGTGCTGTCCCCAAGGACTTCGTGGGGCTTGAGCGGATAATCATCGAGAAGCTCGGCTGCGAATTTCTGGAACTGCTGCCGCTCGTCTTCATCGGCGAACTCGCGGCGAAGCTCCCACACCTCTTGCCGCCAGGCGATGTGGGTCTCCGCCATCTTCTCATCCTCAATCCCGTGCAGGTAGGGCTCCACGGGCGGGCGGCCGGGCAGTTGGCCGCGCACGGTGGTCAGCGCCCAGGCATCGAAGAGGATGTCGGTGGCATATAACATGACAGGCTCTGGCGTGAACGCTTCTTGACGCCTATCGGAAGGCAGGCCGCCAAGCGCAAGGGGGCTGGCATCATGACGACCGTCATTCCGGGTCGGCAATGATCGCAGCAACTCCAGCGTTTTCCGCCGCGCCTGTTCGTAAAGGGTGTCCTGTTTCTTCTTGTCAGGTGCTGCTTCATGAACGATATCGATGTGCGCGTCGCCGTCGCCGAAGCGGTTGACCCGGCCCAAACGCTGCGCCATTCGGTCCAACGCGACCAAGTCGCACACCATGTGGTCGGCCGAAATGTCGATGCCCACCTCGCCGGCGGAGGTGCAAACGAGATAGACTGTACCCTGTTTGCGCTCGATCTTCCAGCGTTCGTTCTCGTCGGCATCCGGTTTGGGCGGTTTCAGGAATCCTGCGAAGATGCGGCAGCCGGTTTCCTTTCGTGGGTCGGCCATCCTATCCCGTTCCAATCCGCGAAGTGTGCCAGTCAGCACTTGAACCTGCTCGCCGTTGAGAGCCTTGCAGACGGTGGCATGGTCTTCGAGCGAATTGACGAAGACAAGGACGGCGCTCCCTGAGCCCGAGTACTTTTTTGCAAGCTTGCCGATCCTATCCGCGACCTTCTCCTCGTCGCTCTCGGGTTTGTGGAAGGCGATGCCCTTCTTCGCCTTGAGCCGACGCCAGACATGATGGATCGGTTTTGTCGGGGGATCGGGAATCACCTTCGGCGGGTTCTTCTCATCGTCGGTCAACTCAAATGGCGGGTCTGATCCCCGTGGCGTTGCGGTCAACGCCATCACGGCCAATCGCATTTTCTCCCCAAGTGGCGCAGGATCCTTCTTCTGCTCGTCCCGAATCGTCTCGATCAGTTTCTGGAACGCCGGCTCCAAATGTGCTTCGTCGTGGACGAGCAGGGCGTCTTGACCAAGAAAGCCCGCGTGCAGCGGGCGGGTCTTGAACCCGCAGCCGTAGCCGCTGAACAGCAGCCGGCTGCCGATCATGTCCACCGTCCCGACGATTATGGCAGGGCGAGACGGGTCGTTGCGCCACTCGGCGTTGTCGGCGAACTGACCGCGCAGTGTGCTGATCGCCAAGGGCGAGTCGGCTTTCATCTCGCACCGACCTGCTAGCCGTGCCCCCAGGGCTGGAATCTTCCCAAGATTCGCCCGGAGCTTTTCCGCCTCGCGTGTGGCCTGATCGACCACCGTGCGACGGTTGACGACATACACCAGCCGCCGGGGCACCTTGGCCGGTGCCGCCGCCAAGGCAATCAACCAGATGTGGATAATGCTCGTCTTGCCCAAACCGGTCGGCAGACTGCACGACGGAGGAAAGTCTCCCTTCACGCAACGCTCATACAGACTGGTCTGCCAGGGCATTGCATCATGCCCGGTCAACTTGGTGAACGAATCATGAAATATGTCGTGACGTGACATGTCGACCTCCGTGTGTTCTTGCGATGTTGCCGCACGAGTGGCCATTGTACGAGATTCTTGGGAAAGTGTCAATTATGAAACTGGCTGAACTCGCCGCTGCCCGCAATGTGTGCCAGCCGGGGGAGTCTGTTCCGGCCAATGGCAACCCGGTGGAACCTGCTGCATGAATTATACCATAGAGGTGTGACAGGTATGGTCGCGCCTCGATAGTCATCCTGAAGAGGGACAGGTGGGACAGGGACAGGCGCCGTTTGCATCAGGATACGCACGCAGTTGTGCGACAAGCCCAAAACGGTGGCTGTCCCCGGTTTCCGGTGCGGTTCTCACTGTTCAATCATCGCTCCACGCGGGAAAGGCAAAATGAAAAATGAGAAATGAAAAATGAAAAAGGGAAGAGGGAGAGGGAGAGGAAAAGGGAAAATGAAAAATGCAAAAGGAAAAAGGAAAAAGGGAAGAGGGAAGAGGGAGAGGGAGAGGGAAAAGGGAAAATGAAAAATGGAAAAGGCAAAACAAGAGAGGGAAAAACGAACAGGGAACAGGGAGGAGGTCATCCTGTCATCCTGTGATCCTGTCATCCCGTCATCCCGTCATCCTGTCATCCTGCCTTGCTGTGTTGGGGGTTATTCGAAGAATTCGGATTCGACGAAGTTGGTGTCGACTTTTCCGGAGAGGAATGCGGAGTGTCCGAAGATTTCGAGGTAGAGTGGGATGGTGGTCTTGATTCCTTCGATGATGTATTCTTCGAGTGCTCGTTTCATGCAGGCGACGGCTTCGCGGCGGTTGGCTCGGTGGACGATGAGCTTGGCGACGAGTGAGTCGTATTCGGAGGGGACGGTGTATCCGGAGTAGAGGTGGCTGTCGATTCGGACGCCGGGGCCGCCTGGTGCGAAGTAGGTGGTGACTTTTCCTGGTGATGGCTTGAAGTTGTTTCGGGGGTCTTCGGCGTTGATGCGGCATTCGATGGCGACGCCTTCGACCTTGACGTCTTGCTGGCGGATGCGGAGCTTGTGGCCGGAGGCGATGCGGATCTGTTGTTTGATGATGTCGACTCCGGTGACCATTTCGGTGACGGGGTGTTCGACCTGGACGCGGCAGTTCATTTCGATGAAGTAGTAGTTGGCGTGTTTGTCGACGAGGAATTCGACGGTGCCTGCTCCGTAGTATCCGGCGGCTTTTGCGATGGCGATGGCGGCGGCGGAGATGAGGTTGCGGAGCTCGGGGGTGATGGATGGGCAGGGTGCTTCTTCGATGAGTTTCTGGTGGCGGCGCTGGAGTGAGCAGTCGCGTTCGCCGAGTGCGATGATGTTTCCGTAGTGGTCGCCGAGGATCTGGACTTCGACGTGTCGTGCTTCGGTGACGAGTTTTTCGATGTAGATTGCGGGGTTTCCGAAGGCGGCGTCGGCTTCGGTGCGTGCGACGTTGATGGCGCTGGCGAGTGAGATGTCGTTTCGTGCGATTCGCATGCCTCGGCCGCCGCCGCCTGCGGATGCTTTGATGATGACGGGGTAGCCGATGTGGTGTGCGATTTTGAGTGCGGTGGTGTCGTCGTCGACGGTGCCTTCGCTGCCGGGGACGATGGGGACGTTGCAGTCGAGTGCGAGCTGGCGTGCTCGGGACTTGTTTCCCATGAGGTCCATGGCTTTGGGGGAGGGGCCGATGAAGCCGATGTTTGATGATTGGCAGACTTCGGCGAAGTGGGAGATTTCGGAGAGGAAGCCGTATCCTGGGTGGATGGCTTCGACGTCTGCGATTTCGGCGGCGGCGATGATGGAGGGGATGTTGAGGTAGGATTCGGAGGAGTAGGAGGGGCCGATGCAGATGGTGTCGTCGGCGAGGCGGCAGTAGATGGTGTCGCGGTCGGCTTCGGAGTAGACGACGACGGTTTCGATGCCGAGTTCTTTGCAGGCTCGGATGATTCGGAGTGCGATTTCGCCGCGGGTGGCAACGAGGATTCGTGAGAACAATGGTCACCTCTGGGGAGGGGTGGTGGTAGTGGTGGTGGAAGCGAGTGTCAAGCTGGTTCGACGATGAAGAGGGGTTGGCCGTATTCGACGGGCTCGCCATTGGCCACCAGGATGTCTTTGATGGTTCCTTTGCATTCTGCTTTTATTTCATTCATCACTTTCATGGCTTCAATAATACATATCACTGCGTCCTCATTTATTGAATCATTCACTTCCACGAATGCATCCGCATCCGGGCTCGGCGCTCGGTAGAATGTCCCCACCATCGGCGACTTGATCGTCACCACGTTCTCGCGGCGCTCGCCGGCCGCCGCCGCGTGCTCCGCAACTCCCCCGCCCTGCACCGGCAGCCCCCCCGAGTATACCACCGGACGCTCCACCCGCCCCTCCGCCTTGCGCAACCGGATCCGGCACCCCTCATCCTCCACCTCCAGCTCCGCAAGATCGTTCGCGTTCATCAGCTCGATCAGCTCGTTCAACAGCCTCTTCGTCTTCTTCTCATCATCCATGGCGAAAAACTCCTGAAGCCGTCCGGCCTTCACGCCCGCGTCAGATAGTTACCCGTCCGCGTATCCACCTTGATCACGTCCCCCTCGTTGATGAACAGCGGCACCTGGATCGTCGCACCCGTCTCCACCGTCACCGACTTCGTCGCCCCCGTCGCCGTATCCCCTTTCACCCCGGGAGCCGCGTGCGTCACCCGCAGCTCCGCCGTAAACGGCAGCGCGATATCGATCACCTCCCCCTCATACACCGTCGTCGTCACCTCCTCGTTTTCCCTCATGTATGGCAGCAGATTCTTATGCGGCTCCAACGCCACCTCCACCTGCTCGTACGTATTCGTATCCATAAACACCAGCGACGTCGGCGTCTTGTACAAGAACTGCGCCACGTGCCGCTCGATCATCGCCAGCTCCACCTCGTCGCGGGCCTTGAATATCTGGTCCAGCACCTGCCCCGTCCGAAGGTTCTTCAGCCGCGTCCGCACAAACGCCGCACCCTTCCCTGGCTTCACGTGCTGAAACTCCACCACCTGGTGCACCTGCCCGTTGAAAATGATCGTCATACCATTCTTGATATCATTCGGACTCGCCATGGCATTCCTTTACCGGAGTGAAGAGCTCAAAGCTACGAGATCAAACGTCAGAAGTCAAGAAGTCAAGAAGCCAAGAAGTCGGAATCCGCAAACTGCACTCATCCCCCATCCTGCCGGTATCCGTCGGTCGTTATCCATTGCCCGCATCCGTTGCCCCTCCATCTTCCTTCGACGTTCAATGTTCGATGTTCAATGTTCAATGTTCCCTCTTCCCTCTCACCTCTCCTCCTCATCACAGCCTCTTCGCCTCTTCCATCTCTTTCCCCATCCCCGCCCCGCGCCCCGTAAGCACCTCGCCGCCTTTCCTGGTGACGATGACCATGTCTTCGATTCGTATGCCACCCACGCCGGGGATGTAGACACCGGGTTCGATGGTAATCACCATGCCCGTCCGCAGCCGCACGTCGCACCCCGCCGCCACCCGCGGCCCCTCGTGGATCTCCAGCCCCACACCATGCCCCAAGCCATGTCGGAAGAATTTCCCGAGCCCCGCCTTGCGAATCTTCGCCCGAGCCACCCCATCCAGCTCATCGCACAGCATCCCCGGCCGCACCGCCTCGATCGCCGCCCGCTGCGCCTCCAGCACCACCCGATACACACGCTCGAGTTTCCGTCCTATTTTACTTGGAAGCAGCATCCGAGTCAAGTCAGAATTGAACCCCGCCACCCGCGCCCCCCAGTCGATCAACACCATCTCGTTCGCCCCCAGCACCCGCTCCCCCGGCCGCCCGTGCGGCAGCATTCCCCTCTCCCCAAACAGCACAATCGTCTCAAACGCCCCCCCTTCCGCACCCAGCAACCGCATCACGCACTCCAGCTCGTTCGCAACGTCGATCTCGCGCACCCCCGGCCGCACCATTCCCCGCACCATCCGGAACCCCCGCTCCGCCACCGCGATCGCACCCCTGATCCCCTTCACCTCATCCCGGTCCTTCACCGCCCGCAACCCCTCCACCACACCAGCCACACCCTCCCACACCACCCCCTCGCACTGCAAGCCCACCCACGCCCCGTGCGACACCCACTCCTGCTCCACCCCCACCTTCCCCCACCGGCTGATCACCACAAGCTCCCTGCAAGTATCGACAAGCGATCTTTTCCGTTCATAAATCCTGCACCCCGCGCACTCCACCCGCGCCTGCTCCGTAAACCGCCCATCCGTCACCAGCACCGGCACACCCGACGCCCCCACCATCAGCCACGAGCTGTCACCCGTGAACCCGCTCACGTATCGCACGTTCGACGCATTCGCTATCACCAAGCCATCCAGCCCAAGCCGCCGCACCGCCGCCTGCACACGCTCCCGTCGCCGCCTGTATCGATCCATCACCGACACCATAATCCACCTCGAATTCCTGCAAAACGCCTATCAGCAGCACACTCACGCACAGCAGCCTTGCACCTTGCACCTTGGGGCTTGCGGCTCGCTCCTTGCGCCTTGCACCTTGCACCTTGGGGCTTGCGGCCGGCTACGCACCGCTCACCCGCTTCCGCCACCCACGCCTCGCACCCGCCGCAGGATACTCCACCTGGTCCACTTGGTCCTCCCGGCCCTCCCCGTCCCCCCCGGCCGCTCCGGCCAGTCCGTCCACTTCGTCCACTTGGTCCACCAGCCTTCCACCCGCCCCGCGCACCCCCTTTTATTCTACGTTTTCCCCCCACGATGTCAATGCACTACCCAATCCTCCCTGCCTCACACTATCGCCGCATCGCATTGGATGCATATATACGCCCGCTTGTAAAAATACATGCGATCTGTCCGAAGGTTTTACTTGACTTTCGCCTCAACATGTGGTATAATTAAGATAGAGGGACATACTTCCGGCACTTCCATTTTCTGCCGCCTGCCAACGCCTCTCCCATTCTTTCGTTCTTTCGTTGTCATCCTCCCTCTTCTCTTCCTCTTCTTCCCCTACCTCCACCCCTTGAATAAGGACCACACCAATGTCAGTCGATCTTTCCTGCCGCAACACCCTCCGCTACGCATCCTCCGTCCTCGCCCGCGAGAACGCAGCCCGCGCCTGGACCCCTTCCGACACCATCGATGACCTCTGCGATCTTGCCGCCCACCGCGAGGAGACCGTCAGATTCCTCATCGCCGCCAACCCGCGCGTTCCGTCGAAAATGCTCGAAATCCTTCGACACGACCCCAGCGACCTCGTGCGCTGGGCCGCCGATCGCCAAGAAGGCGCTCCCCCCGACACCTCCCGCCTCCCCCGGATCACCCCCGTCCCTGGCCACTCCCCCCGCTCCCCCGTCAACCAGTGCGAGACCCTCTACCGCTTCGTCCTCCTCGGGCTTATCCGAGTCGACGACGAAGGCCGCGTCTGGCGCGTCTGCCGCCGCCACGGCCGCCCCGGCCAGCCCTACGCCGCCATCCCCTGCGAGCCCCATCGCGCCGAATGGCTGAACACCTCCGGCAACGTCTGCGTCAGCGTCAACTGCAACCGCCGGCAAGTCACGTCCCTCGCCCACCGCCTCGTCTACCGCGCCCACAAGGGCCCCATCCCCGCCGGCTTCGAGGTTCACCACGTCGACCACGACAACCGCAACAACCACCCCGACAACCCCATCGTGCTGCCCGCCGGCCGCCACAAGAGCCACCACCGCTCCGGCATCATCATCAGCCACAAGCTCACCCCCGACGACGTGCGCGACATCCGCCGCATGCTCGCCGACGGCTCCACCATCAAGGCCGCCGCCGCGCGCTACGGCGTCTCCCTCAACTGCATCATCGCCATCAAGAAGCACCGCTCCTGGAAGAACGTCGAATAACCACCCCCCAAGCCACGATGGCTTGAGATCAAGGCCGTTACTGTAGGGCCAAGTCCCCGTGCCTGCCCCTCGCGCGGCCATCGGGACGTCTCAGACCCCGCATGCAGGGATGGGACCAGGCTGAAGTTCGAGCCTTGAAAACTGACGCCGCGCAGTCCCGTAGGGACGACTGAAGGTAGCCCACCGTTTCAACGGTGGGAAGAGGGACGGCGACCTCCATCCTCGGCGGCGGGGCCCTGGGCGGATGCGGCGTAGTCCCGTAGGGACGACTGAGGCTAGCCCACCGTTTCAACGGTGGGAACTGGGTTTCCCCATCCTCATCTGCGAACTCTCCGGCCCATCTTCACCCCCACGTGTGCTCGTTCTCCTTCTGCCCGTGCCTTGCCAGAAACGCTCGGAATTCGTCCTCAAACGACACGCGCTTGTGACGCTCCTCCTGGTTGATGATATACCGAATCGTCTTGTCGACGTCCCCCACGCCGATGCTGAACGCGCCGTACCCTTCCTGCCATTCAAATGGCGGGACGCCGGGGGCAGCAGGGAAGGTGTCGCTGAGCCATTTCGACGATCCGCCCTTGATAAGCTGCACAGCTTTGGCTATGGTGATCTTGGCGGGCAGCCCGAGCAACGCATGTGAATGATTACCCGTCCCGCCTACCTGCAAGGCGGCGCAACCGTTCTGCTGCGCGATTCCGCCCATGTACGCCCACAACCGGGGCCGGATATCCGGCGGGATCAGATCCTGTCGGCCTTTCGTGCTGAAGACGCAATGCAGGTGACAACACACGTACGAATGTGGCATAGCTGTGATCCTTCATGAGGTTGGCGAAATCACGGGCCCGCCCACCAGCCGTGCAGTCCCGTAGGGACGACTGAAGGTAGCCCACCGTTTCAACGGTGGGAAGAGAGACGGCCCCCCCATCCTCCGACGCGGACGGACACCGGTTTTCCGTACCGGTGTACGATCGGCCCGCTAGCATCGTCCGGATTCCCACCAATGAATTGGTGGGCTACCTTCAGTCGTCCCG
>Ga0307378_10009756_pt1 | contig 12571 bp, 19 predicted proteins | sample UN1MG_FD_202238 | JGI IMG/M metagenome (GOLD analysis project Ga0307378, IMG submission 202238) | Soil microbial communities from Risofladan, Vaasa, Finland - UN-1 | ecosystem: Environmental > Terrestrial > Soil > Coastal area > Acid sulfate soil | place: Finland: Risofladan, Vaasa | collected...
GTCAATCCCTCGAGGCGCACCTGCAAACCATCGTCAGCGTTCGCCGCAATGTCGGTGACGACGGTAAGGACTCCTGCGGCGGAAACGTCTGCCTCGACTCCGTAATGGCCGAATTGCACGAGAATGTCTTTGCCCTGATTGATGGGCGACGAAGGGCGCGAACGGTCGAAGGAGCTCTTCGTGATGATGGAGACCGGGTAGCCGTCCGAGTACGCAGAGTAGATTCGATAGACGTAGTCAGGAAGGTAGAGGATGCCGCCAGTGGTTGTGGTGCCGGTAGGCCACGCAAACGTCCGGGTTTCCTCGAGCCAAGGCCAGCGGTGGAACCGAGCAATCTTCTCGTAGCTGCGTGTTACCCAGCGCTCAGCTAGGTCTTGTCGTGACTCCGCTGTAGAGCCGGCGAGGGCGGGCGAGGTCTCGTCCTGATGGAGCATCTGGATCGCGTACTGTTTGACTTCTGCAACGCTCCTATATGCCATGTCATCTCTTTGCCTTAGCTATTTATTCTTCGGAGTAGGTGTGGACCATGAAATGAAAGTTTCTTGGCGCTGACGTGTCGGTAGTCACTGCAAGCCTGATCCACTTGAAGCGTTGAAATATCTCATTGACGCTGGCATCGGCAAGGGTCGATAAGGCTGTCGTACCGTCAACAAGAGAAGTAGCGGTAATCCAGTTCCGCAAGTCCATCGATCCCTGGATAAGGCCCAGTGTAGCAGGCACTTCGGCGGTCACTGTCGTGCGCTGCCCAGCAACGAGAATCGGATCCGAGACTGCCGTTGAGCCATTGATCGAGACAACAGTAGGAGAACCGACCATTCTGATTGTCATTTATCCGACTCCATGTATTACCGATCCCTGTCCAACAACTGAGAGCTCGCCAACATCGAAATGCGCCGGGAGTGTCGCTGAGACGTCTGTCACTTCGATGCGAACCTGCATCGCTGCTGCTCCCGCAGGAACAACCGGCATCTGAATGCCGATTGACCTCCAATAGTTGATGGCGCCACCATTGGCGCCTAGGTCCAGGTCAGTCGTTGTCCCGGTATCCCAGAAGAATTTTCTGGGAACAGTGTTGTTCGAGATGGCACCAACTCCCATCGAGAGCGATCCATTGTCCGTTCCACCCAAAGCGTCGGCGACAACAACGCGGGCCTGGACAGTGAGCCCCGCAGCCTGACGGCATACCAGTAGCATTGCCGGATTCATCAAGCCGGACTGCACGGCAAACTCGTTCGAGGTGAGAGTGAACGTGCCGGCCGCTACCGTGATCTCTCCTCGCCACGAGAATCGACCGTTGTAGATGTAGTCCGACGAGCCCGCCGCCGATGGGAAGATTGCACGCTTAGGGTTTTCCCTAGTGTGTCTCCGGTCGAGCTGAATCTCGGTGGCGTTCGTGCCGGCAAACGTCCAACTCCCTGTGTCGATGGCCGTCTCCGAATCCCAGTTTTGGAAGTTAGGGTCCAGATTGAGGGGAGTTTTGTGCTGACTCACGTCACGAGCTCCGCGAGCGGAGTGTCCACCGTGATCCCGGACCTGTTCTTCACCGTAACAACCTCTCCACCCTTGTCGAGGATGTCGGTGATGCGCTCGTCAAGCACCTCAATCACTTGAATCTGCCCACCACGCCTTCGCTTCTTCTCGATCTTCGCCCGCATCCACGCAATCTCTTCGTCAGTCTCTCCGCGCCATGTACCGTTGGTGAACTCAGCAAACACAGGAGCGTGGATCTCGTAGTCGTCGTCGGTGAGACGCTCCTTCCAACTCTTCTTCAAGAGTTGCCAGAAGCCGAGATGGGGGGACTTGAAGATGACGCCTTTGATAGGCTCAGGCTTTGGAGGAGGCGGCGCAATCTCCATCTTGACCGGGGCACTGATGTCTACTTTCTCCGACACGGTGCGCCGGGTCGAAGCCCCCGTTTTGTCCGGGACGGCGCCGAGCATGCTTGCGAAGACGGACTTGTCTTCTTCGCTCATGGCGGACACAGCGGCAACGATGTCCTCTGCCGTAATCTTCTTCGCCTCAGCTTGAGGCGCTACTTTCTTGACTGCCTTCTTCGTTGCCACAGACTCCTCCATTTGGTAGGCGGGAGTCCGAAGACCCCCGCCTTACCATGCTTACAACTAGGCGATCCGCGTGTAGCCAGATGCCGTACAGGTGCCATCAGTGAAGCCACCAGTTCCCGTGATCTCGATGAACAGAGGACTGCCGACAGGACCCGCCACTGCCGGGTTCTCCGCTGTAAACGGACCCCCAGGAATGGCAGTAGCAGCACCGAGCGCCCACGACTTCAGAATGTTGCCCGCGTCGTCGTAGACGGTGGCAATTTTGGTGGTAGCGAACAAAGCCCCAACCTGGAGGTCAGTCAGAACGACTTGCGTCCCAGCCTGTCCTGGTTGGTCCTCGATTCGCCGTGCAGACGAGCGCACCGGAGTCTTCACCCCTCCAGTTGTTGAGGTGTAGTCCGTCTCGAAGTGGTCAGGGAAGTTTTGTCCCCCTCCCTCTCTGGCGCGATCTGTGCCCAAGCCGATAGCCAGCGTGTTCGCAGAGGCGAGCGCGGACGAGTCAGCCAAACAGATGAGACCATCTGATCCTCTGCCAAGCATCGCATTCGCAGCCGCGGTTGCCAGCCCATCGCCTGTTCCGATCACGAACTGAGGACGGAAGTCCCCGAGCCCCGCTCTCCAGCGACGAATAACCGACGACTGACCAGTGGCAACACCGTTGAGGACATTCAGAAGTTCCTGAATCGTCGAGCAGTTGGTGTCGCCGAAGGTAGCCGTGTTGTCCGCTCCGCTGTTGCCGGTATAGGTACCAATCACCGTCTCAGCCGCAGTATTCACTAGAAGGGTGAGGTCGTTCGAGGTGACTTGTACCGTTGCCGTCGTGATCTCCGCGCCTGCGTCCGTGGTTACGAGTGGACCCATTGACTGGATCTTCACGTAGCACAAGGCAGACGTGTCCGCTAAAACGGAGCGAGTGATCGGTTTGAAGTTGATAGGTTGCATGCGTCCCATATCAGCCCTCCACTCCGGTCATCACCGCCGCCGTCCGTTCGTGGATGAGCTGGAGACAAAGCTCCGAGAAAATCTCATCCTTCCGGAGGTCGGCGTCGTTGGCCTGGATGTTCTCGACGCGCTTGCAGTACATGTTGCCGCTGTAGGCTTCCGAACGGGAGCCCCCAGAAGCCGCACGCAAGTAGCGGACGAGCATGTACTCGGTGTCGAGCAAGAAGCCGTAGCCACCGTAAGTGGTGCCCTTGAGCTCCCTGTCGCTGACGATCATGGTCGTACCAGCGTTTCCCATGTACTCGCTGATGCTAAGACCTGTCGTCTCTTCACCCGTGTACTGGCGCATACGATTCTTGGCGAAGTTCGTGATCGATCGATTGACTTTCTGCGAACAGATCAGGAGCTTCTCCGAAGAGCCGTACTGATAGCCCATCTCGAGGAAGGCATCGAACTCACCCTCTCCGAGCGTGCCGTCAATAGCCATTCGGTTCGTCTGGATCCAGTGGTTGATCCCTTCCATCGTCCGGAGGTTTTCGCTAGACGAGGTGATCTTCGCTGGCGTTCCGAACTTGAAGAGACGGTCGATTTGACGTTTGTGTTCGATGAGCTTCTTCTCGAACTGCTCATCGAAGTCGCCACCGTGTTGCTTGGTAGCGAGTTGAGTACCCAGTCCTTCGATCGAGTTACGAACGATCTGCATGAAATGGGTCTTTTGGGTTTCGAGGGTATTGAGAGCGGTACGCGAAGTGTCGCCTTCTCGTTGAGCTCCGCCCAGAATCCACAGCGGCTCGTCATTAACGATTGCCGCTGCCATCGAGCCTAGTCCGCGTGTCACAGTAACCGGAGACGTACCAGACGCTGTCGTGACCAGCATGTTCTCTCCGGTGCGGGGGACGTGCAACACGTCTCCTACCAGATAGAAAAGCGGGTTATCGACGGCGATGGTCACATCGTCTGAGGTGGATGCGGCTGCGGCCAGATCTACGTTGGGCAGAAGTTCGTCTTCCATGTGCTGTGGTTCCGCCGTGTCCGAATCCATAACCTTTTTGAGCTGGTTAAGGACGGTCGTGAGCGGACCACTGGAAGGTTCGAGTTGGGCAACGCCGGCAATCATCTCTTGAACGATTGCATCGTCCATCAAAGAGATGGTTCCGCGTCCTCCCGATTGTACGGTAGGCATCGAACGGTTCCTCCTGGTTTCACAAGAAGGAGGAACTTCTGGCTTACGCTATCTTCCCTTGGGCCTCAAGTCCGACAGTCGCCCGCCGTACCTTCGTGTGCCCAGGTTCTTAACGTAGTCCGGAAGCTCATCGTTGTCTTGTGCTTCCGGTGCTCCGCCCGATTTCGTGGATTGACCTGATATAGCGCCACGTCGTTCTGGCTCTGTCTTGCCTGCTGGCTTTTCGATTAGCTCAGGATTCTTGGCTTTAAGGATCTTCCAAGCCTCAGCCTCGACCCACCAATAGGGGTCCGACTCACCAGCCGGTATGACACTCGGGTCACTCTGGACTTCAGCGATAACGATATTCCGGAGCCGTCCAAACGCAGCGCTCCTGTAGACGTTCTCATAGCCGGGAAATTCTTTCTTCGCCCGGTTGTTGAGAGCCTCCATATCGCGTTCCGCCTTGCGTCCTTCCCACATGCGTTGCTCGAGGGTTCTTGCGTTCTCATCGAGAAGCTCTTTGATCTCCGCCTTGGACATGCCGCCTGCTCGCAACTCTTCAGTCGCGGTGACAGCTTGTCTTTCGGTGAGAGGTTGTTTGTTCCTGAGCTTTGCGATGATAGCTTCGCTTCCGGGCGCATTTTGGAGCATTTCTCCAAGCTGCGCGATCGGTGCGGCTTGACGCATGATGTCTTTAGCTCGAGCGAGCTCTTGTCTCAGCGTTGTGTTCTGAGACTGCAAATCGGTAGAAGCACCTTCCGAGGTTGTGGAATCACCCGACGACGATCCGCTACGCGGTGCCGACATTTGTTCTTCCGGCTGCATTGATTTGTTTCTCCAGTGTTTCGTATTTGACGGATTGAGACTCCAGGAGTCTCAGGTTCCGCTTCCAGAAACTTACCACGGATTTCAAAGACAAGTAAACACGTATAGATTCTTCGGCTGTTTGCGGAGGCGCGAGGCCGAGGTTCATCAGAATCTTGGAGCGAGCAATGTTGCTGTCGTCTCCGATAGGAATCGCTATCCCAGCGTCGTTGAGCAGGTCTAGTTCAGCCTCGACGCCAGCGCGCCACATGATGAACTCAGGGTTATTCCATAGCTGATGAGAAGGGAAGAGTCCCTGCATCTCCGCTCGCGCATCGCCTACCGTCTTCATTGCCCCTGTCCTGCTCCGCCGACGCGAGATTGTAGGCCAGCTTGACTCTCAGAGGCGTTTTCGAGATTGGGCTGGTTGCCGGAGTAGCCGCTAATGCCTGGCTGCTCCTGCTGAGGAGCCTGCGCTTGGAGCTCCTTGATGTAGCGGTTGTGTCCGTCGATGTGAGCCTGTAGCTGCGCCATCGCTTCCTCGCCCTGCGCCTCTGGGAGCGCACGGGAGTGCTCCGCCACATGCTCTTCGTGGTCGTCGTTCGTTTCGACATCGATCCACTCACCTTGCAACAGGATGATGTTCTCGTGCTTCGGAGACAGCACACGCTGAGGAGGAGGCGAGTAGAACCGCTCCGGATACGGGTAGTCCATGGACTTCCAAAACTCCTGCCATACTTCGGGCATGTCGGTGATCTGCATCAGGTTCGGGTCGCCCTTGATGAGGGCGATGGCCTGGAGTAGCTGCTGACGCATGACGTCTCTCGACGCATGGACGTGCTGACCAGCGACGAGGAAGTCGTACTCGCCGGCAATGTCTTGGTGCGTGTAGTGTTTGTACTCCGCTCCCTTGGGACCGAGTATCCGGAACGACTCTCCCTCGTTTTTCAGAAACTGTTGGCGCCGTGAATGGAACAGGCGCGCAACCTCGTTGGCGTAGTTCAATTCGCCCTGGAGCGCCTGGAGCCTTGAGCGCGACTCGATCATGGCGGATTCGAGCGTGGCCTCCGTGGCCGTCTTCGAGTTGAGTTGCTGACGATAACCAGGCATCCCGATAACCGTCTGGATGTCCTGGTCGATCCTATCTTCGATTTCGTACGCCTCTCGTGGCAAAGGAGTGCCCTTGACGAGAGGGACGAGGCCAGGGTTTCCGTTCGCATGAAACGGAATCTCGTAGACGCCGCCAGGGCGTAGATTTTCTAGGCCCGGAGGCATTCCTGTCTGCGAGTCAACGCCCCACACGTTCATGATATTCAAGCGGGCCTGCTGCATCATCAACATGCGGTGAGAGTTGAGTTCTTCCTGTGGCCGCTTCATCGGGTGAAGAATGCCCATGCCAAAGAACTGGAAGTCGATGACAGTGCAGCGTGCCGCTACGAACGGGATTTCTTTGTCGTCGTAGGGGTTCGGGCCGTCGAGGATTGGCGTCTCGCCGTTGGCGAGGTAGATGACACGGTCGTCGCGAGACCAGTGCTCGAGGATATATACCCGGTCGTCGTCAACGCCGCGTGAACCATTTCCGGAGTAGCGGTTGCGCTTGACTCCGCCGGAACCAGACCAGCCCATAGCTTCTGCAATGTCGTCTCCGTGGGTGTCTTGCTGGTACATCTCTTCGCCGTAGCCGCGCTTGACTGCGGGGATCTTGTCGAGATGCTTATAGAGTCTTTTGCCAGTGTGTTTGAAGTGGTTCTCGTCCTCTAGCTTGAGAGTTTTACGGTCGGTCCATCTGCCTGCGTTGCACCAGCGCATCTCTTTGATGCGGGGGTAGAACGGGTCCGGGTGGAAGTTGAATATCGACCACGGCTCCAGCCAAGGGCCATCGAAGCGAACGACCGTCTCAGGCTTCTTAAAGCGGTCGGTTCGGGTGGTGGAGGCGGTGAAGTCATCGTTGAGCGTCACGGGGATGGTGCGCTCGTACGAGCGGCTGATCTCGTATTCATCGTACTTGTAGGAGATTTTTGCGATGCCGGTTCCGTACTTGAACATCTGCTTCGCAACGTCGATGGAGCGAGAAAGAACGTCGGAGCGCTCCCAGTCGTATTTGAGCATCGACTCAACAGCGCCGGCATTGTCTTCGCGTTCAGCTTTGCGGGCGAAGACTCGGGGGGTCTGGCCCAGCGTGGCGAAGACCCAAGGAGGGGTAGCGGCCTCCACTGCGGTAAAGGAGCGTCCGACGAACAGATCGGGCGTGTCTTGGTCGTCAGGGTTCAAAGGACGATCGTTTTCACGTCCGAGCAAGGGGGGTGAGAGCGAGAGGTAGTAGCGCGACAGCTCGCGCAACTTGGAGTTTTGCCCAGCAAACCGGGCGTTTGAATCGGACTGAGCGTCGAGAACAATCTGAGCAGCTTTGGCTTCAGAGGAGCCTATGTTGAAGTTAGAGCGTCGGATGTTCGGCGACGGGAACCCAGTGGCGACGTTGAAAGCTGCCATTGAAATCAGTTCGTGAAGCCAGCGTCGTACCTATTCTGGCCCTTACGTTCGCCATAGACAGACTTGAGCATCCGCAAACGCTTGTCCAGTTGTGCCGCGCTGAGCTCGTCTTCCTTCTTGGCGGGCTTAGGAGTGGCTAGTACAGGCTTTTTTATTTTTTCAAACATCGTCATCTCCGAGAAAAAGATGGGGCTCCGAAGAGCCCCATGAAGGTTCAGACACCTTTCCCAGGAAGGCTCAGCTTCCGGGATTTTTCCGACCCGCCGATCTTGTTCTCGGAGGTGTAGCCGGTGCGCGCTGCCCAGGTGCCAGGCTTTCCATCCTGTCCCACATGTCCCGGAACCGAATGCCCGCCCGTGTCTTTCTGGGAGCGACCCCCGCCCTTCTTTCCTTTGCCCATCTTCATCGGTGATCTCCTTTCGCGAAAGTTATTGCTGACGTCTAGAAGCATGATACACGGATCGTAGGCGTCAAAGTCAAACCCTAGTTTGCCGGTAGCGTATCCCTCTGCCGCCTATCGTGACCAGTCGCTTCGTCTTGTCTTTCGTGACGTGTCTTCTCTTCGTTGCCTCGAGGATGCCGTGAGCGAGAACGTCGGGGAAGTCATCGTGCGATTTGGTGTTTGGTTGCCACTTCAAAAGCTGCTCTTCTCCGCGGCTGTTCTTGAGCTTTTGTTCGTGGTACATGCGTCCCTGGAAGTAAAACGGCTGCAACGCAGATATGCGGTCTTCTTTTTTTCCAGTGCCATGCAGCGACGCGGTGACCTCGCTGATGGGCAGGATAATGCCCATGTCGAGTGCTTCTTTGCGTAGAGGCTCGAGGAAGTATTCCTTCCCCATGTTCGTCTCGGGATAGATGGTACGTGGTCGGTACTGCGCGTTGAACGCGAGCACACGAGCTCTGGTGTCGGAGGGCTTCCATCTTCCTCCGACCCATTCGACGATGAAGGCGTGGAAGATGTTGTCGAGCCACTTGATGTAGAACACGCAAATGGTCGTGTCGTCACCCTTCTTCAAGTTCGTCTTCCCACTGTTGAGATCGACCGATATGAACGGGACGGCGCCGTGCAGGAGCTCGGTGCGGTTGCCTTCGTCGTTGAGGTAGTCGAAGTGAATGATCTGACTTTCTTCAAAGTAGCGAGACTCGTCCGGGATCGGGTCGTTGAGGATTTGGCTCGAGAACATTGCGTGAGAGGTGTACGCCTCACGCTCTCGAGCTATCTGGTCTTCATCGAGAATGGAGGGGTAGAGCGGCTCGCCGACGACCGCGTCCGGGTAGGTGAGCTGGTCGCCCTCCTGGGCGTAGGCTCCGAACCATCCACGCGGAGGGACGCACTCCCAGGTGGGGAAGGTCTTCGAGTCGGAGTGGTTCTTCCATTGTCGGATGATGCCGGGAGAGTTCGAGATGGTATAGCCCTCGGTGGACTGGTCGTATGGAGACCAGCGGGTGCAAATGTAATAAGCCTTGCCGCCAGGACGTAGGACGGGGAGCGACGCGGCTATCCGAAGTTCGACCTTGAGCAAGCCTTCGTCGGAGTTGTAGTTGGTCTCACCAACCAAATCATCCCAGACCATGATGTCGCAGCGTTTTCCCTGCATCGGCACGTCGAGGCCGAGCGCTCGCATGGTGGGGTCTTTCCTGACGCGGTCGCGCTGGGCGACGGTGAACTCTTGCTTCGACCAATCGTCCGACTCGAACTTGCCGTAGAGGCGAACGACTTCAGGGTCCATGAGCCACTGACGCACGAGGTCAACGGCGTCGATAGCGTTTTGCTTCTCTTGGCACTGGTAGATGATCGCGACGTTCGGCTCTCGGATGATCTCTTCGAGGAGTTGGATGCACAGGCCGTAGGTCTTGATGGTGTAGCGAGGAGTTGACCAGAAGCGGAGCCACTTCTGCTTTTTAGGCATGGACTCGGGACGGGGACGGTCAAGCCAGTCGTAGTAGGGCTCGACTTCTGGCCCGGTGCGGGGAGACTCACTGTCATGGGCAAGGCCCACGATCTGAGAGCCGAGGTAGTAGGGAGACTCGACACCGAGCTCAGCGCGAGCCTTGAGGAGCTTGTGATCCGATACCGTCACGTTTTGATATTGACACGGCTCCGCATGCGGTGTCTACTTAGGGAACAAAAAAAGGACCGGGGCACTGACGCCCCGGCCCGAGACCGCAAGCAAAGGAGAGCAAGTCCTTGGCTCAGACGAACGATACCGAACCCACCCGCAAAAATCAACTGGTTTCAAACATCGCCGCAGAATTATCCGGCGCGATGAAACTTGCTCACTATCGCGCTCTAAACCAGCTAGAAGCTGAGATAGAGCGCCTGTACCCGGCAGAACGCTACGACAACCTCCTCAACCCTGAATTCGACTGGACTGATAATGAGTGACTACGACGACCTAAGAAACCTCCAGCTAGAAGAAGAAAACAAGCGATTCGTGGTCGTCAACGACGATCATTACCGACTGGACATTCCAGAATGGGAGATGACGTTCGACGTGGACCGTCTTCGCTGGGAGCGCAAACAGCTCTTTGGCGAGCTCACGGTCAGGACGCGTATGCCGGGCGCGGGGACGGTCAAGGACAACATACTGGCAATCTCCGACATGAACATGAGTTCGGCTCGAGCGAAAGAGGACAAGGCTCGATACCTCATCCGGCGCATGAAGACTGCCGACGAGATTCCGTGGCTTAAGCTACTGGAAGAGTTCTCGATCAACGTAATCTCCGCCGATCGCAAGGGTACGCCTGGAGTCGCGCTCGAGGACGTTGCGGAGCCAGAGCCTGCCCGGCTGTTCGACGTGGAGGGGTTCCGGCTGCCGAAGAAGCATCCGGCCATATTGTTCGGTGATGGGGGCTCGGCAAAGAGCTATCTGGCACTCTACTACATCGGGAGGCTGGCGCTCGACGGGCTAAAAGTCGCGTTTTTCGACTGGGAACTCAGCGAAGAGGAGCACCGGGGGCGCCTCAGTCTCCTGTTCGGACCCAAGATGCCTCACATCCACTACGTCCGCTGCGACCGTACGATCGACGCCGAGCTGGACCGGCTGAGTCGTGCGGTGAGCGACGAGAAGACCGAATACGCCGTGTTCGACTCCATTGCCGCGGCCTGCGACGGTCCTCCTGAGTCCGCAGAGACGGCCATGAAGTACCTGCGGGCGACGCGTCGATTGGGCAAAATCGGGACGCTCCATGTGGCTCACGTCTCAAAAGCCGAAGGCGCCGACAAGAAGCCGTTCGGTAGCTCGTTCTGGCACAACGGGGCCAGGAGCACATGGTTCGCAAAAAGGACCTCCGAGAGCCAGAAAGACCGGGCAGTGGAGCTTGGCCTGTTCCACAGGAAAGCCAACCTCGGGCCGCTAGAGAAGCCTGTCGGGCTCGAGTTCAGCTTCGGCTCCAACTACACGACCGTCCAGAAGACCGACATATCCGAGATTCCAGAGTTCGCCGAGAGCATGACCGTACGCCAAAGGATGGACTCCGTACTTAGCGCCGGCAGCATGACCGTGAAGGCGCTATCAGACGAAATCGACACCCCAGCAGACACTATTCGCAGGACCGCGAAGCGTAACCCAAACAAATTCATACTGTTAGACGGCGGGTACGTCGGGAGACGACAGTGACAAGACACTTTTGCCGAAAGTGTCTTCAAGACACTTTGGAGTGTCTGTCTTGTTGTTGTCTTGTTCGTGCCCGTAAGTCACTGAAAACACTGATACGACACCAACAAGACTGTCTTGTTTGAGTGTCTTGTACCCAACAAGACAGACACCCCCCCCCTTTAGGGGGGTGTCTTGTCGGGTGTCTTCTAAGAAAAGAGGGTGAAATGACACAGTCACAGAATGGGAAGCTGAAGCTGTTGAACGAGCTCGTTCGTCTGGAGCACCGCCTTGCGAAGGTGGGCTACCCCGAGGAGGCGGACCGGGTGAAGCTGTGGGCTACGGAGATTTCCAAGGAGGTAGAAGAGGAAACAGGGTTGACGATGCGTGCATAGCATGCTAGGCTTGCGTCCCATGACAGAAGAAACGAAGAAAGAAACGATACAACTCTCGGTGAGATCCTTTCCGAAGAAGCTCAATACTCGCCTGAAGAAGCTCTCTGTCCGGCGAGGAACGTCCATCAAGTCCCTCATCATCGAAGCCTGCGAAGAGATGCTGAAGAGGAAACCGCAGTGAGCACATTCCTGGAACGGGCGCGGAAGTTGAATCGCAGCGACAACACCGCATTCCAGCGGCGCGATTTTCTGGATCGATGCTTGCCGGAGCTCCTGGCCGTGATCGAGGCGGCGGATAAGCTCGAAGTCGTTTCGCATTCTGCGCCGCATGATGAGCACTGCTTCCAATGCACACTGGACGATGCACTCGATGCGCTCGACAAGAAAGCGGGTGAGCGATGAAGCCGGAGACGGAGATCCGAAATCTCAAGCGTGCGATGAACGAACTCAAACGCGAGAACACTTACGCGCTTAACGCCAGGCGAGTGTTGCTTATGGAACGCGACGAGGCGCGTGGAAGACTCAACAGAGCCAACGAAGAGATCGCGGACTGGAAGAAGCGCTTCGATTTACTTCTGAGCAAGCTCCGTGAGGAGGCGGACCCGGCATGAAGCGGATCGAATTCGAGCCACGCTACATAGGCGTCGTAGCTGCCGGCAAAGTGCTAGCAGAGGACGATCGAGGCGGGGTGCTGCTGGCAGAGGTTAGCGTCAGACATCGGCATCGGTGCCCGATAACGAGAGGCGGGAAATCATACGGCCCATGCGACTGTGGCGGGGACGCGCTGTATCGGGAATGGGCTAGAGGGGAGGCGAGCGATGACTGAATCGAAATGCTGCAATGGAGACGGTCGGCCTGTGAAGGCACCGTCAAAGGTGTTGTGCGCCGAATGTCTCGCCAAGCTGAGCGAGAAAATGAACAATCTACTCAAGGGCGGACAGCACGTCAACGAGCCAGGCGTCGGGCCGATGGCGCGGCTCAAGCAAGAGAATCGAGACCTGAAGACGGAGAACGAGAGGCTGAAGGATAAGCTCAGCTACTGGCAAGACCCGAACTGGACTTCACCGGGTGTCGAGCATGACTGAGCCGACGATTGACGAGCGGGTTGAGGTGCTG
>Ga0307378_10009758_pt1 | contig 12570 bp, 10 predicted proteins | sample UN1MG_FD_202238 | JGI IMG/M metagenome (GOLD analysis project Ga0307378, IMG submission 202238) | Soil microbial communities from Risofladan, Vaasa, Finland - UN-1 | ecosystem: Environmental > Terrestrial > Soil > Coastal area > Acid sulfate soil | place: Finland: Risofladan, Vaasa | collected...
CTTGTAAATTTGATTTCATCGCCACTCGCGTGGGGGCGGGTCAATAACACGGACCAAGCTAGAATTCGTCATACCCTTGAACAACTGTACGGTAATCAATAACATTCAAACGAAAAAACTTACAATTCTTTGGAGGACATGATGGATGCAGCATACGTCTTTCCAAGTTTGAACAGAGCCACTCCGGAAGCGAACAAACCAGCATTGCAAAAGTAGATGGGTTTCTCTCAGACTGGCTTCAGAGGACACCGAGCCGCCAGGTAATAGAACGGCATTTAACTTAAAGTATTGCATGTTCTAATGGTAGATAGGGATAGGATAGGTATACGTGTTAGAGAAAGGTTCGGCAAGACATATTTGAGCTCGTGTACACCAGAAGCATCAGTAAAAGAGTTATCCACACAATTGTAATTGTCAAAAAATTCGGACAGGTAAACGGCGAAGTTTATAAATATCATATGCTCCCTGAGTCTGCAATGCAATCATGGTTGTTCAAGAGACATACCTTTGGAGAGTGGATTCTAAACTAGCTAGACTGCAGCGAGGCTCCAACTTCAAATTCGTCATCTACGCGTGAACCCCTAAAAACAAATGTTGAAATAGTGTCAGATTCCACACTCATATTGACAATCGTTTGATAGAAGTAAAGCAAGACATGTGATCAGTAGCTCATAGCGGCACGCCTAGATATAGGGTGAATACCCTGTCACGTGCCACTTCACGCCAACCAATCATCTTTGATTTTTGCATTTCCAAAATAACTGGGTCGTCACAGCCATGGAACTGCCAGAATGGCTCCATCGGCCGTTCGGACTATGCTTATCGACACGTTATTCCGGGGAAACTCACCTGCTTTCGCCGTAGGAACGATTACTGTTACACGCTGGAGTAGAATCTCGATGCTTTTCTACAACTTCAATCAACCTAGTATGTTCAAAAGATCCAACGTTAGAAACAATATACTAATCCAATCAGTAAACAAAATGCAATGTTGCTCGTGAAACCTCCCAGAGAATTGTGCACGGGAAAACACATTTCTCTCCCTTTAGAGATCGAGCGTTTCACCAGTAGTGCATTGTCTGCGCCACTGATTGTGAAAGATGTTTTCTTTTGCGTCACTTGGAAAACTTTCTATCATATTGAAGATGACGAAGGCCTAGTAATATGGACGCGAGTAAATGAATCCGCTACCAAACTCACCTTTGCTCTTTCCCTGTGAGATTATGCGCTCGACTTACTTCATCAATGGCGAGGAAACGTAGCTGATCCAATGGTCATGATCGCCTGTTCACTGACATCTGAGAGTGAAAAGAAGTGTTAGCAAGCATACGAAGGAGCGGTGATTTGCATTGAGGGAGGGCAAAGGTACGGTAGGTTTGATGTGGTCTCAGACTGACGTGCAAACATCGAAGCAATAGTTTCAGCACCTCTAAAAGAGGCAAATCAATAATGCGGAGTTTTTCTTCATGGACCATGCAAACATATGAACTAGAAACTTACCAAAATCGACCAGCAGGACTACCATACGACAATTACAGGAGGTCGCTTCACATCCAATACACGCTTCTGCTTCTGTGCAGAGAAGGCATTATGCAAGATTATGTAGTTGGTTCTAATTGTTCATCTTGCGAGCTTGTTTTTATGTGGCCAGGAGACGTGGTAAGAAGAGACAACGTCGTGCTTTAGAATAAGGACGGACGGTGGAGATTGATCTGCGCCAACGGGTCCTGGGTTGGTTGGTTCTGTTTCAGATTTGGCGCGCAATCAACTGCTGTACGCAACCCCTACCCAAAGAGGTACACAAATCACAAATTCAATGTGAAGCAATTCACAAAAAGATGCGGAACTTTACAAAACCGAGGTACTGTTGATATCCTTTTACTCAACCTGAGCTTCACTCGTTTATAAACCAAGCATACGAATATGACGGCAAGATCATTATATGTACTTTGAACATGTTCGTTCTGGTTGTCCGGAAAAGAAACACCTTCTGACGTAATCAATAGGCCTTTTAGGTGTATTTTGATCCAACGTAGCTATGGGCCATAGTATGCCGGGTAGGGGACAGACCGTCAGTTTGACGATTAGTTGGATTGGGCATTGAGCAATCTTGTGGCAAATACAAATTCTCCGCTCAGAGCTCCGCCTCTGCATCAATCTGCCTGATACTTGTAGAACCACCACAGTTGCTACCAACCCACCACCTTTTATTCCATCATTAGAAACCAAACGACATGGGAAGTGCAACAGAAGTAACGTTGCAAACAAACGAGGGTAAACATATTCCACAGCTCGCCTTTGGCCTCTACAAAGTATCAAAAGAAGAATGCGGAAATGTCATTCAAAATGCCATTGAAGCCGGTTATCGCCACTTTGACTGTGCGCCCATCTATGGGAATGAGAAGGAAGTAGGCGAGGGATTAAAGGCAGTACTCCAGAAAGGAAACGTGACACGGAGTGAACTTTATATATGCTCCAAGGCTGGGAATGATTCAGTTAGGCAAGGCAAAAGTGCAGTTCGTCGCAGTATTGAAACATCAATTGAAGATTTGTGTTGTGATTATTTGGATATCGCAATGATACATTGGCCCGTGCCTGATTTTCATCTTGATGCTTACAAAGAATTGGAGACTTTGGTTCAAGAAGGAAAGGTTCGGTCCATCGGTTTGAGCAATTATAAACCTCGGGACTACAAAGACCTTATTTCCGCGCAAATCACAATTCAACCTGTAGTGAATCAAATGCAAATCTCTGCAGTAATGTATCGACCAGACATAATTGCATACTTTGCAGATCGAGGTATACTCGTGGCTTCTCATAAATCGCTCCATCGCGGGGATTGCCTCGACAACGAAATTATTCACAAGTTATCCATTGCTCATTCAAAGAGTCCAGCCCAGATTATGATTCGATGGGGCGTTCAAAAAGATTTAGTGGTTGTGTGCAAATCCTCTTTACAAAATAGAATGATTAAGAATAGGAATGTGTTTGACTTCTTTCTTACAGACGAAGAAATGAAAAGCTTAGATTCTTTGACCAAACAAGAAGATGTCGTGGCTCGAAATGAGCATGAAGTTAAATCTAAGTTAAGCTAAGCATTTAATGAAAGGCACTCGTAGGCAGTAGAATCAAAGCGGTTTAATTGCTGATGACGATTTGGGCTCTTCCATGTGTACATGTGTACGTTATGTATTATGAATACTTCTTCTATTCGACTTGGTAGATCCAACGAGAACATCGAAGATAGGTGGTGGTGGTGGTGAAAGGATGGCATCTAACGCATCCACTTCAATGGAAGGGAGTAGTAATGAGAACCAGGCGTCTCGTGTGCTTTCGTTGCAGCAGCGATTTCCTCCCGAAGCTTAGCGACCTCCATAATGCCCAGATCTTCAATATTTGTTGGATGCAATTCACCCACGACGCCCATAAGCTTACGCTTTAGGGTCTCAACCTCTTCATCTTGAAGATGTTTATGATCGCCAGTCCGGAGATGTTTCGACAGAGACTGCATCGTGGCAATACGATCTGCTAACAAATCAGTCTGCTCCTCGAAGCGATTCATGAGAGCCTCTCTTTCGTCAATGTTGCATTGATCGTAGTAGGAGCAAAGGTCAGCTGCATTTGCGATACACATGATATCCATGTCGTTCATGACCTCTTTGGAGAAGAGTGTAGTTTGGTGAGGCACATATCGTGGAGTTGGGGCGAATGATACCACCACAGTAGCTGGGAAGAGAACTACGGGAGCCAGAGCAGTGCGAGTGAAGCTGAATACTTTCATTGTGATTTCAGATTGGATCAGTGGAGTTACTGTGGAGATTTGAGAGAGAGAGTCAGTCCTTTCTACTTGAAGATAAGTAATAAGTACTGATGTCTTTTGCTTCATAAAATTGATGATGCTTCGCATCATTAAGGATGGATCGGAGTTCGCATTTTGAAGTGGTAAACTAGTTTTACTGAGGTAGGGTTCCCTACCCATATATCTGGGCACTTGCTTTCGACACCACTGTTAGGCATAGTTGGAATGTATGGAGTGGCACCAAATTTGTGGCGCTGTACTAGATAAAACGATTGCGCTTTTGAGACAGATGCGTATCAATCACCTCTTCAAAGCAAGTGAAAGTGCATTTCTTGGAGGCATCAACAAACTAAAACATAATCGTGCCTTCTTGGTTTTGTTATACTTTTGTTCCGGATGCCTAATAACCCAACGAGTACTCCAAAGGAATAAGAACTGCGTTCCAATCAAAAATAGTATTATATTTGCTTCTAGCTTTTACCTGGGTATGAATGTTTTCAAGTTATACGAGTAGCTATAAACTTCAAATTTTTAAATTATAATTGCCGTTTTCTCTATTGTATTTATCAGTTTGTCCCTTACGAAAAAAGAAGTGGACCAGAACCCCGGTTGTTTGTTCTTGTAAGTAATTTCAATTGTATACATGTGAATATGTGTCCCATACGATAATTTATCCGATACATTCTGTGTCGGTCACTCATCAAGAAGTTTGTGTTTTCGAAAAACAAAATAGGCAGAAAGCGCGTCTCATCAATCAAACCCGTGGATCTGTCTCGTTCACTCCTTCAAATGCCGCTTTCCTCGCAGCATTCACATGTGCTTCAGTATCCTTGTTGCCCGACGCGCTTTTATTCTGCAAATGTTCTCTGGCGATCTCGTACGCAAGAGCAGCTTTCTCTCGTGAGTCAAATACACCAATGTAACGAGACTTTCCTGCAAAATAAAGCTGCGCTTGCCATTTACCCGACGGGCGCATTGTAACACCTCGTAAGATAGCAGATGCGAGAGAAGCCGCTTTATCATTCTTTTTACCAGAAGCGCTATTAATCGCAGATATTGCTGCGGCAGCCTTCTGTTTATCAAGTGGTGATTCAGACGTAGATGCGGCTTTCTTCTTTCCGGGTCCTCGGCCTCTAGAAGGCGGCGGTGCCGCTTTCTTGACTTTCTTATTTGGTGTAGTTGTCGTTGATAGAGGTCGTTTGGCAACACTTGTTGTCGCCTTTGGAGTCTTTGTAGTAGTACTTGCTTGTATTTTCTTCTTCATCGACTTGACAGTTTCGGCACCGGCAGGTACTGCTACATTTGAGTACATGTAGGGTGGAGGCGGTGGGTGCCCATTCCTAGGATAACCGAAGGGATAATGCGCCATTCCTCCGGTAGGCATTCCTGCGAAAGTCGATGGATAGTATCCAGGTGGTGGACGATGAGCGAGATGCGGTGGCAAAGCACGACCTGTAGTACCGGGAATTGCTGCTCCCGTTTGACCTGTAATCTTGCGCTTCTTCGGCGATGGGATTCCTTGTATCTTTGCATTCTTACCAAGCGTTCCAGGGGCAGCACTGTCACTCTTGTGTGCAAATCGGGAGGGAGATCCAGTATGCTTGCCAATAATCGGTAAATGCAAGGAAGAAGGCGGCCCAACCGGCTGAGTTCCAGGATAAGCAAATGCTAATCCCGCTCCCCTAAACACTCGTGTGCCAGCATTTGCCCTCGCATCCGAATTCCGCCGCGGAGTAGTCTCTGCAAGTTTCAACAATACATTCAGATCCTCATCTTCCATAACATCACGTTCCGCAAGATGTTTCTCCAAAGCCAATTTTGCTTCCTTATGAGAAGCTTCCGATATTTGAGGAATTTCATTCGACGATAGCTTATGCCTCCCATCTGCTTTAGGCGAAGCAAATACGTCATGGAAGTTAATCGGCGTATCTGGTTGTTTGATTTTAGCAGTTACGTGGCCTGTAACCCCGTTCTTTCGTGCAAGAGGTGAAACACAAATCATCATTCCCGCCGATGATGCATCTCTTTTCTCGGTGGAACCTTCAAACGGAAGAGTCAATTTATTTGCATCTCCCGTTAGCGTGGAGGACATGGTCATGACGTTACGATTGGGGGTTGTTGAAAGTCCTTTTGGTGTGATGCTTGCAGTTAAACCACCGCCAGGTGAGAATAATCCGTAGGCATTGGGTGATGATAGCCATGGCAAGACTAGAACAAGAGATACCGAAGGAAAGAAAAGAACGGAACGTTCGTTAGTTTGCGAAGTAACAAATGAATAATCCAAAATCCTGCACATGTCCATTCGAAAACATACCATTATGCGCATCAAACGAATTCGAATTCAAATCATTCTTTCCAAAATCCGTAGCAAAATTAGTGGGCGTAATCCCTCCAACCTTGCCATCCTGCGGATGATGCCCACCAACACCATGGTGCTGAAAACTGGCACCCTTTTTCTCATCCGGCGGAGAAGGCAAATAGGGAGAAAGGAAAATACTCGGTGATGCGAAACTGGGTAGTTCGGAATTATGAAAGATTGTACCACCATGTTTCGAAATGGGTGATCGTACGGGTGTTCTCATTTTGGTGGTTGTTCTAGAACTAGCGCCTGGTGGAGGCACGGGTGTGGTTGTGCGAACTTGATTTTGATGTGAGCAGTCGTTTGTTAGTTCTGTCTTGATGCTGTTGGCAGCGGGGTTCTGCAGCGACGACATCGATGATGATGATTTAGTGGTTGTTGCTGATAAGCCAGATGCTGTACTTGCACTTGTACTTGTAGCGCGAGTAGCAGCATTCGGATCATCTTCAACTTTGATACCGATACCAGTAACGGAACTAGGTACCGAGGATACCGGGGTATCTTTTACCGGTTTCATTTGTGCATGGCCATTCGTGTTTTTATTTGATAAGGAAATAAGATTCCTTGCCAAATCACCCGCTGATGATTTTGGCGATGCAGATGTCGACGTTGACGTTGACGCCGTAATGATACCAATACCATTATCAGTCGTGGAAGCACTGGGGTTGTGGTTTGTATTCTTCATGTCGGCAGTCTGATCCTTGGAATTGATTGAGTCGCAACTGGCGCTGTTAGCAACAGAGGATGGGGTGACGCTCTTTGCCATGGTCGTACCAGTTGCGTGAATGTGACTACGAGTAGAAGTCTGTGCGCCTCGCTGATTATGCTTGATCATATCAGCGCTACAAAAGGGAGAGTTATCAGGCGTTGCAAAGGATACAGCTGCTGCAACGGGTGTTGAACTTGCAACGGATACGGAAGAGGGTCCTGCTGATCCCGGTGGGCTCTCTTCGAAACGGCTGTTGGCTGTAGGGGAGGATGTTTCGCTCGTCCTAGTCATGATGCTCTCATCAAGATTTACAGGGTGGCTTGAAGCAGTCGATGGCGCTGGGTAGAGTTGCATCGTTGGCATGTTTGTGTGGATGCTATAGCAATCTTTTCAGTCTTCTCTGAGAATCAATCGTAGATGCGGGACCTTCAGATTAGGAGATAGATTGGGGTTAGTTTGGTTCGTTCTTTACTCTGGAGTTTGCGCAAAACCTCAACTTCTGTCTTGAGCTTCAACGAACGCCCCGTTCCCACAAAGGCTATTTTTTTCTCTCAACGAAGAGTTTTGTTTATCGAAGACCTTTCTCTCTCCAAAAATCTGGAAAAATCAATAAGTAAAGTATGTAAAAGGGCTTTAAGACTCGTGGGGGTTGTCGGACTTACCCTGTATTGAGACGTTTTTGGCGTCGTCACGAAACTGTCACGAATGGCAACGAATCTGACAGACAGCTGAGTGAGATCTACGCGTGCCAATCTGAATCTCCTTGAATATTGCTGAAAACTATCAAACCACAATGTTTCGTTTCGAAAATTGATGCGGTATATGGATTGCGATATCAGTGTTACGCAGAGTGCAGTGGGATGAGGGGGGCGAAGCAGTCGGGTGGTTACACAGAGTGCAGTGGGATGAGGGGGCGAACCAGTCGGGTGGTGGTAGGTGGGAGAGTGCCAATTAACTTTATAATGCGGACTCACACTCACCTTTTTCGACTTTTGGAATATGGTATCTTCCGGGATATTCTGGGAAATTCTCGGAACCCCGGCCATAGATGTACAAATTTCGCTTTCCGTTGGGGAGTTTTCTCGACGTTGCTGGCTATTATGGGCGTATGTAAACTAGGTACGACTGATTTCCTGAATGAATCTGCTCTTCGTCGATGGATGAGAGGATGAGATTATTTATCGTGTGGTTGGGCCTAAAAGGCTTATAAAATCCGTGCGAGGAGCGAGAGAACCAACCAAAAAATTTGAAAAATAATATCATGCGAGCATGCTCGGCACGCAATCACGAAAATATATCATACAAATCATCATCTGTGATGAACATCACGCTTCTCCTTTCCTCAATTCCGAGTCACGAAAGCATACATAATACAAATCATCATCTGTGATGAACATCACGCTTCTCCTTTCCTCAATTCTGATATCTGTGATATGTCACGGCATCAGCTTCACTCGTGCCTTTACAATAGGTTTGAATCCAAGGCATGCAAGTAATGCACCCCTTCATGTTCATTCCTATTATAATTCACCCTTGATGCTAAGCAGCGACAATAACAATAACAATAACAATAGCAATAACATTGACAATAGCATCAACAACATTGCATCTGGAAGAAGCATGACGGAAAGCATCCTCCAAGCAGCAGCAGAACTAACAACATCAACCTCCTCCCTCCTCGGAATCAAATCCATTGGCGTCGACTATGGCCTCGTCCGAACTGGACTAGCAGTCACCATCGGCTACGAACCAATACCCATCACCATCGTGTCGGACTTGAATAATACACAATTATCACAGTATATCATCAAACTCGCTGAATCCGAAAAGGCGAAACAGATTATAGTCGGTCTGCCCTTTCATACAAATGGGACGGAAGCGGAACAAACTATTATAACACGAGAGTTTGCCAATCATTTGAATTGTGCGGTATATGCACATTTTGGTCCCAGTGCCATGCCCATCTACCTATTTGATGAACGATATACGTCCAAAGAGGCAGCCGCGAGATTACGAGCCATCAATCCGCGTGCCAACACTTATAAAGAATTGGATGCCGAATCGGCATGCATCATTCTGGAATATTATTATGGAGATAATGGGCTTGGAGCCCAACGGGTGGAATTGCCAGAGGATGAGAAAGTGAGGAATATGGTTCATCAAGCATGGTTGATGAAAAGGAGGGAGTTGGAACGGAAACGGAGTGAATTGACGGAGATGAGGATGAATACGGTGGAGACGAAGAAGAATATGATGGAACGGGCGAGATTGTTGGATGAAAAGTTGGCCATGGAGAATAATAGAGATGCAGACATTGGCAAGAAGAAGAAGAAAAAGAAGAAGAAACGGTAAAGAAATGGTGAGTTAGTGTAGAAGGAATGTTATTGCTGTTGTCGCATATGTACTGTCCATGGAAGCACGGTTCGCGGAAGGATGCCAGCTCAAGAATCATGCTGGATATCTGATACTATCGTGCGATATAAAGTTTTTGCTCTTGATGAAGTTCCGTTTCGTGGGTGTCTGACATCGTTGTGAGGGACAATGGTAGGACGGGGCTTGCGGTGGAAACAAAGCGTGAAAGAACCTTGCGTACCCTATTCTCTATATTCATTTATACGGAACAACAATACTAGCCCCTCTTGGAAGCATATGCGACCTTGCAGGTACTTGCTCGCGGAAGAGCGGATCGAAGCCCTTTTTAATCATCCACACGAAAGAGATTTTTGCATTGGTGATTTTTCATTTTGTTTCCATCGCATCCGGTCCTTTCTTTGCCATTGTTCCATTATCGTTTCGGTGTTGGTTCCATGATATTGGGTTTTGTGAAGAGTAACGGCCTGCGGCATCTAATCCTGTATGATAAGGAAAACCCATGCAGGAATTATCGCCGCAGAAATATGTTTTGAATGATGTGATGATATTAAATTGCTCATAATGACTACTTTTCTAATCCATTGACTGTATCTTAACAGGCATGAAGTGCAGACATACTGCATATGCTAAATATATAACTCAAAATAGACTGCTAATCGAAATGTGAGTTTAGAAGGAATGTTATTGTTGTCGAATATGTACCGAATGCATATTGAAGCACGGTTCAGCCAAGGATTCCAGCTAGAGAATAATGCTGGATATCTGTTACTGCCGTGCGATATAAAGTGTTTGCTCTTATGAAGTTCCGTTTCATGGGTGACCGACACTGATGCGAGGAACAATGGTAGGACGGGGCTTTCGGTGGAACAAAGGTGTGAAAGAACCATTGCCACGAAAGAGATTTTGCAATTGGTGATTTTTCATTTTGTTTCCATCGCATCCGGTTCTTTCTTGCCTTGTTCCATTATCGTTTCGGTGTTGGTTCCATGATATTGGGTTTTGTGAAGAGTATGACCTGCGGCGGCATCTACTCCTGATATGATGATGAACACCCATTCAGGAATTTATCGCCGCAGAAATCAAATACTCGTGGTGTCCATGTCCTCTTTCCTAACCCATTGATCCATATATCTTAATAGGGATGAAGTGCAGAAAGATAAATACATTCGCTGTTACATATATATAACTAAAAATAGACTTTTCTTATTAATCATGAATACTTATTTACGTGTGTTATGTGCATTGACGGTACCGTTACGCTGTTTCTTCCGAAATGTGGTACAACATAAGGCGCAGTTCCCACAGCTCGTCGTCTTTCCCTACAAACAGCATTTCATTGATATCAAAATTTCCTTTCCTCTAATACGAGTACTCGTACAGTATAGAACCCCTCTACACGGCAGTCTCAGATGAAATACTCATCCCCAATCTAGACTGTGACTTATTCATTGCGATCTGTGAATCAAAGCGGCTTAGGACTGGTCTCAACACCTCATAATCCTCCTCATCTTCAGGAATCGCCTTCTCCAAAGAACGAAGCGTCTGGATAGCCATGGTACACGATGCAGCGCAATCTGGATCTTTTCCCCCACTATCGTCCCCAGATGTTGCAGCATTCACAATAATGTCAAGCACAACTTGCTTCTCGATGAAAAGTTTTGCTGTATCAGCCGAGACCAAATTGTAAAGGGTTGCATGAATCTTATCTCGCACGACACTATCAGGATCAAGAGTTGCTATCTCTGCAAGCGTCTCAAGGAAGGTATCATCTCTCAATCGGCACAAGCGTCTCTTGTACCGTCTAGGTGCAGCCGCTAAATTCCTCAATGCCCCGGCAGCATGTCGCCTTGATTGCATAAGAATCCAACTGACTCCCTTTCCATCCCCCGTCCAAGACGATTGACGATGCGAGGCTGCCATCAAAAGAGCTTCGACAAGGGTCGAATTTTCCGTGAGTGCGATCTTATTCTCGTGAGCCCACGATAAATTGAGAATAGCCCGGACGGCAATCGACCTACTCCTCAATATCTTTAGATATTCCATGACGCTCTCACAGGTTTCCTCTTCCTCCTTAGTTGGATGAGAAGCGACCTGCACCAAAGTATCAACGAGACCAGGATGACTTGCCATTTTGATCATATTCTCCGCACTGCAAGCAAGATTTGCTATAATCCATAGACAGTTCAACCTTGCTTCAGTTGGTACAGATGATTCTTTGGGCATGGCCGTAATTTGCTTCAGCGTGGTCAAGAGGTAATTCGTCGAAGCTAATGTATCGGTGAGTGAGCCAACTCTTGCGAAATGGCCAATGATTTTGGTGGCCGTCTTGAAGATGGCATCTCTTGTTGGACGCGGGACTGTATGATTAGTTGTGCTATCCAATCTCACATTACTCATGGTGCTACTTGCAGTAGAAGCAGATTGGAAACTATTCGAATGGGCATGGTTTAGATCGCGAAGAGCAGAACTAGAACTGACATGCTTGTGCTCATCTTTCTGAGAACGTTGCTCTTGAAGAAGGGAGATGAGTATGGGCAATACTTCACTTCCCATGCGAGCAAATGAAACAGAGATACAATCGGCCGAGCACCTCAAGACCATTTCAAGTCCTTGAAGTGTGCTTGTAATTTCCTCCATGATGGCATTTGATGAGTCATTATCCCCGGAAGTTTTATCGTCACATTTTCCGTCGTTCTCAGTTTGCTGTTCTGGAAAGCGTTCGCGCGATTCATGCTGCTTGTCTCTCTCAAGCATGCCCCTCTTGAAAAGCAAAAAGGTCAAATGTTTGAATATTGCCGTATCTGCTCCAACCCTAATCTCATCATCGTGAGCAGCTTCTACACCGTGATCGAATGCCGCACAGGCATTGTACATTGCTTCCTTCCGATCTACTTCAGTAACTCCGTGCTGAATTGCTGAATACGAGTATGAGTATGAGTACGAGTACGATTTACGAGTAGATTGATTGATTCAACAACTAGACTAGTCAATGAATGATGCGAGTTGATAAATGATCGAAATGAAACTCACCGATTGTAACATTCTGTGCTGTAATTTCAGCACTGGGCCTCTGCCTCTTTGCAGGTAAAGGTAAATCGAACCCAACGACTTTGCTAAGTCTCCGCTGACCCTGACCCTGACCCTGCTGACCGGCATAAGCATGACTGCTGTTTGTATCGTGTCGAACTTCAGCGGGGTGCATCGTTAATGCGTTCGTTGCCTGCATGTATTTGTCGTTAATCATTGCTTCCGCCATTAATTTATTGTTGTATGGGTCGTGTCGTGATGTTCAAGAAGTGATGGATTGCTTGATTGCTGCCGTGGTACGGT
>Ga0307378_10009759_pt1 | contig 12568 bp, 8 predicted proteins | sample UN1MG_FD_202238 | JGI IMG/M metagenome (GOLD analysis project Ga0307378, IMG submission 202238) | Soil microbial communities from Risofladan, Vaasa, Finland - UN-1 | ecosystem: Environmental > Terrestrial > Soil > Coastal area > Acid sulfate soil | place: Finland: Risofladan, Vaasa | collected...
CGATGAGGCTGGCGCGGACGGCTGGGTGGATCTTAAGCTCTGGTACAAACACCCGGCGGCGAAATGGACGGAAGCGCTGCCCGTCGGGAACGGGCGCCTGGGAGCGATGGTGTTCGGCAAGACCGATGAGGAGCGCATCCAGTTCAACGAAGAGACCTACTGGAGCGGGGGGCCGTATTCCCAGACCGTCAAGGGCGGATACAAGGCGCTGCCGCAGATCCAGAAGCTGATTTTCGAGGGCGAATACATCAAAGCTCACAGGGTCTTCGGCCGGTATCTTATGGGCTACCCCGTGGAGCAGCAGAAATATCAGTCCCTGGGGAACCTAATCTTGAAATTCGCCGCTGAGGGGGAAGTCCGGGATTACCGCCTGGAGCTCGACCTCGATTCGGCTATCGTCACCGTGAGCTATAGCCAGGATAGCGTTCGCTATGTTCGTGAGGTTTTTTCGAGCCCGGTCGACCAGGTGATCGTCGTACGGTTGACTGCGGACCAGCCGGGTCGCATCGATTTCACGGCCGAGCTCAGGGGCTGTCGGAACGAAGCCCACTCCAATTACGCCACCGATTATTTCCGGATGGACGGATACAAAGATGACGGATTGATCGTCCGGGGTAAGTCGGCCGATTACCTCGGAGTCGAAGGCAAGATCAGATACCAGGCAAGGCTCAAGGCGGTGCCGACGGGCGGCCGGATGATCGTGGATGAGCCGTATCTGAGGATCTCCGACGCCGATGCCGTCACTTTGTATCTGGCCGCTGCGACCAATTTCATCAATTACAGGGATGTCAGCGGCGATCCCCAGGATCGAGTGGACGCTGTGCTGGAAGCGATCGGCAAGAAATCTTATGAAGACATCAAGTCTTCCCATATTCAGGAACATCGTCGACTATTCCGGCGGGCCTCCCTGAAACTCAGCGCCGGACCCACCTCCCCTTTGCCCACCGACGAGCGGCTGGCTGCCTTTGACGGGGCCAACGACCCCGCCCTGGCGGCGCTCTGTTTCCAGTTTGGCCGCTACCTTCTCATCTCTTCCTCCCGGCCGGGCACCCAGCCGGCGAACCTCCAGGGCATCTGGAACGAATCGATGAACCCGTCCTGGGACTCGAAATACACGACCAATATCAACACCGAGATGAACTACTGGCCGGCCGAGGTCGGAAACTTGAGCGAGTGCGCGGAGCCGCTCTTCCGGATGATCAAGGAATTGACCGACCAGGGCCGGGAGGTCGCCCGCGAGCATTACGGCGCCGGCGGCTGGGTCTTCCACCAGAACACTGACCTCTGGCGGGTGGCCGCGCCCATGGACGGGCCGGATTGGGGCGCGTTCACGGCCGGGGGAGCCTGGCTGTGCACCCATCTCTGGGAGCATTATCTCTTCAGCGGAGATGTCGGATTCCTGCGGGATGCCTATCCGGTGATGAAAGGCTGTGTCGAGTTCTTCCTGGATTTCCTGGTCGAGCATCCGAAGTACGGCCGGCTGGTCACCAGCCCCTCGACCTCGCCCGAGAATTTTCCCGCCTGGCCGGGAAACGACGCATTTTATGATGAAGTCTGCGCCTGGATGAGTCCGGGGACGACCATCTGCGCCGGCTCGACGATCGACATGCAGATCCTAAACGACCTCTTTGGCTATATGACCGAAGCGGCGAAAATCCTGGGCGTTGATCCGGAGTTCCGAAATGTCGTCCTGGAAAAACGCGCCCGCCTGGCGCCCCTGCAGATCGGGAGGAACGGCGACCTGCAGGAGTGGCTCGAGGATTGGGGGCAGAAAGAAAAAAGCCACCGCCACATCTCCAACCTTTACGGCCTTTATCCCGGAAATCAGGTCTCTCTGAGACGAACGCCCAAGCTGGCGGAGGGCTGCCGGGTCGTCCTGGAGCAGCGCGGCCTAGAAGGCAACGGCTGGGCCTCGGCCTGGAAGATGGCCTGCTGGGCGAGGCTGGCCGAGCCGATAAAGGCGCTCGAAAACTTCAACTACTGCGTTCACAACTACACCCTTCCCAACCTGTTCTCCATCTGTTCGCGGGCCCTCCAGGTGGACGGAACGTTCGGTGTCACGGCGGCGGTCGCCGAGATGCTCCTCCAGTCCCACGAGGGAACGATTTCCTTCCTCCCGGCCATTCCCGAGTCCTGGGGAGAGGGCGAGGTGGAGGGACTTTGCGCTAGGGGCGGTTTTGAGGTTACCTTCAGTTGGGAGGATGGAACGATGGAGCGCGTGGTCATAAGGTCAAAAAACGGGAACACCTGCCGGATCCGGACTGATCGAATGGTGTCTTTGCGTTTTGAAGAGACAAACGCCCGGACTCTGCAGCCGAAAGAGGGGATCGTCGAGTTTGAAACCAAACCAGGCCAGGAATATGACCTGTCCCTGAAGGAAGAGCGGCCGAAATAGTATCGGCCTAAGAATATCCTGTCCAAGGAGGGAAGAATGAGAAAACCATTGCTTTTCGCGGGGCTGATTTTTCTCTGTCTGAGCTTTCTCCAGGCGCAGGAGCGGCCAGTGGAAAAAGTCGAGCTCACTCTCGAAGACTGTTTATTAAAAGCGCTCAAAGACAATCTGGATATCGCCGTCCAGGCATTCGACCCTGATATTTCTTCGTTTTCTCTCCGGCAGCAGAAAGACATCTACTGGCCGCAGTTGAGGCTCGGGTATTTCAACTACAACTACAACTACTTGACGAATTGGGCCGTCCAGGGAGCCAATTATTTGGATCGGACATACCGGTACAATGTCGGCCTGGCGCAGAAAATTATAACCGGGGGAGAGATCGAACTGACCCTCCTCACCTCGAGTTCAGATACGACGAGAGCCCTGACCCTGGTGAATCCAAGCTTCAGCGGCGAGTTTAGTCTGGACTTCACCCAACCTTTGCTGAAGGGGTTCGGTCCGAAGATCGCCAACATGGAGATAAAGAAAGCTCAAAACCAACTGGATATCTCGGTGATCGGGCTGAAGTCGAGCCTGTTGCAGAAGGTCTACGATGTGGAAGAGGCCTACTGGAACCTCGTCGATGCCGTCGAAAACCTGAAAGTGTATGAACTCACGCTGAGCCAGAACAGGGAGCGCTTGAAGAGAGAGAAAGAAGGCGCCAGGACCGGGGTCAAATCTTCCCTGGATGTCTTGCGGACAGAAACGGAAGTGGCCAACTATGAAAATTCCGTTTTATCGGCTCGCGCCCAGGTCGCCACATTTGAAGACCGGCTGAAAGGCCTGCTCAATTTCCCTCTTGAAGGCTTGAGCTCTGTCAAAACGCTGATTCCCCTGGACATGCCGGCCCTGGAGAAAGCCGACCTGAGCTTCGAAGAAGCGTTGCAAACAGCCTACGCGGAAAGTCCCGAACTGGAAAAATCGATGAAGGAAATCGAAAGCACAAAACTGGATGTGAGCTATCAAAAAAATCAACTTCTTCCTCAATTGGACCTGCGGGCTTCTTTATGGTATCCCGGCCAGTCAGGGGACATCTTGGTCTACAAGGATAATAATCCGTACACGGGCGAGGTTGTCGGCAAGATCAAGGGAAGCAGGATTGATTCCTTTAAGGACGTTTTTGACCTCAAGTATAAGAATTGGTATGTGACCCTCAACCTTACCATCCCGTTGGATTCGATTTTCTCCAGAGCAAGCTTGGCCGGGGCCAGACTCGAGGAAGAAAAAAAACTTCTGGAAAGGAAAAGAATCGAACAGAGCATATATTACGATGTTCTGGAGGCCTATAAGGAGAAGAAGAATCGTGAAGAGCAGATTGAAGCAGCTTCCCGATACCGGGGATTGACGGAAACAAGGCTGAGGGCCGAAGAAGAGAGATACAACCTCGGCCTGGTCGGAAACGAATGGCTATTTCAGTATCAAAGGGATCTCGCCACTGCCAGAGTCGGTGAGATCAGAGCCAAAATCAACTACCAGATCGCCGTGGCCAAATTGGAAAAAACGATGGGCGTCAGCCTGAAGAATAAAGATCTCAAGTTCAGGCAGTATCAATTTTGATGGCCGCGTGTCCCTGTCGGAGATGAGGGAGTCGCTTTTTAGAAATCTCTTTCGCTTCTTGGAGATCAGACGAAAATGGATGGAAGGCGGAGTCGGATCTGGTGCCGGTACGGAGGGAGAAGGGCGGCCATGAGGCTGACGGGAGCGATCGTCCTTTTAGGGATTTTCATCACCACGAGCTCGCCTGCATCCGCCCTGGACTGGGGATACAAAGGTCTGATCTCCGTCTGGCTGTTCGATAATTTTGAGCGGTCCGCAGATCCGCAGCTCGGGGGGCGCTTCGTCCCCGAGTTTTTCCTCAGTCAGCGGGTCTCGGGTTCTTTTTCTCTGGATGCGGATGTGTCATTGAACGGGTACGCCGTTGCCCGCTTCCCTTCCAGCGAGGATATCCAAACAGAAAGAGAGATCAAACCCTACCGGTTTTGGCTGCGATTATCCACTTCCCGGTTCGAAGCCCGCCTCGGACTTCAGAAGATCAATTTCGGCTCGGCCTCGCTTCTGCGGCCGCTGATGTGGTTCGACAGCCTGGACCCCCGGGATCCTCTCCAGCTGACCGACGGCGTCTATGGCCTGCTCGTCCGGTATTATTTCCAGAATAACGCCAACATCTGGGTCTGGGGACTGTACGGGAACGATTCCGCCAAGGGCTGGGAGTCCATCGCCACCGCCAAAGATACGGCCGAATACGGGGGAAGGGTGCAGCTCCCGCTCTTGACCGGGGAGCTGGCTTTGACTTATCACCACCGGCGGATCGATCTCCTCCCGGGGCCGGCGGCGCCATTGCCTCTTCCCGGGAAGCGCGCTCCTGAATCCAGGCTCGGGCTGGACGGAAAGTGGGACCTCGGGATCGGCCTCTGGTTTGAAGGGACGCTGACCCACCAGGAGAGCGATCTCCTGCCTCAGCCCTGGCAGCGCGCCTACACTCTCGGTGTCGATACCACCTTGGGCTGGGGAAACGGGCTCAATGTCATGGGCGAGCACCTTCGGCTGGACCGCAGCGGAAGGGCGTTCGGCCCGGGAGAAGGCGTGGATTTCACGGCGGTTTTTCTCCGCTATCCCGTGAGTGTTTTCGTTGATATGGCGGCCATATTTTATTATGATTGGGAGGAAAAAGAGTTCTACCGGTTTCTCAGCTGGCAGCGGACCTATGACCGCTGGCGGTTCAATATTATTGCCTTTTGGAATCCGGACGCGTTCCTGATCTATCCGACGCAGCCGGGCGCCAATCCTTTTGCAGGCAAAGGATTTCAGTTCATGATCGTATTCAATTATTAGAACAGATGAGGTTGGGATGGAGAACTCCTTTCTGATCGAGACTCGCGACCTGGTCAAGACCTATTCCCTGGGAGAACACGCTATCAAGGCTCTGGACAAGGTGAACCTCAAATTCGAGAAGGGCGAGTTCACCGGCCTGGTCGGGCCGAGCGGCTCGGGAAAGACCACGCTGCTCAATATCATCGGCTCGCTGGATTCGCCGACGTCGGGGAGCGCCGTGGTCATGGGAAGGAAGGTGGAAGAACTGTCGCACAATCAGGCGGCCGCGCTCCGCAACCACCACATCGGGTTCATCTTCCAGACATTCAACCTGCTGCCCGTCTATACCGTTTTCGAAAATGTGGAGTTCCCCTTGCTTCTTCTCGATTATTCCGCCGAGGAGAGAAGCCGGATGACCATGGCCGCCCTGGAATGGGTCGGCCTGGCCGACCGGGCCAAGTCCAAGCCCGCCCAGCTGTCCGGGGGCCAGAGTCAGAGGGTGGCGATCGCCCGGGCGGTCGTCAAGAAGCCGGCCCTCATCCTGGCGGACGAGCCCACGGCCAACCTTGACGCGGAAAACTCCCGCCATATCCTGCAGACGATGGAGCGTCTCAACCGGGACCTGGGAACCACCTTCGTTTTCGCAACTCATGATCAGAAAGTGATCGACTACCTGCGTCGGAAGATCACCCTGGTGGACGGGGCCGTCTTCAAGGACGAGCCGATGGAACCGCAGCGGCGGGGAGGGGGAAGGAAATGATCATTCCCAAGCTGGCGCTGCGCAACCTGCTAGGAGCCGGCTTGAGAACCTGGCTGAACGTGGTTGTGCTTTCGTTTTCCTTTGTGGTCATCATCTGGACGCAGGGCCTGTACAAAGGGATGAACGATCAGGCGGAGCGGGCTTCGGTGGATGCGATCCTGGGCGGGGGCCAGTACTGGCAGGGGAAGTACGACCCGCTCGATGTTTTTTCGCTTGAGGATGCTCACGCGGTCGTCCCCGAAGAGTTGCGGGCCATGATCGCCGCTGACAGGGCGACGCCCATTCTCGTGGTCCAGGGCACGCTCTACCCGAAAGGACGCATCCAACCGGTCGTTATCAAGGGTATCGATCCGGATCAAAAGCTGCTTTCTCTTCCCTCTCATTTTCTGAAGACCGGTGAGGACCGCTTTCCGGCTCTGATCGGCAGCCGCATGGCCAAAAACACGGGCTTGACGGTCGGGGATACGGTGACCTTGCGCTGGCGAGACGTCAACGGGACATTCGATGCCCGGGACGTGGAGATCGTCCAGGTCATGAAGACCACGGTCCAGAGCATCGACCAGGGACAGGTCTGGATCCCGCTGGACAAACTCCGCACTTTGGCCGGGATGGAGGATGAGGCCAGCCTGGTGGTGGTGGCGCAGGGCACTCTCGAGCGGCCGGAAGCTCCGGGATGGGTCTTCCGGGACCTCGACTTCCTGCTCAGCGACGTCAAGCAGCTGGTCCGGATGAAGAGCGCCGGAGCCACGATTCTGTATGTCGTACTGATCATGCTGGCCATGCTGGCCATCTTCGATACCCAGATCCTCTCCATCTTCCGTCGCAAGAAAGAGATGGGGACGCTCATGGCTCTGGGATTCACCCGCGGCCGGGTGATCCGGTTGTTCACCCTGGAAGGAGCTCTGCACGGCGTTTTGGCGGCCATCGTGGCCGCCCTCTACGGGATTCCCTTTTTGACCTGGTATGCCCGCCAGGGATGGGCTCTGCCCGAAGGAATAGACAGCTACGGGTTCGCCATCGGGGAAAAGCTCTTCCCGGTCTACAGCGCCGGCCTCGTGATCGGGACCACGCTGCTGGTCCTGGTAATCACGACAATCGTGAGTTTCCTGCCCACTCGCAAGATCGCCAAGCTGAAGCCGACGGAAGCCCTGCGGGGACGAATGTCATGATCAGGTTTCTCTTCAAAGGCCTGATGCGGGACCGCTCGCGCAGCCTTTTTCCCATCCTGACCGTGGTCATCGGAGTCATGCTCACCGTCTTCTTGTACAATTGGATAAACGGCGCAGAACACAACTTCATCGATTCGAGCGCCCGCTTCAACACCGGCCATGTCAAGATCATGTCCCGGGCATATGCCCGGGAAGCGGACCAGGTTCCCAACGACCTCGCGCTCGTCGGGGTGCGGTCTTTGCTGGATCAACTCCAGACAGAACATCCGGATATGATTTGGACTCCCCGAATCCGGTTTGGAGGGCTTCTGGACATGCCGGACGCTGCGGGAGAGACTCGCGAACAGGGTCCGGTCATGGGTCTGGCCGTCGACCTCTTGTCGGCGGGAAGCCCCGAGCGCGGCATCTTCAATCTGGAGGACGCTCTGGTGCGCGGCCGGACGCCGCAGCACTCCGGAGAAATCCTGATCAGCGAGGATTTCTCCCAGCGCTTGAACGTCCAGCCGGGCGACACGGCGACCCTGATCAGCGCCACCATGCAGGGCAGCATGGCGGTCGCCAATTTTACGGTGGCCGGAACCGTCCGGTTCGGAATGGAGGCCATGGACCGGGGGGCGATGATCGCCGACATCGCCGCTATCCGGGCTGCTCTGGATATGGAGGACGCCGCCGGGGAGATCCTCGGGTTTTTCGGTGATTTCGTGTATCGCGACTCGCCAGCGAAAGACATCGCGGACCGTTTCAACTCGGCTTTGAGCGAGGATTCCGATGAATTCGCGCCGCTCATGGATACGCTCTCCAATCAATCGGGAATGGCGGACCTGCTGGCCATGATGCGGATGTTCTCTAGCCTGGTCCTGGTGATCTTCATAGGGGTCATGTCGATCGTCCTCTGGAACGCCGGCCTGATGGGCAGTCTGCGCCGCTACGGCGAGATCGGGGTGCGCCTCGCCATGGGAGAAACAAAAACCCATATCTACGGGACCCTGATTATGGAGGCTCTGATCGTCGGGGCGCTGGGGACAATCGTCGGGACGGCCGTGGGACTGGCGGCGTCCTACTATCTGCAGGCCCACGGATTCGATATCGGGTTCATGATGAAAAACGCCTCTCTTCTTGTCTCCAACGTTATGCGGGCAAGGGTTTCTCCGGTCAGTTATGTGATTGGCTTTATCCCGGGTCTGGCAGCCACGTTTCTGGGGTCCTCCATATCGGGGTTGGGGATCTACCGGCGCAAGACATCCCAGCTGATGAAGGAATTGGAGACATGAAAAAACATAACCTGGTCTGGATCTTGGCGGTTCTTGTCTGGGCTCAGGCAGGAGCGCAGGCTCCCTCAGGAGACTGGATCCTCCAGAAGGTTGACGAAAACATCGGCTCGGACAACAAGATCTCCCGCTCCCGGATGATCATCCACGGCCGCCGCGCCAGCCGGACCGTCGAGTCCCGGTCCTGGATCCAGGGGGATGAGAAATCTTTCACCGAATATCTGGCGCCTCCGCGGGAAGCGGGGACCAAAATGCTCAAGCTCGAGGACCAGCTCTGGACCTATTCGCCGTCCACCGACCGCACGATCAGGATATCGGGACACATGCTTCGCCAGTCGGTCATGGGGTCGGACCTCTCCTACGAAGACCTCATGGAGGACCGCAAGCTGAGGGACCTGTATGCCGCCCGGGTCAGCGGCGAAGAGGATTATGAGGGCCGCGTCTGCTGGCTCCTGGAGTTGACGGCAAAAGAGGAAAACGTCGCTTACTATTCCCGGAAGGTTTGGGTGGACAAGGAACGATTCGTCGCTTTGAAGGAAGACCGCTTTGCCAAGAGCGGCAAGCTGTTAAAGCGGACCGAGGTCAAAGACGTTCAGCGTCTGGAAGGGCGGTGGATCCCCAAAAAGATCGTTTTCAAGGACATGCTCAAAACCGGCGAGGGAACGGAATTCATCCTCGAGGAGGTCCGGTTTAACGTCGAGATACCGGATTATATTTTCTCAAAAGCGTCGTTGAGGAGATGATCAGGACCGCGTTTTCTTTGCTTTTTTCGGTTTTTTCAGGCGTTCTTTCCTGGGCAGCTTGACGACCGTGGTGTCGGCGATCTTATCATGCATCGTCATCCCTTGCCTGTTCCAGAGGACCTGCCAGAAACCCAGCGAAGCGAACAACCCTGAACAGACATAGCCGTGGGCGCGCTCAAAGCACTGGTACCATCCGAGCCGGGGCTTTCCCTCGAGGTCGACGACCTTCAAGCGGAATATCCTCTTTCCCAGCGTTTGCCCGCCGAATCGAAAGAAGAGCACAAAATAGAGAAGACTGATGAAATATTCCTTGATGACATTGAACATTTCATCAACGTAGATGAATCTGTGTTTATACCCGGCCGCAATGAGTTCTTTTTCATAGGCACGGTAGAGCTCTTCCGCCGACATTTCCTTGGCCCGTTCGTAGCCCTCCTCTGGAATCCTCTCTTTCAATATCTTAAGGAAAGAATATTTCAAGCTTCTCTCGTCATTCCTGTCCTCTTTCATCCTGATCAAAAAGCCGGCTCCTTCTTTAAAAGCCTGAGAGGCTTGAGCGATAATCCCGGGTTCCCCGGTGGCCAGGGCCTTGATTTCGGAAATAGCCAAATACACCAACAGGGAAAGCAGGCCGATGATCATTGCGTCAGAAGAGAAGGCCAGGCCCCTGCGGAAGAAACCGGCTTGGTCCGGACGGGATTTATGCCGCGGAAACAGGCGGGACATCATAATCTTCTCTTTCCTCAAGTTCTCGATGATTCGGGCGATGACTGACCCTTCCTATCGCTTTTTCATCCTAAAATGATCCACCCGGGATTGCAAGCAAAAAGAGGGGGGGCAAGTCCCGGCGTTTTGTCCGACAAGATAAGCATCCGGTGTGATGGCATCATTTTTTGAATTTGAGTATCATGTCCCATATTTGAAAACGAGGAGGGCGAGGATGAAGAGACGATCCGCGGGATTCATAATTATTTCTTTAGCTATAGCCACGCTCTGTCCACGTGCTTGGTGTCAGGAGAAGGCCGATCCGGCCGTTTTGACTCTCGATCGGATCTTTTTCTCGGGCGAGTTCTCTCCGGAGCGCTTCGGCCCGGCCCGCTGGATGAAGGATGGGAAGTCTTATACCACGGTGGAGGATTCAGCGGTCATTAAAGACGGAAGAGACATCGTCATTTACTCTGCGGAGACAGGCAAGCGAGAGATCCTTATCCCGGCAACGCGGCTTATCCCGTCCGGGGAAACAAAACCTCTCCGGATCGATGACTACCAATGGTCGGCTGGCGGGAAGCGGATGCTCCTGTTTACGAACTCCCAGCGGGTCTGGCGGCAGAACACCCGGGGCGATTACTGGGTCCTGGATCCGGCTGCCGGGACGCTGCAGAAGCTCGGGACCGGTCTCGAGCCCGAGTCTCTTATGTTCGCCAAGTTCTCGCCCCAGGGAGACAGGATCGCCTACGTCTTCAAGAACAACATCTATGTCGAGGACCTCGCTTCCGGGAAGATCACCCCACTGACCAAGGACGGCAGCGGGACTCTCATCAATGGGACATTCGACTGGGTCTACGAGGAGGAGTTCGGCCTGCGGGACGGGTTCCGCTGGAGCCCGGACGGATCGACGATCGCTTTCTGGCAGCTCGACAGCTCCGGCGTCAAAGAATTCCAGATGATCAATAACACCGACGGCCTTTACCCCCGCGTCATCACTTTCAAGTACCCCAAAGTGGGGGAGGCCAACTCGAGCTGCCGAGTCGGTGTCGTAAGCTCTTCGGGAGGCGAGGTGAGATGGTTCCAGGTCCCCGGCGATCCGAGCAATAATTACATCGCCCGGATGGAGTGGACGACAAATCCCCGGGAGATTATCCTCCAGCACCTCAACCGGCTCCAGAACAAGAACGAAGTGATGATCGGCGATGCGGCGAGCGGAGACGTCCGGACCCTCTTCACCGACAACGACGAGTGCTGGGTCGAAGTCTGTGACAGCGTCCAGTGGTTGGACAAAGGGCAGCGGTTCACCTGGTTGAGCGAGCGGGACGGCTGGAACCATGTCTATGTCGTTTCCAGGGAAGGCGATGTCAGACTCGTCACACCCGGCGACTTTGATGTCTTGAGCGTCGAGGCGGTGGACGAGAAAGGCGGCTGGCTTTATTTCATCGCTTCGCCCGATAATCCCACCCAGCGATATCTCTGGCGCCGGCGACTGGACGGACAGGGACAGCCCGAACGGGTGACGCCTGTCACCCAACCCGGAACCCATTCCTACGACATTTCTCCGACGGCGCAGTGGGCGTTCCACATCTATTCGGCTTTCGGCGTTCCTCCGGTCACCGAACTTGTGCGCCTTCCCAAACATTCGACGGTCCGGACGCTGGCGGACAATGATGAGCTCAGAGCCAAAGTTGATGCGCTGAAAAAAGCATCCGGAGAATTCTTCCGCATCGATATCGGCGACGGCGTCGAGCTTGACGGCTGGTGCCTCAAGCCACCCGGTTTCGACCCTCAGAAAAGCTATCCGCTCCTCATCTATGTTTACGGGGAGCCGGCCGGCCAGACCGTGCTCGACCGCTGGGACGGGAATCGCTACGTCTGGCACTTGATGTTGACCCAGCAGGGGTATATCGTCGCCAGCATCGACAACCGCGGTACCCCGGCGGCGCGTGGCCGCGCCTGGCGGAAGAGCATCTACCGGGAGATCGGCATCCTGGCTTCGGCCGACCAGGCGGCGGCGGTGAAGGCCCTCCTCCGGAAATGGCCTTATGTCGATCCCGCGCGTGTCGGCGTCTGGGGCTGGAGCGGGGGCGGTTCGATGACCCTCAACGCCATGTTCCGGTATCCCGACCTTTACAAGACGGGGATCGCCATCGCCTTTGTCAGCGACCAGAGGCTTTACGACACGATCTACCAGGAGCGCTACATGGATTTGCCGAAGGACAACGAGGAAGGATTTAAGAACGGCTCACCCATCACTTTCGCTTCACAGCTCAAGGGAAATCTCCTCATCATCCACGGGACGGGCGACGACAATGTCCACTACCAGAGTTTTGAAAAGCTCGTCAACGAACTTGTGGCCAACCGAAAGCGCTTCACGATGATGGCCTACCCCAATCGCTCCCACGGGATCTACGAGGGGAAGAACACGACGATGCACCTGTATGAGCTGATGACGAGGTATTTGCAGGAGAACCTGCTCCAGCCCTCCAAAGACTAGCGGAAAGCCGAAAATTCTCAGTCCGGGACCCGGCCTAGACGGGCTCAACACCAAAGTAGAATTGATGACGAAGCTAATTTTTGCTCTTATATACGTCTCGACGATGACCGATTCTGAGGATTAGAATATCGTCACCCAACAATGCATAGATAACCCTATAATCACCTACACGGAACTTGCG
>Ga0307378_10009761_pt1 | contig 12566 bp, 5 predicted proteins | sample UN1MG_FD_202238 | JGI IMG/M metagenome (GOLD analysis project Ga0307378, IMG submission 202238) | Soil microbial communities from Risofladan, Vaasa, Finland - UN-1 | ecosystem: Environmental > Terrestrial > Soil > Coastal area > Acid sulfate soil | place: Finland: Risofladan, Vaasa | collected...
AGGGGGATGATGGTCTTGTGCTCGGCCGTGAAGTATCGCTGGATTTCGGCCAGGGCGTCGGACGTGTAGTCGAAGGCGACGAAGAAGCCCTTTGTCCGCTTTGCGCGGTTCATGGCCGTCTCAAACTCGTCGACGGCCGGCCGGCCCACCTTGTCGATCTGTTTGGCCTGGATGGGGTACCAGTCGTCCATGAAGTCCAGCTCGCCCGCGGCGGCCCCGGCCTTGGCGGGCATGCCCGAGACGGGGTAAATCCGCCCGTCGATCCCCATGTCGCCGACCTGGGCCTTGTTCGGGATGCCGCCCAGGGCGATGACGGCCCAGTTCTCAAACTCAAACGGCGGAATCTTCCGGAGCTGCTGCTCGGTCCACGGCAGGTCGCGGACGATGAAACCCCGGCCGGCGCGCCAGAGATCCTCATCCTCGCGGACGTGGCAGACGTCCCGCAGGCGCTTGGCCATCACGCGGCAGGCCGTCGGGGAGATGTCGATCCCGATCCACTGACGGCCGAGGTTCTCGGCCGCAACCAGCGCCGTCCCGCAGCCGCAGAAGGCATCGAGGACAATGTCGTTCGGATTGCTGCTCGCCTTGACCATCCGCTCCAACAGGGCCAGAGGCTTCTGCGTGGGGTATCCTAGGCGCTCGCGGGCAGAGGGGCTCAATGCTTCAATGTCATCCCAAAGCGTCTGGATCGAAACCCCCTTGCCTTTATCTAAATACTGCTTTCGCTGGGGGACCCTCCCTGGCTTAGTCTGCACGACCATCCCTTCATCGATCAACTTCTGCATCGTCTCCTTTGAATAACGCCAATACCGTGTCACACCCAAGCATTCGTAGTGCGGGTTGCCCTTGGCGCCACCACCTGGGCCGATCATGCTGATAAGGCGATACCTCCGTCCGTCTGGTTCTGCGTACTTGTAGAAGGAGCTGATGTACTCTTCCGAGTACTTCCCGAACTGCGGGTTGAAGGTGTAATCCTCGGTCTTGCTGTAGAACAAGATGCTGTCCGTGTTGGGGCTCCAAAGCCTGCTTCCCTGCCCGAAGTTGCCCTTCACGGTGCTGGCTCGCTTCCAGATGATCTCGTTGTGGAACTGCTGCTCCCCGAATACCTGATCGAGCATGACCTTGACGTAGTGTGATGCGTGCCAGTCGCAGTGGTAGTAGAAGGAGCCGGTCTTCTTGAGGACGCGGGCGAGTTCGACGCAGCGGGGGCGCATGAAGTCGATGTAGGCGGCCGTCGAGGCGTGGCGGTCCTCGAAGGCCCGCTTCTCGCGGGTCTCGCCCCAGAAGACCTCGTAGTTGCGGTTGGAGTTGAATGGCGGGTCGATGTAGATCAGGTCAACGCAGGCGTCGGGGAACTTGGCAAGCTGGTGGAGGTTGTCCCCGCAGTAGATCACCCGCGTGTCCATCAGTGCCGATGGCCGCGCCGCGGCCCCGCGCTCCGGCCGAGAAGTGCCGCCCGCCTTCCTGCCTGCCCGCTTTTTGCCCATGGGGTTAGCGTACGCCGCGCGGCCGGGGAGTTCAAGATCAGGGTTCTGTCGCCCCGTCGGGGCTCACACGGCCGAGACGGCCGTGGTACGCACAGGCGGGACGCCTGTGGTACCAGATTCCACGGGCGAGACGCCCGTGCCACAGGTAGGAGTTTGCTTTGACCGGCGTTACCGGCGGTGGTCTAATGGCCGGCATGCTCGGACGGCTGAGGCGGACAACGCGGCTGGACGTGGGGTTGGCGCTGGTCTTTTCCGGCGTGTCGTACCTGGTGTGGTCGCTGGTGGCCGGCACCAGCCGCGAGATGGTCCGAGAGATGATCCTCGCCAGCCATCTTAGCGACCTGACGATCCCCGAGTTCACGCAGGTGGTGAAGGTCTTCTTCGTTGACATGGGTTTCATGATCGACCTTGCGGGTCTGGCGTGGATGCTGCTTTCGCTGGCGCTGGTGCTGTACTCGGCGCGTCAGAAGCTGAGCATCTCGTGGGCGTGGCTGTCGGCGATCGTTCAGTCGTTCGTGGCGGCCGGCGGCGGCGTGCTGGTCGGCTGGGCGATGAACCTGCCGCTGCGGCCGATCGCCGAGGCCGGCCGAGGCCGCGAACAGGTCAGCGAGCTGACGCGGCTCAGCGAGGTCTCACTGCCGGTGATACTATCGCTGGCGATACTGACCTGGGTGACGTTCCTGGTGTGGCTGCTGGTCGAGCGGGCGCGGTTCCGCAGCCGCGGGCCCACGCTCCGCGACGGCCTGAGGACGAACGTGTATCCGTGAGGGCATAGGGGATAGGGGCGAAGACGGCGCGATCCGCGATTCCCTGCTGCCTGCTGCCTGTTGCCCGGCGGGCACAGCCCGCCCTACTTCGCTGCCTGCTGCCTGCTGCCTGCTGCCTGCTGCCTTCCCCTTCACACCAGCCCCTTGCGTTTACGGAGTGCCCACTCCAGGCAGAGCAGCGCGATCAAGGCCGCCACCACGGGCCAGCGGAGATAGCCACCCAGGTCGAAGTGCTTGATCTGCGGGACGATCTTCGGCTCGGTCTGCGGGCGGATCTGCCCGAGCAGGTCGCGAAGCTCCGACAGCGGCACGTATCGGCCCTCGCTTGCGTCGGCGACTCGCTTCAGCAGCGCGAGGTTGGCCAGCACCTCGAGCGACTCGAGGTCCCGCCGCTGGACCTCGAAGCGATGCTCGGCCGTCAGCGGCTTGCCGTCTACCTCGGCCTCGATCTTCAGGAGATACGTGCCCGGCGCCGCGAGCTGCACCGCCGAGAGCCTGACGACCCGCCGGGCGTCCTCCTTGAGGAGCTGAAGCGGGCCGACCTTTCCCGCCGGCGAGGTAAGCGTGACCTTCACCGGCGCGTCGGGCATGGGGATGCCTCGCGGGTCCTCCACGCCGCCGCTGATCTCGACGACCTGCTTGCCGCCGGCCAGCCGCCGAAGGTCATAGACCGGCTTGTCCGTCGTGATCCACACGTTGCCCTTCGGTGCGCAGAGGTACAGGGCCACCTGCCGCCAGAAGCGGCGCTGCAAATCGCCGGTGTCCTTGGTCGTCACCCACAGCCAGGTCGTGTCGAAGGCGACGGCCAGCGACCTGCCGCTGCCGTATCTCTGGGCGACGATGAGCGGCCGGCCGTCGGCTGTCGTCGCCAGCACCTCGGCGCCCATCTTCACGCCGTCCAGCCGGTTGGCCCCGGGCAGGACCGAAAGCTCCTTCCACGCGGAGGCCACGTCCTGACCCTCGCGGCCGATGTTCATCACCTCGCTGGCCAGGCCCCCCGCCGTCGGCACGACGTGGATTTCCTCGTCGATCTGGTCGGCGGACCTGGCCAGGTCGACGGGCATCACGTCGGCCAGCGGCGTGTCCTGCCATCCCCCGCGGCCGAAGCTCCGTGAGCCGCCGATCATGCAGAAACCCTTGCCGTACGTGCCCACCAGGTCCTTGATGATCCGATGCTGTTGGCGCGACAGTGACGCAGCGCCCAGGTCGCCGAAGAGGATCGCGTGGTACCTCAGCCAGTCCTCCAGGTTCTCGCTCATGGGCGGTGGCGCGTCGGGCTTGAGCGGCTGAAGCAGGATGCGCCTGTCCACGCCGAACCTGCCGGCCGCCGCCAGGGCCTGCGTGATGAACTTCACCTCGTAGCGGTACCGGCCCTCCAGGTACAGCACGCGCAGCTCGCGGTCCACCACCTGCACGAGCTTGCTGGCGACGAGCTGCCCGGTGAGGCCCTTGGGCGGGTCGATGCACTCGGCCTCCACCGTCAGGCGGTGGAACCCGCTGGCCAGAGGCACGTGGACGAACGGAACGCTCAGCATCTGGCGCTGTGACTCGACGGTCAGCACCTTGGTCCTGTTGGGATCGTCCCGGCCGCGGGCAGGCAGGTTCGGCTCGTCGCCGAACCGATAGCTGACCCTGATCGTGCGGCCCTTCAGTCCGAAGGACTCGACCGTGGCCCGTATCGGCAGTCGGTTGAAGGCGTTGATCTGATCGGGCGCCGCCAGCTCCCTGACGTTCAAGGCCAGCGTCGAAGGCGTCACTTGATCGGACCCGACGCCCACGGTGTGGATCGGCACGCCGGACAGGGCCATCCGCGATGCGAACTTTTCGGGGCTGACGCCCTCGGAGGTGTTGTTGCAGCCGTCTGAGATCAGGACGATGCCGGCCAGCTCAAGCCTCTGGCGGAGGTAGGAGTCGGCGGCTGCCTGGGCGGAGTCGCCTATCGCGGTGGCCTGACCGTTGGCGTCCGGGAGCCGAAGGTCGAATTCCCCGTCGGCCTCGATCGCCCCGAGGGCCTGCGGCGTCGCGGAGAAGGCGAACAAGCCTACGTCGGCATCCTCGGCGATCCTCCGCAGCTCGCCAAGGGCGCCCTGGAGGTGTTGGTCCACGGCCTCGATGCGGCTGACCGGGGGGACGGGCTCCTGCCCAGCACCGAGGGCGGCCGTGCCCGGCACGTCTCGCCGCTGCATGGAGGCCGACGTATCCACAGCGACCAGCAGCGTCTGACGGACCTCCGTGTCCACCTGGTATTCCAGTTGCGGGCCCATGGCCCACATCCCCATCAGGAGCAGCGCGGCCAGCCGGAAGGCCAGCAGCACCGTCTTCCACAGGCGGCTGGTGGCCGAGGTGGTGCGGCCGTAACTGCGAATCGCCCAAAGCAGGGCGCAGGCCGTGATCGCGATGACGGCGCCGCTCAGCGGCCAGAACGCCACGAGCGCGATCAGCACTGCCAGCAGGGTGGCCTTCAGGGAGGCGGCCAGCATGTCCCTGCCCAGCGAGGGCCTGTCCGCCGTTCCGCCGCCAGCGCCGTACACCCCGGCAACCAAGGCGGTGAGCGGCCCGCCGAGCAGTGCCGCCGTCAGCCCCATCGCAGCCCGCACGCTGCGCCCGCGCCAGACCGTCATCAACAGCCCCGCCAGCTCCCACGCCAGAAGGAGCGCCGCCACCGACGTCAGCACCACCGGCCACGGCGGCGGCTCGAAGACCAGGATCGTGTCGCGAAGGTTCATCTACTCGCCCAGCAGACAGCCACGGGCGGGATTATAGCAGCTTCCGCCCGACTGCGGTTCTTTGGCCAGCTAAGGCCGTTGTCGCCGCCTTGACAGGCCGGGGGCCGTCTCGTATAAGCATTGGCCGCGCTGCAAGGCGGTTGGCACACGTCGGCGGCCCGGTGGGACGCCACCGCGGCGACCTGGTGCAATCCCCGGTTCCCGGAGAGCATGATGGAAGCAGAACACGCCGAGCGCCTGAAGGGCAAGCTGGACGGGGCGAGCCTGGCCAAGCTTCAGGCCCTCAACAATCCGGACGTCTCAGAGTTCGTCGCGGACGCCGTCGCGCTGGGCAAGCCGGATTCCGTGAAGGTCTGCGACGACTCGCCCGAGGACATCGCCTACATCCGCAGCCGCGCGGTCGAGATCGGTGAGGAAACAGCGCTGGCGACCGACGGCCACACCGTCCACTTCGACGGCTTCCTCAGCCGCAAGCGCAACGACCAGGCCCGCGACAAGGGCGCCACCAAGTATCTCGTGCCCGCGGGCATGAAGCTCGACGCGAAGCTGAACCAGACCGAGCGGGGGTCGGGGCTGAGCGAGGTTCGCGGCCTGCTGGACGGGGCGATGAAGGGCAGGCAGGCGTACGTTCGGTTCTTCTGCCTGGGCCCGACTGACTCGCCGTTCAGCATTTCCTGCGTGCAGGTGACCGACTCGGCGTACGTCGCGCACAGCGAGGACCTGCTCTACCGCGGCGGCTACGAGCAGCTCAGGCGTGCAGGCCGAGGGGCGGAGTTCTTCCGGTTCCTGCACTCGGCCGGCCGGCTGGACGAGCGAAACACCAGCGCCGAGACGGACAAGCGGCGGGTCTACATCGACATCGCCGAGAACACCGTCTACAGCGTCAACACGCAATACGGCGGCAACACGATCGGGCTGAAGAAGCTGGCCCTCCGCCTGGCGATCCGCAAGGCCGACCGGGAGGGCTGGCTGGCCGAGCACATGTTCCTGATGGGCGTCAACGGCCCGGGCGGGAGGGTGACGTACTTCGCCGGGGCGTACCCCAGCGCCTGCGGCAAGACATCGACGGCCATGCTGCCGGGCGAGCGGATTCTCGGCGACGACCTGGCCTACCTCCGCAAGATCGGTGGCGAAGCCCGCGCGGTCAACGTCGAGGAGGGCATATTCGGCATCATCGAGAACGTCAATCCCGACGACGACCCCGAGATCTACAAGATACTCACCCACACAGGCGAGGTGATCTTCTCCAACGTGCTAGTCGCGGACGGACGGCCCTACTGGATCGGCATGGGCAGCGAGATCCCCGACAGGGGCGTCAACTACGCCGGCGAGTGGCACGCCGGCATGACCGACCCGGACGGCAACGAGATCACGCCGTCGTACAAGGGCAACGCCAGGTACACGGTGTCGCTGAGGCACCTGACCAATCTCGACGATCGCCTCGACGACCCCGACGGCGTGCCGGTGGGCGGCGTCATCTACGGCGGGCGCGACAGGGACACGGCCGTGCCGGTCCAGGAGGCCTTCGACTGGGCGCACGGAATCATCGCCTACGGCGCGTCGCTGGAGAGCGAGAGCACCGCCGCCACCATCGGCGCCGAGGGCGTGCGCACATTCGACCTGATGAGCATCTTCCAGTTCCTGTCAATCCCTCTGAGCAAGTACATCCAGAACAACCTGGACTTCGGGAAGAACCTGCCCCAGCCGCCCAAGGTCTTCGCCACCAACTACTGGCTGAAGGACGAGGCCGGCAAGTACCTGAACGGCAAGCTGGACAAGGCCGTCTGGATCAAATGGATGGAGCTCCGCGTTCGCGGCGAGGCCGAGGGGATCGCCGGCCCGACCGGGCTGCTGCCGATGTACGAGGACCTCAGGCGCCTGTTCAAGCAGGTGCTGGGCAAGGACTACGCGCAGGCGGACTACGTCCGACAGTTCACGATCCGCATCCCCGAGAACCTCGCCAAGCTCGACCGGATCGAGCAGGTCTACCGCGGCGTAGCCGACGCACCGAAGCTGCTGTTCGATACGCTGGCCGCCCAGCGGAAGCGCCTGATGGCCCTCCAGGAAGCCAAGGGCGACTACGTCTCGCCATTGGATATCTAACCTCCTGACAAGATTGGGCTTACAGCCGAGACGGGCTGCCTTCCTACAGCAATCAACAGGGCGGCATTGCCGGCCCGAGAGATCGCCACAATCGCCTGGACAGTGGCGGCGGCGTAGGGCGGTTGCCTTCCGGGGTACTCCACGATACGCTGAACGGCCCGGCGCCGAGTCGGCGGCGGACGACGTTGCTTTCCTCACTCGGTTCGGATTCGCGCAGCCCAATCGGGAGGTCCGCCATGACGCGCATGTCGATGATCGTTGCCGCCTGGGTCACCTGTTCCCTTCTGGCCGGCGGGCTCCAGGCCCAACCGGACAAGCCCGGCCCGGTGGTCAATCCGCTGAAGGACACCGCCGTCTACCCCGTCGCAGTCTGGGGGATGGGCTACAAGACGGCGCCGGGGTTCGCCGAGTTGGGGGTGAACGTCTTCGTCGGGGACCAGGGCGGCGCCAAGCGATGGTGCGACGAGATCGCCAAGCACAAGTGCGTCGGCTTTGTCCGGTGGCGGGGCAAGAGTGCCGCCCAGCGCGCAGCCATCGCCGGCAGCGGCGGCTTCCTCGGCTGGATGCACGGCGACGAGCCGGACAACCCCAAGGTGGTCGACGGGGTGTACCGCCCCACCGGCATCCCGCCGGCCGAGTTGATCGCCGAGTACGGGGACATGAAGAAGTCCGCCACCCCCGCGCCGATGTACCTCAACCTCGGCCAGGGCCTGGCCAACGGCGCGCGGCAGACCACTCCCGACGCCACGTACAGGGAATTCATGAAGTGTGCCGACGTCGTCTGCTACGACGTCTACCCCACCTCCACGCAGGCCCACGGCACCAGCCGGCTTCACCTGGTGGCCCGGGGCATCTCCCGGCTGAAGGGCTTCGCCGGCAAGGACAAGCCCGCCTGGATCTGGCTGGAGTGCACCTCCATCGGCGGCGAGAAGTCCGGTATCGGCCAGCGCCCCCCTCTGCCCCATGAGCTGCGGGCCGAGGTCTGGATGTCCATCGTGCACGGGGCCGACGCGATCGGCTACTTCCCCCATCAGTTCAATCCCTACCGCGGCGGGCCGGCAGCCATACCCGAAGACCTCCAGAAGGAGATGAAGCTCACCAACGGCCTGCTGCACAAGCTCGCGCCCGCGCTGCGGACCGGAGCCAAGAGCATGCTCAAGGTCGACGCCGGCGATGGCTGGGTGGACGCGGCCATGTGGAAGCACGACACCGGCACGCTCGTGGTGGCGGTCAACATGCGAAACGCGCCGGCCAAGGCTGCCATCACCCTGCCGGAGCCGGTCGATCAGTTCACGATCGTCGGCCAGGGCCGAACCGCCGGCGCCAAGCGAGGCAAGCTCACGGCCGACCTCCAGCCCTACGAGGTGAGGCTGTTCTGGACGGGCAAGGGCCTGACGAATCAGTCGTATCGCTACCCGGCGCCGCAGAAGGCCAAGGACGCCCTTCCCGACGACATCTGCATCGACTTCGAGGGCAAGCTGCCCGCCGGCACAAAGATCGAGGGCAACGCCAAGGTGTCGGCCGACAAGGCCCACGGCGGCGGCAAGGCCATCTACGTCGGCGAGATGGGCACCGTGACCATCCCGCTGGGCCAGAAGGACTTCCGCGGCCGGGTCACCATGTGGGTCTACGACTCCTCGAAGAAGCACACCAAGGACGACGAGAACAAACCCTCCGCAGGCACCTGCTGGGGCCTCCAGGACAGCCAGAAGCGCATGATGCTCTTCGGGATCATACGTCGCAACTTCCTCAGCCAGGCCAGCTACAGCTACGCCTTCACCTCTCGCCTGCGCGGGTATCCCTCGCCCGGCTACGCGGCGATCGACCGGACGAAAGCCGGCTGGTACAAGTGGGTATTCGACCTGGCGCAACCGGGGCAGTTGAACGTCAGCGTCAACGGCAAGGCGACCAGCAGCCTCGCCAAGCAGTACGGCAACTTCAACAACGGCTTCAGCGCGATCAGGATCGTCGGCGGGGCCAAGGGCGAGTTCGAGGACATCTGCATGGACGACATCCTGGTGGAGTATCCCAAGCCGGCCCCCGAGACCCCCGGCAAGCTGGCGGAGTTGCCCCTTCAGCGCGACCTCCGCAAGGGCGTGATGTGGTCGCGCACGCACCACACGCGGCTGTGCTGTCCGGCGCTGGCGGAGGCCCCTGCCCTGGACGGCAAACTCGACGACGCGGCCTGGGCCCAGGCCGCCCCACTGGTCAACTGGACGAACACCCGCGGCACCACGACCGCCACATACCAGACCCTCTGCCGCATCGGGCGCCACGGCGGCAAGATCTACATGGCCTTCGAGTGCCGCGAGGACCTGCTCGGTGAGCTGATAGCGACGAAGAAGGCCGGCTGGCAGAACGACTGCATCGAGATCTGGTTCGATCCCTCCAACACGCGGACCAGCTTCTGCCACATCACAGTGACGGCCGCCGGCAAGGTGGAGGCCGGCCGAACCGTTCCGGACGAGTGGGGCGAGGGCAAGAAGGATGAGGGCTGGCAGCCCACGATCGAGGCGAAGGCCGGGCGGACCGAAGGCGGCTGGACGCTCGAGCTGGCCATCGACAAGAAGGACCTCGAGGTCCCCGGCGCCGGGGAGGTGTGGGCCTTCGACGTCGGCCGAGAACGCAGACCGCTGCCCACGGAGGTGTCGGCCTTCACACGCGGCGGGTTCAATGACGCGTTCAGCTTCGCGGAGCTTCTCTTCCAGCCGGCCACCGTCTCCCTGTCCAACGGCGTCCTGACCAACCGGACCGATCAGCCGGTGACTGCCAAGGTCGAGGTGCTCGTCTCCAAGAAGGCCCCCGGAACGACCTTCCCCAACTGGGAGACGATGTGGTTTGACCTGGCCCGGGCGGCGATCACCGTCAACCTGGGCCCGAAGGGAAAGGCGAACCTGCTTGACCGCCAGATGGAGCTGAAGGTGCCGGCCGGCGGGCGACTGCGCCTGACCGTGTTGGAGCCGGCCGCGCCCAAGCTGTTGGAGGAGTTCATCGCCAACGTCTGGGGCGGCATCGAGAGCAAGTAATCCCAGGCGGGTTCAACATGAGGGGCGGACCGAATGGTCCGAATGGTCCGCCCCTTTTCGAATTGGGACGGCTCACAGGGGAAGGGACCGGGCATGAAGACCTTGGACTTGATCCTTGCGGTTGCGCTGCTCGTCGCCTGCTTCTCGCCGGTCATCGGCGCGGAGACAATCACGCTCGTGGACAACGGGGCCAGCGACTGCGTGATCGCGCTGCCCAAGGACGCCAGCCCGTCGGAGAAATGGGCGGCCGAGGAGCTCGTCAGTCACATCAAGCAGATGACCGGCGCCGAGCTGAGAATCGTGCCGCAGGCCGCTCAGGTGCCCGCCAAGGCCATCGTGATCGGCGACGGCCCGGCCGCCCGGTCCCTCGGCGTCAAGATCGACGCCAATGTCCTGGGCACGGACGGCTACATTATCAAGACCTTGGGCGACCGCCTGGTGATTGCCGGCGGCCGCAAGTGCGGCACGATGTACGGGGTCTTCACTCTGCTCGAACGGCTCGGCGTGCGCTGGTGGACGCCGACGGAAACCCACATCCCCAAGGCCGCGACGGTCAAGGCGCCCGCGATGGACCTCCGCGAGGTGCCGCGCCTGGAATACCGCGACCTGCTGTTCCGCCAGGTGTGGGACGAGCCGGGGCGGGTCTGGATGGCCCACAACAAGCTCAACGGGCCGCTGAACAAGGGCACGCCGGCGAAGCGCGGCGGCCAGTACGAATACGGCGGCAGCGGCGGGCTCGCCCACACGATGATGAGACTGCTGGCCAAGCACAAGATCGAGATCACGCCGGAGATGATGTCGGCGGACGCTCGCGGGCGGCGGGCCAGACCCGGCAGCCGGGCCGACCAGCTCTGCTTCTCCAGCGACGCCGCCGTCCAAGCCATGACCCAGGCCGTCGTCGCCGAGTACCGCCAAAGGCCGGACATCCGCTTCGTCGTGGTCGGACAGGAAGACGGCTACAACTACTGCCGCTGCGAGAAGTGCCAGGCCGTCGCCAAGGCTGAGGGCTCGCAGTCCGGTCCGCTCATCCAGTTCGTCAACCGCGTGGCCGAGAATGCCGAGAAGCAGGTCCCCGGCACCGCGGTGGCTACCAACGCCTACGTCTGGTCCCGCAAGCCGCCCAGGAACATCAGGCCGCGACACAATGTCTGCATCGTGCTGTGCACCTACGAGTGCAGCTTCGCCGACCCGCTGGCTACGTCCACCGTCAAGCCAAACGTCGAGTTCCGCAACGACCTCGAGGCCTGGAGCCGCCTGTCCGGCAAGCTGATCGTCTGGGATTACGTGACCAATTTCCTGCACTACCTGATGCCGCACCCAAACCTCGACGTGCTGGCGCCAAACGTGAAGTACTTCGCCGACCACGGGGTCGTGGGCGTCATGGCCCAGGGGCAGTGGAACTGCCTCGGGGCCGAGTTCACCCAGTTGCGCGGATGGGTGCTGGCCAAGGCCATGTGGGACCCCAACGCCGACAACCGGGCGCTGATCTCGGAGTTCCTGGCCGGCTACTACGGTCCGGCGGCACCAGCCGTCCAGAAGTACATCGACGTGACCCACCGCTACATGCGCGAGCACACCGACTGGGTGCTGAACATCTACCGCCACCTGAACGTCCCGTACATCGCCCCGGAAATCGTCGCCGAGGCCGAGGCGGCCCTGCGAGAAGCCGACGAGGCGGTCGCCGGCAAGGGAGAAGACCTCGAGCGCCGCGTCCGCCACGCGCACATGCCCGTCTGGTACCTGCTGACCAAGTGCGGTCCAGGCTCGAAGATGTGGCGCGCCACCGAGGCGAAGGTCGGCACGCTGGACATGGCCCGCCTGGCCGAGCAGTTCGGACAGGTCGTCAAGGACTACCAGATCAACGAGGTCGCCGAGGGCCAGCAGGGCAAGGCCTTCTTCGAGTGGCTGGCCGACTACGGCAAGCTCGTCGCCGCCAGGGGCGTGCCCGTGCCGGAGGAGCTTCGCGGCAGGGACCCCAACAGCTACCGGCTGATCCAGGCCTGCCAGATGGACCGCAACGCCAACTGGTTCGTCCCGCAGGCCGGCGCGACGGACGGCTGGGCGGCCAAGCCTCCCACCGGCCGACAGGTCCTGCACTACCTGAGCGACACGAACGACTACACGCCCGGGCGGACCTACCGGGCCTTCGTTCGCGTCCGCGGCGAGGGCGTTGCCGGCGATGCGAACGGTCCGGCGTGGACGTGCAGCCTCGGCAGCCGCCCGGCCGTCGAGGTCACGGCCGAGCAGCTTCGCGACGGCAACTGGCACACGTTTGAGATCGGCACGATCAAGCCCAGGGGCATCGGCCAGGGACTGACCAGCGGCCTGCTGTATAAGTACCGCGGCAAGGTCAAGTCGATCTACATCGACTGCTTCTGGCTGTTGGAGCAGCCCGCAGCGGCCAAGTAGCAGGATGTGTGGTCCCAAGGCCTCGGCACCTGACTACCGACAGGCAGG
>Ga0307378_10009762_pt1 | contig 12564 bp, 10 predicted proteins | sample UN1MG_FD_202238 | JGI IMG/M metagenome (GOLD analysis project Ga0307378, IMG submission 202238) | Soil microbial communities from Risofladan, Vaasa, Finland - UN-1 | ecosystem: Environmental > Terrestrial > Soil > Coastal area > Acid sulfate soil | place: Finland: Risofladan, Vaasa | collected...
GAGGAGGCTGTCTTCGTTGTATCTCCGCCCCAGCCCGCGCAGGAGCGGTTGCGTCAGGTCGAACGAAACCGCAGTGGTGTGTGTTTCGCCGAATTTGGCGGTATCGGTGGACACGCCCACCTGCGTGCCCCACGGCAGCCGTTTGCTCATGCCCAGCCCGAACCCGCGTGAGGTGTCGGTGTCGGCGCTTCCTCCCGAAACGCTGGCGTCGGCCTTGGGTACGATCTTGACTTCAAACGCCGCCGCGGCCGCGTAAACGCTGAAACCGGCTCGCACCACCTGGTCGCGCGCGTTCAGCAGCGAGATGTTGTTCTTCAGCGCCCAGTCGATCGCCTGCTCGAGGCCGAAGCGGTAGGCCCGCAGCTCGATAATATTACCGGGGCCGGATGTATCGTCTGCCGGTTCGGCGTCTGCCGTTTCGGTTCCATCGGCGGTGTCGGCCGGCGGTGCGGGTTCCGATGCGACGTCGGCAAGCACAACCTGCCTGCTCCCGCTGCAGCCGCAGATGGCCGCGATGGCGAGAATGGGCATGATGATAACATTCAGCCAATGCCGCATGGCCGGTCTCCCCGCCGTAGGTTACTGCTAACAAACAGGGGCAGAGCCACCTGATCCGTGGTCTGCCCCCGTGGTTTTCATTCAGCCGGCTGCCTGCCGCCGGGTTCAACGAATCTCAGGCGCGTGCGTTACGGTTGTCGTGTGATCGTTGATGCCGTCGTCTGGGCCGGCCCCACCCAGATGTTATCCTGCAGGTGCACGTTGCCCGGATCCGTGGTCGGGAAGGTTACAACCTGCAGAATGGCGCAGTTGTTGGACCCGCCGCCCGCGTATCTCAGTTCGAAATCATTATCGCCGACATTGATCGCAAACGGCCCAAGCAGCGTCTGTGCAATCTCGATGTCCACCGTACCGACTTGAACGTTATTCAGCCATACCTCGACGCGGTCGCGCGGCGTGTCGGGCGCTTCGTTGCCGCGCGTCTTGATGTTGAAGAAGATGGTTCCCGGCAGATTGGGGGCTGTAATGTCGTCGAGCGTGGAAGTGGGGCATTTCGTTCCGCCGCTGCTCCCGCCGCCGGAACCGAGTGCGTACGCTCCGCCACCTGCGACAATCACACCGCCGGCAATGAGAGCATTAGTGGTCGTGAACAATCCTGCTCCGGCTGCGGCGGCGGGCGCAGCCGCCGGCGCCCCGCCGATGAAAGCTACGGGCACGCCGCCGGCGGCCGCCGTAATCGTGGCCCCGCCCGAGGCAGGCGTGATTGCCGCAACTGTCCCGATCGAGCCGGCTTTTGTGCCTGTCATGCATATTCCGGCACCGCCTGCCGCCGAGAAACCGCTCGCATCCATCAATGCGCCGACGCTCATCTGCGAGAAGGCGACCAGCGATTCAGCACCGGCCGCTTCAGCAACGCCGACAGGCATTCCGTATACCGCCAGAACAAGCCCGAGGCCGAAAACGAACGCCTGCCGCAGAACACGGCCCCTGACCTTGGCAACGCAGATCGCCACTCCGCCGATCAGCGCAAGCGCGAAGAACATCGGCAAGGTTGGGAATCCGCCAAGGCCTCCGGCAAGCACGCCGGATGCGCCCGCGTCCTTCGGCAAAGCGGCTCCTTTTTTGAGCGGGCTCATCTGCAACGTCATCTCTTTCACTGTGGCGCTGGCGCCGTCATCGAGCGTGCCGGCTGCTTCGGCCTTGACATACACACCCGCGAAGCGACCGCGCGAATCGTCGTAGTAGACCTTGCCGACCCAAGCGAAGGTGATGCTCCTGACAGGCCCCTGCTCCTTGAATGTGTGCGCCACCTTGCCGGTGCTGGATATGATGATGCAATCTGCACCATCCACCTTCTGCGTGCCGGCCAGTTCATACTCAACTGCTCCGTCGGCCGTTTCACCGCCGAAGTTGAACTTGACGGGAACCGTCCACTTCTGCCCCTTGGTGGGCCGCTCGGTTTTTCCAAGCGTTGCACACACGCGAGACAGCTCTGCGATGAAAGACCTCTCCAGGCTTCCGGCCAGCACCTTCGTGATGTTGCCTTCAGCATCGGTGACCACCCTGGTCTTGCTGTCTTTCAGCGCCGACTGCTCGGTCTTCTCGCCGGAAGTGAAGGTGACGGCTCCGTCTTTCTGCAGAATCTCAACCACCGTCTGCGTAATGCTTCCGGCATCGCGCTTGACATCCACAACTTCCACGCGGACGGTGCTGGTCGCGTGGGTGATGAGAGACTGGCCGGAGCTGTCCATCGCCTCGGCATGCACCTGCAATGCATACTCCGCAATGTCCCCTGCCTCAGGCTCATACTCCAGCCTCACTTCCGCTCCGAGAGCGGTCTGGCCAGCCAGCCCTGCAACAGCAAACATCGCAAACAAGACTACCAAATGCATCACGTTCGATCTCATATGAGGTCTCCTTCGGCCAACAGACCGGACTTGAACAGCAGGCACCCACCTGAGGGTGGTGCCATTCAGGGTACACGTGCCAGCGAAATAGTCAAGGAAATTCCGCCTCCGCCCGAGGCGAGGCCTTCCGTGGGCTCGCAACCAGATGTCTTCCACAGGGCGCGGCACGAATCCCTGCAAACGCTCTCGATCGCCCAATTATACCGAAATCCGGCGCCTTTGCAAGTATTTAGTTTGAAGAAAACTCCTCCGCCGCCTGCACAGCAATGCCGGATGACCTCTCCCGGCCGAACTTCACAACCATTGCGCCGGTTTTTCGCTTGCCTCCCTTCAGCCCGCTCAATATAATATGTTCCCGCGTCGCAACTGCCGGCGCGATATGCTCCAATGACGCGCGAGACACTGCTTAAAGGGGATTCTCGCATGCGCAGAACCATACTGCCGATCACCTTCCTTCTTGCCGCCTGCATCTGCAAGGCACACCACGCGACGGCCGCGGAGGCGGGAAATGCCGGCAAGGTAACCGCAGAAATACATGTGGCCGGGGATTGGTGGGAAATCCAAGGCGCCGGTTCAGGCGCAGGCATGGGCACGGTGCAATTGGAACCCGGCAAGGCATACACGCTGAAGGGCCTTAAGGGCTGGAGCCTTGAACTGACAGCAGACCACAACGGAGCGATCACACTCGGCAACATCGACAAGGGCAGGATGCTCGACCGGATACCGAAAGCAGCAGTCATGCCGCAAGCGTGGAAAGGGCGAGGCCCCCATCCCGTGCGCGTCACACTCCCGCAACAGCACAGCATAATTCTCGACTTGCACCCCGCGTACGGCAAGTGGACAATCGAGGGCTATCCGATGGCATGGATCGGCCGGCGCACTGTGTTCCTGCCTGCTGGAGTATATCGCGTTGCAGGCGAACTCGAGTGGTCGTTCGACCTTGCGGTGGCCGAGGGCAGTGCCGGCGCGGCCAATCAAATCGCCGGGCTGCACGGCCGCACACTCGATGGCCTTACAGCCGACGGCCCGGCCGTGACACTCGGCCCGCCCCAAGCCGCCCGTATAGTTCTCGCCATCCCCCCCGACGCCGGACCATACGGCATTCCCGGCCTGCTGGAGCCGGGCAGCGGAAACCGCGCCGTGTGGCTTCCCGGCGGCAGGTATGAAATCGAGGGCGACAAATGGTCGATCGCCATTTCAGTGGCGGATACACAAGACGGTGCTGCCAACGGCCCCATCAGCACGGCTGTGCTCGCCCCGGAAGACGCTGGTGCGGTTGTCGGGGCGAAAGGCAACACGCTCATCTGGCAGTCGCAGGCGCAACCGCCGAAAATAGCGCAGCCTGCGCTGCATGCATTCGTGCAACTTGGCCGCACCGCATTCCGCCGGGGTGAAAACATCCGGCTCAGCGTGGTGCTGAAAACGCCGGAGAAGCTCGCCGGACGCCTCGCCATCCGCGCCGTTCCGGCGGACATCGAGGAAGGCCGGCCTGTCGAACTGCTCGCCGACGATTGGCAGGTCGACCAGCCCAGAACCACGCGAACCTTCGACATCGACACGTCCGCCCTCTCGCCGGCTGAATACGCCTTCGTTGCCACCTTGGGCGATCTGGCGGCCAATACCGCGGCCGTCAGCATAGTTCGCGGCATGGATGAACGCCCCACAAGCTACGCGATCTGCTCATACACGCACCTGGATTCCGCCTATGCCGAAAAAAACCTGTTCAACGTGGATCAACCCAATCATTTCGGCCCGCACCTGCTGAAACCGCGGGTGGACGCGAAATCGCGCGAGCGCTACCTCGCTGCGTGGTCGAACCCTGCAGGGGCGCCTTACGAGATCGGCCAGAATGTTCCCCAGACGCAGGCTTTCCTCGAGGACCTCACACGCCACAACCTTGACGCAATGCTGCAATACGGCTGCGCACACCAATATTTCCACTACGGCACCTGTCCCGCCGATCCTCACATCCGTCGCGCGGTCGGACGCGGCGCCGCCCTCATCGTGCAGGCGGCGCGGAATTTCGAAGCATTTCGAGCTATCGTCATCGGCGATGAAGTCGGCTGGCCGCGCTGGCCGGATATCTGGCTCGACGACACCTGCCCATTCTGCGAACAGGATTTCCTCCGCCGCAACGGCCGCCCCGTCCCGCGCACCACCGACGACGCCGACGCATTCCGCGCCTGGATGCTCTACAAGCAGACCGAGCTGGCAGATTTCTTCGCAGCCGCCGGCCAACGTGCAGCCCAGGTAATGCCCGACGTTGAAATCAACACGCAGCAGGGCAACCTCAACCTGTTCACCGCCGACGGCGGATATCCGCCCATCAACCAGAAACCGCTCACGCTGTCGAGCGCGCATTGGTATCCCACCGGCCAAGGCAGCCTGACGCCCGCATTCGGGCACGAATTCGTCCGGATGGGGCCGCGCCACATCCCTTACTGGCCCCTTGTGTGGACCACCAACTTCGGCTGGGACTGGATGACCGGCGCAGAAGCACGGCACGACATATACCTCGCGGCGTCGCGGCAGACGGAAGGCGTTGACCATTTCGCAGGCTACACGGCCCCCAAAACGCCTGAGTTTGCCGAAATCATCGGCGGCGAGGTGCATCCCAACCTCACACGCAACGGCGATATGCTCCTGCAACTCCGGCGCGACACGCCATTCGAGGTCGCGGTGTTGTATTCATTCGAGGAACAGCACGCCGACTGCTGCTTCAGCGACCGCATCCCGTATGACCGGGCGATGCGCCACGTAAACACCGTTGCCCTGGCGTTTTTCAGCCTGCTGCGCAACCACTTTCCGGCAAGCATAGTCACTGAGGAAGACGTGCTCGCCGGAAAGCTGCGAAACCGCCCCGCCCTGCTCGTTGTGGGCATAACAAGAATGCGGCCCGACGTGAAGCAGCAGATCGAGCAATACGCCCTCACTGGCAAGGTTTTCATCGATGCAGAGACTTCGGTGGAAATAGCGGGCGCCCAACGGATCGACTGCCGTTTCGACGCACTATGGCGCTCCGATACGACAAGCACCTGGCCGAAGGACGACAAGCTGTACAACGATGAACCACTGCGGGCGGTTCGAAAGGCTCTAATTAACGTCGTGCCGCGGCCCGTGCTGGCGCAAAGCCCGCTCACAATCACCACGCGGCTGAAAGGCGGCGATGGCGATTACGTGTGGGTGGTCAACGATAACGTAGCGATGGGGAGCGCGGCCCCCGGCGGCAAGGGCTTCAAGGCTATGCCCCACGCCGACACGATCACGCTGCCGCCTGCTGAGGCGATCTACGACGTGTTCAGCGGCCGGCGGCTCGAGAACCCGGAAATTCGACTCGACCTGGCCCCGGGCGATGCGCGGCTGTTTGCATGCCTGCCCGCAGCACCAGCCCGTGTGAATCTGACTGCTGCGGCAGGCAAAATCAAAGGCCACACGGCCATAGTATGGGAGGCAAACGTTACCGACGCGAACGGGCGTGCCATACGGGCGCCGGTGCCGGTGCAGGTGTCGGTGCTGGGCCCGTCCGGCGAGCCGGCGGCCACGCTGTATCGCTCGACCGCGTCAGACAAGCCGGCCGCAGGTTCATATATCCTGCCCCTGTCGCCGCCGGCCGGGGCCTGGGCGGTGCGGGTTATTTGCCTCCTGGGCGGAGCATCCAGCACCGCGCAGGTCGAAAATGCCAAACCCGACGCCCCTGGCGCCTTCATCACTGAAATCGGATCTGTCGCACCCGTCCCCGATGCGGCCGCCATCAAACAGACCATCGCGGAAGCCAAGGCAGTTTACGTCGTAACAGGCGACGCCGCCTTCTCAGGCTATGCGGAGGAGGCGGCAGCAGCCATTCGCAAGCTGGGCATGACAGCCGATGTCCGTCTGGTCAACGAAGTCCGGCAGACGCAGCTCGACCGGATGTTTGGTTACGGAATGTTCAGGAAATGGGCGCCCAACATCGGCGGGCCGGAGCACAGCATCGACCGCCCGTGCGTGCTGATCGGCACTCCTTACGACAACCAACTGATCGCCGACATCATGATCGACTGCGAGGTTTTGGATCAGCTTGTGACGCCGGATTATCCCGGCCCGGGCAAGGGCGTTGTGATGCACGCCTGGACGCCCTTCAGCTATACACACAACGCGGTGATCCTCAGCGGATCCGATGCGAACGGCATCAAGCGTGCCGTGGCGGAATTCGCTCAAATCGTGTCCAAGATGGGCGGGCACAGAGACCCGCCCGTGCAATAGTGTAGTGTGTCATTCAGATGATCGTTTATGAAGTGTCGCACGGCTTGGATGAAACGCAGCAAGAGACTCCGCCGATGGGCAGAGCGCAGCGATATCTTGCATAATTCCGTCATCCATAGCACCAAAGGTGCGTCGTATTATAGCCTATGGCAAGCGAACGCCCGAAGGGCGGAGCGCAGCCATAGGGGAGCGCGAAAAAAGAAGGAAGCCCTGAAGGGGCTTCGTAAGCGCTGTATTTTGTATGCCGCAGTCGCTCCCGGACATCCCCATGCACATAGCCCTGAGCGCAAGATCGCAACAGCGATGGGTGGCGAGTTGAGCGAGAACGGTATACGTAGTGAGTTTTTTTACGACGCTCCTACAGAGCGTCATGTCTTGTTTGGCACTGCCGTACCTATGGCATCGCTCGGCGAAGCGCCTCGCTTAGCCATAGGCTATCATACGACGCACCGTTGGTGCGTAACAGCAGGAATGAACAAAGCGCTTCTCGCGCTCCCCAGGCCGGAGATAACGATGTGGGCCGGGTGTCTTCATCAGCGGGTGAAGGGTGGAATGAAGGCACCACAGAACACGATTGTATACTCACTTGCATCTGCGGCGCACTGCACTATATGGGCAAACACATAGACCACTTCTGCATCGGTCGGGCAAGGGACTCCGGCGGAGCGGCTAAGTCTTTCTCGCGAGGGCGGATGGAGGCCCGCCCCCGCACCGCCGCGCGCCGCGCCCTCACGCATGCACGCCCTGCTCCTTCCTGAAACGCGCATGCGCCTCGGCCAGTTGCTCCGGATCGTGGATCGGCGGAGCGCACGTGGAATTCACACACAGGTAAAGCGTGGGCTGCCCCGCCGGCGCATAGCCCTTATGCTGGAGCAGATCGTCGTCTCGCCCGGGCACGAGCAACTGAACGATCCGCCGCGGCTCGTTCAGCCGCAGCGCCGCGAGGTGAAGGCTTCGCGTCTGCTCGGAATCTTCAGGACCCACCACCACAAGCTCGACGGGGTAGTTGACCATGAAATCAGCAGCAATGGCATAGGCCGACGCAAGGTATCCCATGCTCCGGAACTCGGGCCGCAGCGCGGTCAGCACGCCGGCCGCATCGTCCTGGTAAGCTGCATCTCCGGTGAACATGTACAGCCTGGCCAGTGCGAGCGCCGCTTCCGAATTGTCGTAGATGGACAGCAATGCGCCCGCCGGCCCGGCACCGGACGCTTCGCCGGCCGGGGCGTCTGTGAATCCGCCGGTCGGGCTGGTCAGCCTGGCTTTGATGAAATCGATCAGCTCCTGCGCATGTGTCAGATACTTGCGCCTGCCGCTGGCTTCGTAGGCGTCGAGGCAGGCGTTCGCAAGCGCGGCCTGATCCGACAGCAGCCCGTGACCGTGCGGCGTCCCCGATTCGATGTAATGGTACGCCCCGCCGAACGGCTCGAGGCTGTTGATCAACAGAAAGTCCACCACGTTGAGCGCGTGCTTGAGCAGCCTTTCGCCGCCGAAGGCGCCATAGGCTTCGATGTAGGCGCGTGCGGCGAGGCTGTTCCAGTTGGTGATGATCTTGCGGTCGACCGGTGGAGCGGGGCGCTTCGCTCTCAGCTTGGCCAGCCGCAGCAGGCCTTCGCTGACGAGCGCCCGCGCACGTTCGGCGGTTGTTTCCATCTTGTCGGCAAGTTGCTCGAAAGACATTGCCTCGTGCAGGACATTCCGGCCGGGAAGGGTGAGCGATTGCTTCGCAGGAGCTTGCTCGGGCATGCTCTTGAGGTCGCCGGCGTCCGTCATGCCGAAAAACTGAACCACCGCTTCGGCCTCATCGGCTGGCAACGCCTCGCGAACTTCTTCGATGGCCCACGTGTAATAGGCACCTTCGTCGCCGTCTGGCGAGTCGGCGTCCTGGCTGGCGTAGAAGCCGCCCTCGGGTGCAGCAAGCACTCCCTCGAGGTAATTTATGATTCCCTCGGCCACCTCGCGGTAGTTCTCGTGCCTGGTGGCCCGAAATGCCGCAGCATACGCGCGCAGCATCCCGGCGTTGACGTCCAGCAGCTTCTCAAAATGCGGCACGCGCCATTGCAGGTCGGTTGAGTAGCGGTGGAATCCTCCGCCTATGCGGTCGTGGATTCCGCCGGCCGCCATGGCATCCAGCGTCAGGCGTATGAAATCGCCGAGGCGCGGATCACCTTGCTCATGGTACAGCAACAGCGCCAGCTCGATAGGCTCGGGATGCGGAAACTTCGGCGCCCTGCCGAGGCCTCCGAACCGGAAGTCGGCGTGCTGGATAATGTCGTCGATTGCATAAGCGACGGTGCCTGTATCGACTCCGACTTCTTCCTGGCCTTCTTCCGCGGCCTGAGCGAGTTCCGCCGAGCGGATTTCCTCGATCTTCTCGTGGATCGTTCCCCTGTGCTCCCGGTAGAATTTCGAATATTCCCGCAGCACCATCTTCATCTGCGCGGGCGGATAGTAGGTGCCGCCGCCCAGAAGATCGCCGTCGGCTGTCAGGAACGCGGTTGTAGGCCAGCCGCCGCGATTGTAGCGCGAATTGATTTCTGGGTGGGCATCGGTATCGACACGCACCGGCACAAACTGCTCTGCGATCAGCTCTGCCACGCTGGGATCGGAGTAGGTGGTGCGTTCCATCACGTGGCACCAGTGGCACCAGGCGGCGCCTATGTCCAGCAGGATCGGCTTATCCTGCTCGCGTGCCCTGTCGAATGCCTCCTGCCCCCAATCAAGCCATTGGATGTTGCTCATGCTATATCATCACCTCCGCGCCGCCCGGCGGCACAGGCGCCATCGTAAACCGGCAGTTGAATCAGAAATCTCCGCCCGCAACGGCCGGAGGCGTGCGGCCATCTGGCAAGACCCCGGCGGCGGCTCCGGCGGCGTTGCCTGCGTTCCGTGCCGCCTTCATCTTCAGCCCCACCAGGCAGGCTGCCGTCAGCAAAACGACCAGAAGCGGCACCAGGAACGACCCGGCAAGGAGAAGGAGCGGCAGCAGCGCCTGCGCGTGCGATGGTCCTCCCTCCCGGGAAATCGAATCGGCGATCCGCTTGCGCAGGTGCTCGGAGCATCGCATCGGGCAGTGGTTCTGCCGCAGGGAAACGCACAGCTCTTGCTCAAACACCAGCCGCTCGCGGCAGCTCCAGCATTCGCTGAGATGCTCAACAAGCGTCGCCGATTCTTCTGCATCCAATTCGTCATCCACGTATGCCGTGATGAGTTCCGCCGCTTCTCTGCAGTTCATCAGTGCTATTTCCTCAGCATGCCGTGTTGTTTTGCATACTTGCGCAACTGAGCGCGCAGAGTACGCCGGGCACGCGACAATCGAGACCGGACGGTCCCGACCGGGCAGCCCATTATTTCTGCAATTTCTTTATATGAAAAGCCGTCTACGCTGGACAGCAGCACGATCTTCCGCGAATCCTCGCCGATGTTGCTGAGCGCCTGCTCCACCTCCTCGTCGAGCATGCCCATCAATTCTTCCTCGCCGTTGGAGCTTTCGACCGTCGTGCTCAGCGAAGGTTCGTCGCGCACGCCGGGAAATTTCTCCTCGTCAAGCTCGATGGTAACCGGGCCGCGCGAGCGACGGCGATATTGATTGATGAACGTGTTCTTGAGGATCGTCAGCAACCATGCCTTGCAATCTGTTCCCTGCTTGAACTTATCGAAAAAGCGGTAGGCCTTCAGGAAAGTCGTCTGTGCCAGGTCTTCGGCGTCTGCTTCATTTCCTGCAAGGCGCAATGCCGAGTCATATACTGCATCGAGGTGCGGAAGCGCCGTCTCCAGGAAGAACTGCTTCTGCTTGTTTTCTTCATACGTCATGTGATCACCGAAACCCAAAAAAACTTCTGCATGTCGTTGCGCGGTGTTTGCACCCGCTCATTACTCTCAACAGCTAACGGCAGGCATGGAGTTCCTTTGAGCACCCGGAATTGTGCATCCGGCGCGCACGGCGCTGTCAAAAACGCCAGCCGCCGCATGCAGCAACGCACGGAAAAATGGAAACCTGAAGGAAGCAGGATTGGGGATTCAAACAGAACAACCCGCCGAAGCTATGCCGGCGGGTTCGTTATCTGGTATGACCGCCGGAATATTCCCCGGCGGAGGAGATGACTTGAAGGACGAAGCCGGTTCAGAATTGCGGGCGCTCGCGTATGCAGCGCTCGCCGGGCTGGCGGTCGTACAGCGGATAGCGCTCGCCGGGCACCGGCGACGTTACCACCTCGACGGCGCCTGCAACCAGCCTAACACCGCCGTTGACCACTCCCTCAAGCGTACCCGAAACCACGCTGACGATGGGATTGCCGCTCTCCTGGGTATGGCGGACTATCGTGAACGGGATGTCGAGCGGCGCAGTTACGATATTCTTCGCGCCATTGAATAACCTACCAAAAAAATTGAGCCGCTCGGCCGGTTCGGTGGTTATCAGGCTGCGGTCCGGCTCACTTACGTCGGCGGTTTCAGCGAGAGCCGGCAGGGCGACGGCCGAAACGATCATTACAACGGTGAGCAACGCGAGCAAATATTTCATCTGTCGGCACCTCCTGTCGGAATGAGAACCAATTCATATAGATGTTAACCGCAAGCGCGCGAAACATCAAGAATTTTTCCCGGGTGCGCGCGGGCTGTCTTGAAGTACAGACGGCCAACGCCACAAAAAACGCAGGTTTTTCCCACAATGTTTGCGAAAATCCCGCCGATCATGATAGGGTTAGTGCAATGGGCGCTTCAGGCACTTGTTCGGGAGGTGCGCCATCAGAAACTGGGATCGCATCGCGAAGATGTATGATGTCGGCCTGAAGGCGATGTTTCTGCCGTTCGGCGGCGAGCAACGCGTGAAGCGGGCGTTTGTGGCCCGCGCCGGCGTGGAGGAAGGAATGCGCGTGCTGGACATCTGCTGTGCCACCGGAAAGCTCACCGAGCTGGCCGGGCGAGCGGCCGCAGAATCCGGCCGTGGCGTGGGAGTGGACGTTTCGCTGCCGATGGTCAGGCGGGCAAGGGCGCACAGGCAATCGGCGGTTTTCGTGTGCGCAGACGCCGCGAACCTTCCATTTGGCGACGCCAGCTTCGACGTGGTTCTGGCATTTCTGGCGCTGCACGAGCTGCCCGGCCAGGAGCGCAACGCCGCAATCCGCGAAGCGCACAGGGTGCTCAGGCCCGGCGGACGCCTCGCGATAGGCGAGTATCCTCGCGACCCGAGGGGGCTGCGGGGAATACTGCTGAAGGCGATCGTCCACACATTCGAGCCGAAATCAGCCAAGGGCATGTTTCGAGGCGAGCATCTTGCCGCCGCGGGCGAGTTGTTTGATCTGGAGCACCGCGAGGTGCTGCTGGGTGGGTTCGGCGAGATGACGGTGGCTCGCAGGAACTGCTGAAGCGCGACCTCTGCGTACGGCAGGCCCCGAGGCCGCCTCGGCCGGGCGCCTTACCCGGCCGTTTCTGATCATGTATCGAGCTGCGGACCGTCCGGCTGGTTACCTGGCGGCGTAGGGCTGCAACGATTCCATCTTGCGTGCGCGAGATTTGGCCTTACGCTTCGCACGCTTCCGCTGCTCGCTGGGTTTTTCATAATAGAGGTGCTTCTTCACTTCCTTGAGCACTCCCTCACGCTCAAGGCGCCGCCTCAATCGTCTGATCATACGTTCTACTGGTTCGTCCTTCCGTGCGGTCACTCTCATAGGCGCCATTTACTCCTGCCTTTCTGGGTTTTGCTGAAACCGGCGCCACAGCGGCGCCCCATACACTTGATTCCGGCTGTCACCGCTTTCGATCCGCAGATTACACAGATTCCACAGATTAAGGAGAGAAGGATTGTTGGTGTCATACATCTTCCCGAATCTGCGTAATCCGCGTAATCTGCGGATCATAAAATCTTCTGAGTATGTCAACCTAATATTCAATCCCGGCGCGGGCCACAGCGCCGCTT
>Ga0307378_10009763_pt1 | contig 12563 bp, 9 predicted proteins | sample UN1MG_FD_202238 | JGI IMG/M metagenome (GOLD analysis project Ga0307378, IMG submission 202238) | Soil microbial communities from Risofladan, Vaasa, Finland - UN-1 | ecosystem: Environmental > Terrestrial > Soil > Coastal area > Acid sulfate soil | place: Finland: Risofladan, Vaasa | collected...
TTTTTGAGAATTCTGTAGCTCTATTACTAAGGATGTTGCTATAAGGGGGAAAATGGTACGACAAATATAATATTTCTTTAGTCATTGCTTCACATATAAATTCAATTTTTAATCAATTTTTAATTTTATATATTAAAATCTTCATAATGGTAAGGAAGAATAATAAGATAAATAATAAAATTTTAAAAAATATTATTATAATCAACTTAAATTTTCTTTTGGAGCATTTTTAGGCGTATAAGTAATTTTTAATAACCATAATTTTAGTAAAAAAAATTAGTAATTAAATAATTTTACTTGGGATAAAAATGTAAATAAAATAGCAATAATATTTAAAAAATTCAATTAAGTAAAAGCAAATACACCATAAAAAAGTATGAATTATCAAAAAGGACTCAAATCGTTAAAAAGAGTTTCCTATTTCAATCTAATTAATTATTATAAACCAATATTAGAAAAGAAGTTAAAATCAATTTTTCTTAATAAAAATAAATTATATTTAAGGAATTCTGGTAAGTCAAATGATATTTTAAAAAAAAATTTTGGAAAAAATCTAGATTTTGATGAATTTAAAAGAGTTTTTTTTAATAAAAAGATATTTAGTTATTCAAATAGTAAAGAGAAGTCAAAAATAATTGAAGTTTTAAACCAAAATCATTTAAATTCGGTAAATAAGTATATAAAATTCGCAAATCAGATTATTTCAAAAGAATTTATTATTTTTGAAAAAAAACATAAGTTTAAAGAAAAAATTGAATGGCATTATAGCTTTTTTGGTGATTTTAGGTGGAAACTTGAAAAATCAGACAAAATAAATATTAGACCAAGATATAAAAGTCATTTTATTGATGTAAAATATGTTTGGGAATTAAATCGACACCAATTTCTTCCATACTTAGGATTTGCTTATTTTATAACAAAAGATGAGAAATATGCAATAGAATTTAAAAAATTAATCCTTGATTGGATTGAAAAAAATCCTCCTTTATATGGAATAAATTGGTTTTCAGGATTGGAGATATCAATAAGATTAATTTCTTGGATTTTCACACTTTATTTCTTCAGAGATTCAAAAGAAATTAACAATAAATACTTCTTTTCAAAAATCTTTAAAGCTCTGTTTCAACATGCTTATTATCTTAGATATTTCTATACAAAGCGTTCATTCAATCATACTGTTGGGGATCTTTTTGGGGTTTATTTATTTTCTAAAATATTCGAAGAAATTAGACTAATTAAAAAATGGGAAAAAAAATTCTTTAAAAAATTAAAAAAACAGATAATCTTACAAATAAGACCCGACGGCATTGATATAGAGCAATCAGTTAACTATCATAAGTTTGTATTGGAATTTTTTTCTCTTTTTGCTATTATAAATCCTAAACTTATTTATGAATCAGAAGGGAGTTTAATCGAAAAAATGTTTGATTATTTACTTCATATTATCAAACCAGATTCTCATTTTCCATTAATTGGGGATGTTGATGATGGGAAGGTTTTATTCCTCACCAATTTTAAAGATGATAAGTTTTTTGATTTGTTAAATATGGGTTGTATCTTATTTAGAAAAAAAGAGTTAAAATTCATAACAAAAACAATATCCCCAATTTCAATCTTATTATTTGGTGAAAAAGGAATTAAAACTTTTAATGAATTAGAATCAATTGAACCCAACAAAAATTTTGAATATTTTGATAAATCGGGATATTTTGTTATAAAAAATAATTGGACAGAAAAAGCTACTTACTTATTTGTAGATTTTGGAAGATTTGGTCCATTAGGTGCTCCTCACTCTCATAGTGACATTACTAATATTATCTTTTCTTATAATGGAAAGAATATTATTATTGATTCTGGAAATTATTCCTACAATAAATCATGGAATGAGAGAAATTATTTCCGAAGCAGTAAGGCTCATAATATTTTATCCATTAATCATAAAAACCAAGCTCAAATAAAAGGTTGGTTTAGTTGGGAAAAGAAACCAAAAATAAAGAGAGAAGTTAATTTAAAAGATTCTGTAATTGAATTGAGTTGCATACATAGTGGCTATCAAGGATTTTTAGTTAAAAGAAAAATTATAACGAATAAAAACATTGATGAACTAATAATTAAAGATACTGTATTTCAAAGTAATAATGAATTCGATGATAACCCATATGATATTGATCTGTACTTTCATTTTGATAAAGATATCAATTTAAAAGTTGAAAAGAGTTCATTGCAAATTGATAATGAATTATTATTTACAGTGAAATCAAATCACCAATTTAGTATAAATATTCAAAAATCATTCTATTCTCCAGCTTATGGTCAAAAATGTGAAAATAATGTATTGGTTATTCATTTAAGGCATTCTTTTAAGAAAAAAGATAATATTCAGATTATTTCTAAAATAAATCCAATAAAATCTCAATAAAGTTCAGGCAATTAATTTTACTAAAATATTTTTGTTAATAGATATTTTATTCCACATTGAAGTATTAGATTTATCCCAATTCTTTTTAAGCTAGTGAAGAAATGAAAAAATTATTTATTAGTAATAATGGTCAAGTAACTTTACATGAAGCACGAGAGCCTCAAATTGAAACAAGAGGTGCAATAGTTCGTACTAGTTTTGCTCTAATAAGTTCTGGAACAGAATTATCTACAATTAAATGGAATAAATTAATGAATTTACCAATATATAAACAAATCATTAAATCAAAATATATTCGAAAGCGAGTTTTTGCGGAATTAAAGAAGAATACTATAAAAAACTTATTTAAATTATTTAAAATCTATAAAGAGAGAAGTTCTTTTAAAAATTATTCTAGAGCATCTAATAGTTTAACACCAATAGGTTATAGTTGCTCTGGAATTGTGGGAGAATCAAATATAGAAAATCTTCAAATTAATAATAGAGTAGCTTGTGCTGGTTCCTATCACGCTGAAAAAATATTTTCTCCTAAAAATTTGACTGCAAAAATACCTGATAATGTTAGTCTTGAAGAAGCCGCTTTCACTACTTTGGGTGCAATAGCTTTACATGGTGTTCACCGAGCAAGTATTAAACAAGGTGAAAATGTTGGAATAATTGGAACTGGTTTAATAGGGTTGATTACTGTTGAATTAGCGAAAATAGCAGGTGCGAGAGTATTTGCCTTTGACTTAATCAATAACCGGTTAAATTTAGCAAAAAAAGTAGGAGCTGATATTATAATCAATCCTAATTATCATAATTCAAAATTAGTAGTTGATAGAAATACAGATAGTAAGGGCTTAGATTCCATTATTATATGTGCTTCATCAAAAACAAATAAACCATTGGAAGATGCTGCTGAATTAATCCGTGATAAGGGTAAAATCGTTATGTTGGGGGCTTTCCCGATTAATATTGATCGTAATAAATTATATTATAAAGAAGCTGATTTATTAATCTCACGGTCTTATGGTCCAGGGCGATATGATCCATCTTATGAATACGAAGGATTTGATTACCCCAAGAATTATATACCTTGGACAGAACAACGCAATATGGAATACTTTTTAAAACTTCTTTCAGAAAAAAGAATAGATGTAAAATCTTTAATATCTGAAATTATTCCTGTAGAGAATGCTAATGATGCTTATAAGAAATTAGAAACGAATCCCACAAAAAATATTGCTATTTTATTAAAATTTGAAGAAGGGGAAACTCCTCAAATTATTGCTCAAAAAGAAGGGGTACTAACCAAAGAAACATATAAAAAGTCGCTAATTGGATTAATTGGATGTGGTTCCTTTGCTCAAAGAGCTCATCTCCCTATACTTTTATCCTATCCATATTGTAAAATAAAGGCGATCTCCACGAATTCACAAAAAACTGCAGATTTTTGTAAACAATCATATAATCCGGAATATACAACAACCAATTACAAGAAAATTTTGAAAGATCCTGATATTGACACAGTTTTTATCTATACAAGACATGATTCACACGCTAAATTTACAATTGACGCAATAAAAGCAGGAAAAAATGTTTTTGTTGAAAAACCAATGGGTTTAACTCTAGAAGAATGCCAAAGAGTATATGATATAGTGAAAAATTCCAAAAAGAATTATTTCATTGGCTTTAATAGAAGATATAGTCCGTTAATTAAAATAACAAAGGACTTATTGCATGATATTTCGAACCCAATCATAATCAATTATCGAATTTCAAGTCAATTTATCCCCGGAAGTCACTGGGTCTTCGACCCTAAAGTAGGAGGGGGACCAATTATCGGTGAATTTTGTCATTTTATTGATTTAGTATTATTTTTAATGAATTCTAATCCAATTGAGGTAATTGCTCGTGGAGGGGCTATGAGTCATAAAAATACAACGGTTTTTGATAGTTGTGTAGTTTTACTAAAATTCGAAAATGGTTCTATAGCGAATTTAATATATACCGATTTAAATGGCCCAAAAATGTCAAAAGAAAGAATAGAAATTTACTCAGGAGATTCAGCAATTATTATTGATGATTTTATAAAATTAAATACTAGTGGTTTTGACTTTGGAAATTTACACTTAAGTAAGCAGGATAAAGGTCATAAGCTTGAGTTAGAAAATATTATTCAGACGAATTTAGGATTTAAAGAAGCTTTAGTAGGAGTAGATGATGCTCTGAAATCAATGGAAATTGTATTTAAAACGATTGAATCCATAAAAACAAATAAACCTATTCAAATAAATCAATAATTATAGTTTTAAAGTAAAAATAAAATGTCGTTAAATACTAATGATATAATAAACTCTGTCCAAATTGAAAATAGGTATGCAATTTTTTCTACTTATAAAAACGATGTTGTTTTTCACAGAGAAAACATTAACACTCCTATTTTCTGTGGAGGTATTATTAAATCAATTAGTCAAAATGTATATAACCTCAAAATTAATGAGCTAATTGGATACATCTCATGTAACCAAAGTCCTGATTTAACTTTATCTGTAAATCTGATTGTAAAAATTGCTAATAACAATAATGAAAAACTATTCGCAGTATTGCCATATGCTTCTTATGCTATGAAAATTCTGAGACTGGTAAATCTTAGTTTGAACCAGAGCATTGCTATTGTTGGGATAAATTTTTTCTCATTGTTATTAGAGAGGTTAATCAAACTATCTGGAGCAAATGTTTTTTTAATTGATTCTGAAAATTATTCGAAATCTTCATTTGATTTTGACAGTGAAGCTAAAAAAATGAATGGGAATATGGTTAATACAATAATTTTTTACTCATTATCACCTGAAGTGAATGAGTTCATTTCAAGAATAAATTGCACTCATAAAATTGATTTGAGCAATATATCTCTTTATGACAAAGGACTAGACGATGATAATTATCTTAAAGGTGTTAAATATCCATATTCATATATAAGATGGGACTTTAAGAGAAATCTTGAATACTTTATTCAATTAATTGATAAAAAAAAAGTAGAATTAGATTTCTTTGACATTCACGTTATAGAAATAAGCCAATTGGACGAAATGAATCCAGAAACTAATGATTTTAAAGAAAATTCATTACTTCTATTTAAGATATCAAATTGACGAGATTTTTTTATCCATTTATGATTAAACTACTTTCTGTAAGATATTAATAAAATCATAATAACGTTTTTCCCAGAGAAATTCATTAATAACTCTATTATATCCATTGTTTCCCATCTCAGTTCTTATTTTTTCTTCGTCGTATAAATATAAAATCTTCTCAATTAAATCCTCTAAATTATTTGGCTTTACTAATAATCCTGTTTTACCATTTCTAACAGCATCTCTAATTCCACCGGAATATGTACCAATAACGGGCACTTTAAAATAATTAGCTTCTAAAAATACTAGCCCAAAGCCTTCAATAGAATCATTTGTGGTAATTGAGGGCATAACAAAAATATCTGATAATTTATATAATTCATTTCTGATATCATTCTCACATTCTCCAAAAAATCTTATGGTATCCTCCAATTCTAATTCTTTAGTTAAGCTTTTCAAATAACTTGTAGATGTCCCTTGACCAACAGAAAAATATTTAATATTTATGTTTGATCGCTTTTCTTTAATAATTTTTATAGCTTCAATCACCAAATCAAATTTCTTCCTTGGAACATGCCACCCAACACTTAAAATTAAAAATGTTTTTTCTGAAATATTATATTTTTTTCTTAATTCCTCTCTTGATTCCTTTATTGTGTAATCCTCTGGAAAGATTGCTAGTGGTAAAATGTCGATTTTTTGTTCATTTATATTATGAATTCTTTGAAAGAAAAATTTAGTTGTATTCCCTAAAACTATTACTTTGCTAATATTTTTAAAATAAATTGTCTTTAAATGGAAAGTTTTCTCCAACGGCTTATTTTTTAAAAAATCATTTCCATAGGTAAAAGAAATAGCTTTTTTATTTAGTATCTTTGAGAGGATAAATATTAAAGGGAGAGTTTTAGAAGGGAAACCCCCAACTATAATATCAACATTCAATTTTCTTAAATAAGGTATAATATTAATAATATTATTAATGACGATTACTAGATTTCTTGGATTAATCCATAAATGAAATAATATCTTTAATTTATCTTTTAATGATGTGTTTTTATCTCTAAGTAATTTTTTCATTGAAATAATTAGGTAATAAAAAAATTGCTTATTTATTTTTAAATGCTTTACACTTACAATTAAATTATCAAAAATTCGATTGCTTTTATAATATGGATTGAATACATATAGTTTATGATTTTTATTTTTAAATGCTTTACATAATGAATTCAAATGATGACTTATTCCACCCTTTAATGGATAAAACGCATCTGTTATTAAAGCAATCCTCATATAGATTATAAAAGCGTAAAATAAAAATAATTTATGGTATATTGTTGTTAAATCAAACTTATAAGATTTCCAAAAGTTAAACTTTAGAAATATTGATTTTATAAGAATTATAATACGTAATATTAAATGCAATCAAAAGTAGTGAATATCAAAATGATATGCAAATTTTGTAATAATAGCAATGTTATTCACTATAAATCTATAAATTCGCCCTATTATCACGAAAAGAAATATATTCTATATGAATGTAAGCATTGCTTAAGCCGATTTTTTAATATAAATCAATATTCTATATCAATTAATGAATTATATGAAAAACTCGCTACAAGTAAAAAAAATCTATCAATTAAATTTTTGAAAAGCCAATAATGGGAGGATCAAAAAAGAAATATACTTCAAATATTAAAAAAAACACCAAGATCAATACTAGATGTCGGTTGTAGAACTGGGGACTTTTTAATGCATTTTGAGGATACAATAATAAGAGAAGGGGTTGAAATCTCTAATTATTGTACCGAGATTGCAAATAAGAGAGGTTTGAGAATATATAATAAAAATCTTGAAAGTATAAATTTTAATAAAAAATATGATCTAGTTTCTGCATATAACATTTTAGAACATTTAATTGATCCTCTCAGTTTTCTGGATAAATTGAGCTCAATTATTAATGAAAATGGGTTATTAGTAATATTGATTCCAACACATGAATCTTTAAGAGAAAAACTATTAATGAAATTTCACAAAAGATGGCATATGTATGTTCCATCAGAGCATCTTAATTTTATCTCTAAAAGGTTTTTGGATTCATATTTAAGTAATAATAATTTTAAACTTATTGAAAGATATTATTCCTCAAGGGGTATTTTCAATCCGTTTAAAAGAATCCCAGTAATTAATGCTTTATTTAACAAATTTATGTATTTTTTTGATAAAACCATTTTTAACAGACTCCCTATTTTTGATCATCTATTCAGCTATTATAAAAAGATTGAATAAAAAAAAGATATATTAACCATCTCTATCTCTTTTATAGGATTTTTTTCAGGAATTTCAATAATCTCTTAATAACACGATATTGGAGTTTATCGGTACTTAGTAATGCTTCTAAAAATTCAATTTCTTTGGGAGAAAAAATCTTAAAAAGTATATTTAAAAGAAAATATGTTATTAAGAACGATAATAAACCTAAAACATTTAAATTCTTAAAAAATAATAAATTGAGATTTTGGAGAATATTTATTCGTATCTCTCTGAATAATATTTCTTCTAAAATAACAGCTAAAAATAAAGAAATAAAAAAGATTAAATATTGGAAAAATATTTTATCGCTTTTTAGTTTGACATTTCCAATTTTAACGCTTAAGATAAGCTGGATTAGAAATACGATGAATTTTGAGATTATAAGTCCAATAATAGCTCCAACTATACCATAAAAAACAATTCCAATAAAGAACGAGGGTATAATTATCAATAAATTAATAATTGTTAATATCGGCAGAATTTTGATTTTGTTTTTTGCATTTAATAGTGGTATAAAGATATTTCCTAAGACTGTAAAAATAATCGTTAATAAGTATAATTTAACTATGGTTGAATAAATTAAGTATGATTCTCCATAAACCAACACTAGAAAAAAATCAGTTAAAATGTATAAACATCCTGAAATTAATAACATCAAAAATGACGAATATTTAAAGATCATATTATATATTTGGGCAATTTGATTGTGTTCATTTTTAGCATCTAAACTTGAAAAGGATGTGATTAAAGGGTTGGAAAAAGAAGAAGCTGCTGTTAGAGAGATTTGAGAATAATATTTTGAGATAGTAAAACCAGTTATTGTACTTAAAGGTTCATACTCTCCTATTATAGGAGTCTGAAATTGTTTCCAAGTTTCATTTAAGAATACATTAATACCTAAAGGAGTTCCATATTTTGTTATTTTAGAAAGAACATCTTTGAAAGAACCTTTTGCTTCTTCAGTAGTTTTAATATTTAAATAAATTTTTATGAAAATTAAACTGCTAACCAAAAATGGAATTAAATATGATAATAAATATATTAACGCTATTAATTCAAGATTGGTTATTCCAAATATCAAACATATTATAAGAGCCGAAATATAAAAGGAAAATTTTAATAAGGTTAAGAGGAAAATTAGTTTATATTTAAAGAAACCCTGGTAAATAGAATCTAATAAGGTACTTAAACCAATTATAAAAATAAGTGGTGATAACAGGAATAAAAGATTAGTGTAGCCTAATAAATATATAGCAAAAAAGGGTTTCAATATGAAAAAGATAATTAAACTTATGAAGAAAATAATTAAAGCAAAAGTAATTTTAAGATAAAAACCGGCTTTTATCATCCATTTTAACTTATTGTTATGATTCAAAGCTACATATCTAGGAATATAATAATTTAATGAAAAAGTTAGAGCTGGAGGAAAAAAAGATAAAATTAGTGAAACAATATTAATATATGACATTGCTAAAAGCAATAAACCCCATGATTCTTGCGAAATTAATCTCGCCATAAAAAAAGAAATAATTATTTGAAAGATAAAAATTCCATAACTATTGAATAAAGAGTAGAATGCACTTTTAGCAAATTTTCTATGATCTTTGCTAATAATTCCGACTTTCTCAGAATCTTTCATATTCTTCATCCAATATTCGTGAAATAAAAGAAATTAAACAGATATGAACAGTTTATTAAAGTAAAAATAGCAAGTAATTAAACAATTTTTATTTAAATTCTTAATAGATATTAATTCTCCAGCTTAATTTTTAGCAAATTTTATCAAATTTTTTAAATTCACTTAAATATATTAATTATGGAAAGAGTCATAATTTTAGCTTTAGATGGCCTCAGTTGGAATATGATTGACGAGCTCCTAGCTGTCAAACGACTTAAAAATTTTCGAAAAATCATCGATACTGGAGTTTCCACTGTTTTGAGAGCAGAAGGGTTTTTAAGTTCTCCCAAAATTTTCTGTTCGATTTTTACAGGAAAAAAAGTAGAAAAGCATGGTATAAGAGATTTTTATTCTAAAGAAGAAGATTTAAAAACCGATCAAATATGGGATATATTAAACGAAAAGGGCTTTAGAGTCGGCGTTTATAGACCGTTGAGTGTTTGGTCTGCTAAAAAATTTGATGGTTTTTGCGTACCCAACCCCTTACTTTTAGAAAAAAGTACTTATCCTCAAAGACTAAATTTTATTGGTGAATTAGATAAAAAAGCACGATCAGAGAAGTATTCTATATCTTTTATGATTAAAATTTTTTGGAAACTTGTGACATTTGGTTTCCCACTAATGCAACTTCTTAAAATAATAAAAAGAAGTATATTATTAGCTTTTAAAAGAGGTTTGGAAGATAGAATGCATCTATTAAAAGAATTAGAATTAATAATTCATACAAGTTTGTATTACAAATTATTAAAAAAGTATTCCTTGGATTTTTCTGTATTTTTTGATTATTCGTTTGATACCCTTGGTCATATATATTGGAGAAATAAAGGAGAGGAATCGAAATATTCTGAGGTTATTCCTAATACTTATAGAATTGTCGATAAATTCGTGGGGAAGGTAAATAGCTATGCTAAAAAGAATGATATTCATATAATTATCTGCTCTGACCATGGATTTGAAAAAAAGGAAAAAAAAAATCAAAGAAGTTATCGAGCGATCAATATTTTAAATCTTCTAAGAGAACTTGGTTTTTATTACGACATTTACGGCATCTACATGACAGAAAGCGTAGTTTTTCGGTTAAGACCTGACTCACAAGGCTCGTTAAGAGATTTCAAAAACGCAATTGAGTCGATTAGATGCGAAGGAATTGAACTTTTTACTATCAAATTTTACGAAAAAAAGTTAATAGTTAGAATAAACGATGTTTTTGGTGATAATAAAAGTCTAAAAGTTGATTTACCAAATAATAAAACCGTGAGTTTAGAATCTATTATCGATTTTAACCCCGCACACACTGGTTCGCATTCTGAGGATAACGGTGTTTTTATTTTTAATGGGACTCACATTAAAGAAGGGTTAAGAATTAAGGAAATAACGCCTTATGATATTACGCCAACAATTTTAGCGTTATGTCGTCAACCAATACCTTCTGACATTGACGGAAGAGTTCTAAAAGAAGTGTTTAAAGATTTACCAGAAGTTATTTGAAAATCTTGTATATTGGCCTAGTTCTTCCGTCAGATTGTTTATTTATTAGTTCAAATTTATTTAAACACGAATGTTTAATAATAAACCCGACAAACTGTTCGTTGTCGTAGTTCACGAAGGCATTACGCATTATGTTCTCGCTAGGGTCGTGTGGTTGAAAATACATTGTCCTTATTTTCAATCGGCCTAAAAATTTAATTAAATTCTGATAGAGTTCCTTTTCTCTTAAGAAGTGATGAAATATGTTGAGAGCAAGTACGATATCAAAATCGAGTTTTTCTTTCAAATCAAAAATCGATTTGTTAATTATTTTAAACTTCTTTCCTTCAATATCTCTTAACTTCTTCATGTAATGAACATTACTCGGCCGAATTTCAACGGCATAGCAATCAAATCCCAAATCCTCGAATTTATGGCAAAAGTAAGCAAGATTTGCTCCAATATCCAGTAAAGATCCCTTTTCAATTGTTAGATTCTGACTAATTATTACGAATCTTTGGTCCGTATAGGAAGATTTAAACCTTAAATCAGGGTGGATTAGTGGTTGGTAAAGTTCTCCATGAATAGATTGAAATTTTAAAAAATCGCTACGAAATTTAAGCCATAAGGGGTGTCTGATCACAACCTTAACCGTGACATCTTTTACATTTAACAGCTTTAGAAGGGAAACGATAAACAACCCATCAAACACAACAAAATTTCCCCCCGTTCCAATACCTACTTTAATCTTTTCTATAGATTTATTTGGTTTGAAATTTTGATATATATTTTCCAAAGAGTCTAAGAAACTTTGAAATTCTCTTTGGTCTGAACAACCCGCGACGGGTTGATTGTAAGTAATTTTATCGATAAACTCATTATATGCACCGATATCTTCCCATTTTATTTTTTTAATTAGACGAGATTCGAGTAGATTGTATTCTCTGGTTTCAACAATGGGGATTAAATTACCTGAAGATTCCCAGTCATTTGTAAGATTTGACAAATTCATCAAAATGTTATCTTTCTTTTTTATCGAATGATTTATTCTGTTAAGTTCTACTTTATAACTATTAATCTGATACTTGGAAGGATCAAAATTTTTATTTTCAATAAGTAGCTCAATAAACCAAAACTTATCGTACGCTTTATATATTAACTTCTTAAAATAGGGAACAATTTCGAAAATCCTCCATGCGTAAAATCTATAAATTGTGTTTTTCATTATTGGTATTCTATTAAAAAAATACCAAATCATTCGAATTATTTTTTTTTTCATGATTTAGGTTTTATTTAATTATTATTTAATACACTCATATAGAGCTTATAGTGTGAATCTGCTGCTTTCTGCCAAGTATAATACTTTTTAACTCGCTCAAGACTCTTTTTACCCATTTGAGCTAACAACTCTCTATCATTGAACAGTTTAATAATCATTTCACTGACTTTTATTATATCCTTGAAGTCAGAAGTGTAACCCGTTTCTCCATTTACAATTATTTCACTTGGACCCATAATGTTAGAACCAATAACGGCTTTTCCGCAAGCCATAGCTTCAACCAAAACAAGT
>Ga0307378_10009764_pt1 | contig 12563 bp, 8 predicted proteins | sample UN1MG_FD_202238 | JGI IMG/M metagenome (GOLD analysis project Ga0307378, IMG submission 202238) | Soil microbial communities from Risofladan, Vaasa, Finland - UN-1 | ecosystem: Environmental > Terrestrial > Soil > Coastal area > Acid sulfate soil | place: Finland: Risofladan, Vaasa | collected...
AGCATCGCCGTGGGCTTCATTCCCTCGCCTCCTTCGGAGGCTGAAAACGCGAACGCCTGGCCCGTAGGAGATTACACGCACCCGGGCAGTGCCCTCACTCCAGCTCCGCCAGGTTGGCTTCGAGGCGCTGGATGTCCTCGCGCAGCCGGGCGTTCTGCTGGTACTCCTTCTCGACCACCTCTTTCGGGGCCTTCTCGAGGAAGGCGACGTTCGCCAGCTTGCGCTCGGAGCCTTCGAGGAACTTCGCCGCCCTCGCGAGCTGGTCGCGCAGGCGCTTCCGCTCGGTGTCGAGGTCAATCACGCCTTCCAGGGCAACGTAGGCCTCCATGCCCGGCAGCACCGCGGCAGCCGAGGCGGGCGGCTTGGGCAGGCTCACGCCGATCTCGAGGTGCTCGAGCGCCGCCTGGTCGCACAGGAGGCCGCGACAGGCTTCCATGCCCGCCTCGGCCGCGGGGTCGGCGAGCGAGAGCGTCACGCGCAGCCGCGGCGTGCGGTCGGCCAGGCCCATCTTCTTGCGGATGTTGCGGATGGCGCGGACGATCTCCTGCACCTGGGCGAAGGTGGCCTCGGCGGCCGGGTCGAGCCAGCGCTCGTCGGCCTGCGGCCACGGGGCGACCATGATGCTCGCGGCCGCGTCCGCGCCCTCGCCCGCCAGGGCGCCCCGGCGGGCCATCCGCGCGCCGAGGTGCTGCCAGACCTCCTCGGTGATGAAGGGCGCGAAGGGGTGGAGCAGCCGAATCGCGTTGTCCAGCACGTGCGTGACCACGCCCTGGGCAGCGAAGCGCGGGGCCGTGGCCTCGGGGGCCGCGTTGCGGACCCGCGGCTTGATGACCTCGAGATACCAGTCGCACAGCTCGTGCCAGACGAACTCGTAGATGGCCATCGCGGCCTCGTTGAAGTTGAAGCCCTCAAGGGCCTGGCTGGCCGTGGCGATCGTGCGGGTCAGGCGGCTGAGGACCCAGCGATCCTCCAGGGCGAGGTCGCCCGCTCCGTAGGCCATGTCCGCCACGTCGGGCGACTCGGCCAGGTTCGTGAGCACCAGCCGCGAGGCGTTCCACAGCTTGTTCGCGAAGTTGCGCCCGATGGCCACCTTGTCGTGCGAGTAATAGGCGTCCTGCCCGCTCGCCGTGATGAGGACGATGCTGAACCGCAGGGCGTCGGCGCCGAACTCGTCCATCACCGCGATGGGGTCCGGCGAGTTGCCCAGGCTCTTCGACATCTTCCGCCCATCCTCCGCCCGCACGATCCCGTGAAGGTAGACGTCGCGGAAGGGAATGTCGTCGAGGAACTCCAGTCCCGCCATGATCATCCGGGCCACCCAGAAGCCCAGGATGTCGGGGGCGGTCACCAGCGTGTCGGTCGGGTAGAAGTACTTCAGGTCCGCCGTCTCGTCCGGCCACCCCAGCGTCGAGAACGGCCAGAGCCAGGAGCTGAACCAGGTGTCGAGCACGTCCTCGTCCTGGACGAAGCGCGTGCCGCCGCACTGGGGGCACTTCTCGGGCTGCGTGGCCGAAACGACGGGGTAGCCGCCGATGCCATAGGGCGGCTCGGCCGGGCGGTCGGCGGGGTCGAGCTTCGGGTCGGGGCAGTCCTGGCAGTACCACGCGGGGATGCGGTGGCCCCACCAGAGCTGGCGGCTGATCGGCCAGTCGGGCACCGTGTCTATCCAGTGGTAGTACATCGTCTCCCAGCGGGGCGGCCAGAACCTGACGCTCTTGTCCTCGGCGACCTTGCGGGCGCGCTCGGCCAGCGGCTTCATACGCACGAACCACTGGAGCGAGATGTAGGGCTCGACCAGCGTGTCGCAGCGGTAGCAGTGGCCCACCTCGTGCTCGTGCGGCTCGTGCTTTTCGAGGAGGCCCAGCTTCCGGAGGTCGGCGACGACCCGCTCGCGGCACGCGAAGCGGTCGAGGCCCCTGTAGGCCCCGGCCTCCTCGCTCATCGTGCCGTCGGGCGCGATCACGCAGGGGGCCGCCAGCCCGTGCTTGCGCCCGATGCGGAAGTCGTTCGGGTCGTGCGCCGGCGTGATCTTCAGCGCGCCCGTGCCGAACTCCTTGTCCACGTACTCGTCGGCGATGACGGGGATCTCGCGGTTCATCAGCGGCAGAATGACCGTCCTGCCAATGACGTCCTTATAGCGCGGATCGTCGGGGTTCACGGCCACGGCCGTGTCGCCGAGCATGGTCTCGGGCCGCGTGGTGGCGACCGTGACACCCCCCTGCCCTTCCTTGAACGGGTAGCGGATCCACCAGAGGCCCCCCTGAACGGTCTGGTGTTCGACCTCGTCGTTGGACAGCGCGGTGCCGTGGAAGGGGCACCAGTTGATCATGAACTTGTCGCGGTAGACCAGCCCCTTGTTGTAGAGACGCACGAAGACCTCGAGGACCGCGCGCGACAGCCCTTCGTCCATCGTGAAGCGCTCGCGGCGCCAGTCGAGCGAGGACCCGAGGCGGCGGAGTTGCTCGTTGATCACGGCGTTGTGCTTCTCCTTGACCTGCCACACGCGCTCGACGAATCTCTCGCGGCCGAGGGCCTGGCGGCTCGTGCCCTCCGCGTCGAGCATCCGCTCGACCACGCTCTGCGTGGCGATCCCCGCGTGGTCCGTGCCCGGCTGCCACAGGGCGTTGAAGCCCTGCATCCGCCGCCAGCGGACGAGAATGTCCTGGAGCGTGTTGTTCAGCACGTGCCCCAGCGTCAGCACCCCCGTCACGTTCGGCGGCGGGATGACGATCGTATAGGGCTTCCGCTTCGGGTCCGGATCGGCCTGGAAGTAGCCGTTCTCCTCCCAGAAGCGATACAAACGCTTCTCCACCGAAGCCGGATCGTAGCGCGTTGGCAGATCAAGTCCCATCGGGGTCAACTCCATGCGAAGGCGGTTCTACAGGGGAAGGAGCGGACATCACGCGGCAGCCGCGACCACTGGGCGCACCGCGCCCGGGCCGCGGCGGAGCACGCCGACTGCGTGGTGCCCGTAGGAGAAGGTCACAGCTGCCGCGTCCTGTGCGGGCAGCCTCATGCTGAGATGCTTCGTCGCCATCGTGGACCTCGATTGCTTCTGCAAATCCAGGGGGGATGATAGCATTTCGGGCTAGGTGAGTCAAGAAGCGGGCAGCCAGGCGTAGCGCAGGGAACCGGTTGACACGAGCTACCTGCGGCGGTATCATCAGTCTGCCATGCGAGGTTGGGCGGCTCGTCACGCGTCATTGTCCGAGGGGCACCGTACTAGATCGACCCTGTGAGCCAGATGAATGAGCGTAGAATCTGGTGACCAACAGTCGCCATCCGAGGAACTATCGCAGCCGCAGACTGTCTACTGCCTTGCGGTGGATCTGGTTGGATCGACTCGGCAGGGGCTCTCATGGCGCTCTTGGGAGGTGGAGCGGTTCAACCGCGCATTGGTTGGACAGATCACGCCTCACATCAGCGCCCTCCAGCTTGAACACGCTGTTGTCAAGTTCACTGGCGATGGTTGGCTTGTCATGTCGCCAACGGCAGTATCTCAGTTGTGTTGCCTTGCCCTGATCTTCGCTTCCTCATTCAGGCGCGAAATGGGGCGCCAGAGCAGACTGCCCGAAGGGGACATACCAGTTGTTCGCACAGCCGTGTGCAGCGGTCGGGACATCGAGGTGGAGACTCCCAAAGGACAACAAGACTTCGTCGGCGATAGCGCGCGCCGGGCGAACCGCGCCTTGGCAGTGTGCAACGTCGGGGAAGTTCTCGTGAGCAACGCGGTGCGCGAATGTATTCTCCGTGACTTTGATGTCGGAGAACAAGACGTTCTGACCCAGCGCCCTACGCCCACTAAGTGGGAGGAGAAGATCGTTCTTCACATGCTGAAGGGACTCAAACCTGGGGCGGCCTGTGACAGCGAGATGCCTGCTGACATAGTTTACACACTGGGCATGATCGGGAAGCGAGAGGAATCTGTTGAAGCCGTTGTCGCCATCGCACAGCGCTTTGAGGTGGTCAGAGACACCCAGCCGCCAGAGCAATGGCATGCAGGCGCCCCCTATGAGACGCCAGTCACAACTGGGGAACAGCGCCCCTCCACCGGCTCACGCCAGCTGCTACCTGCCCAGGAGTGGAACCGTGTCTTGAACAGTCTCCCCGATTTCACAGCTGCGCAGGTCCTAGTGGAGGCACTTCGAGCGAAGCATGTTCCTCGGGATGTGGTGACCTATAACATCCTAGCCAATAAGGCGCCGGATCTCTCTGGAGCCTTAGAGATCAAACGGCTCATGGCGGATGACGGCTTCGCGCCAAACGTGGTCACCTATAACACACTGCTCAGCAAGACTAGCACCTACGCGCACTCCGCACGGCTCCTTGCGGAGATGACGGCTGCCGGGATCGCGCCGAACGTGGTCACTTACAACACGCTTGTCGGCAGGGCCGAGAGCTACCCCGAGGCCGCACGGCTCCTTGCGGAGATGAAGGCCGCCGGGATCGCGCCGAACGTGATCACCTACAACACGCTTGTCGGCAGGGCAGAGAGCTACGCCGAGGCCGCACGGCTCCTCGCAGAGATGAAGGCGGCGGGGGTCGCGCCGAACGTGGGCACTTATAACACGCTTGTTGGCAGGGCCGAGAGCTACACCGAAGGCGCACGCCTCCTCGCGGAGATAAAAGCCGCCGGGATCGCGCCGAACGCAGTCACCTACAGCGCGCTTGTCAGCAGGGCCGAGAGCTACACCGAGGCCGCACGGCTCCTTGCGGAGATAAAGGCCGCCGTGATCGCGCCGAACGTGGGCATCTACAACACGCTGGCCAGCAAGGCCGAGAGCTACGCGGACGCCGCACGGCTCCTTGCGGAGATGAAGGCCGCCGGGATCACGCCAAACGTGGACACCTACAACACACTGGCCAATAGGGCCGAGTGCTACGCGGACGGCGCACGGCTCCTTGCGGAGATGAAGGCCGCCGGGATCGCTCCGGAAGTGGGCACCTACAACATACTGCTCAACAGAGCCGGTAGCTATGCGGACGCCGCACGGTTCCTTGCGGAGATGAAGGCCGCCGGGATCACGCCAAACGTGGACACCTACAACACACTGCTCAACAGGGCCGAAAGCTATGCGGACGGCGCACGGCTCCTTGCGGAGATGGAGGCCACCGGGGTCGCGCCCAACCTGGGCACCTACAACACACTGCTCAACAGGGCCGGAAGCTATGCGGACGCCGCACGGCTCCTTGCGGAGATGAAGGCCGCCGGGATCACGCCGAACCTGGGCACCTACAACACACTGGCCTGCAAGGCCGAGAGCTACCCGGACGCCGCAGGGCTCCTCGCGGAGATGGAGGCCGCCGGGATCGCGGCCAACCTGGGCACCTACAACACACTGCTCAACAGGGCCGAAAGCTACGCGGACGCCGCGCGGCTCTTTGCGGAGATGAAGGCCGCCGGGATCGCGCCGAACGCAGTCACCTACTGCGCGCTGGTCAGCAGGGCCGAGTGCTACACCGAGGCAGCGGGCCTTCTTGAGGAGATGAAGGCAGCCGGGATCGCGCCGGACGTGGTCACCTACAGCACGCTGGTCAGCAAGGCCGAGACCTACGCGGACGCCGCACGGCTCCTTGCGGAGATGAAGGCCGCCGGGATCGCACCGAACCTGTTGACCTACAACACGCTTGTCAGCAGGGCCGAGAGCTACGCCGAGGCCGCAGGCCTTCTTGAGGAGATGAAGGCAGCCGCCATCACCCCAAGCCGGGTGACCTACAGTTCGCTCTTCTCCACGCACATCGGCCATGCCAACGCACGCGACATACTGCATTGGTATTACGAGCAGCCTTACCACCCATCGGGTCCCCTGAATGCGCTGATAACTTCCTTGCGGGGCCTCGGCCGCGTCGGTGAGGCTTTGGAGATTACATTACAGCATCCGCATCTTAGCGCGGGTCGCCAACTTATGAGGGAGCGCCCCGCGGACGCGCAACAACTGTTTGAAAGTGCGAAGAACGCGAATCCGAACCACCCGACCGCTGACTTCGCCCTCGGAGCATTGCATATGGAGAAGGGAGATCCCGCGGCTGCAAGTAGCTGCCTACAGCAGGCGCTAGGGACCGCGCCGCATCCAAAGCAGAAGGAAACGATCCGGAAGTGGCTTGCAGAGCTGGAACGATGATCGTCGGCGGAACGACATCCGAACTTGCCTTCCAGACGGGTGAAGCAGTTCGCCGTTAGACTCAAGCACTGAGTCCAGAGTGACGTGCGCACGATCCAATCGCGCGCTGCCATCGGCTATCCGGCCGCGATCCGCGGCATCCAGGGCTGCCAGAATTGACAGATGCGCTACCCCTCTGCTATCATCTGCCCGTTCTGGCGAATCTCAGGCAAAGGAGAAGGCATTGGCCAAGCGGCTTTTCAGCGGCATCCAGCCCAGCGGCGGGATTCATATCGGGAACTACCTCGGGGCGATCCGGAACTGGGTGGCCCTCATCCCCGAGCTGGAGTGCATCTACTGCATCGTGGACTACCACGCGATCACGGTGCCCTACGAGCCGGCGGAGATGCAGGGCCGCATCCTGGAGGCAGCGGCGGTGAACATCGCCTGCGGCATTGACCCCGAGCGCTGCACGCTGTTCGTGCAGAGCCACGTGCCCGAGCACACGGAGCTGACCTGGATTCTCAACAGCGTGACGCCGGTCGGCGACCTGTTCCGCATGACGCAGTTCAAGGAGAAATCCGCCCAGCACGAGATGAGCGTGAACGCGGGGCTGCTGGACTACCCCGTGCTGATGGCGGCCGACATTCTGCTCTACAAGGGCGAGGTGGTGCCCGTGGGCGAGGACCAGGTGCAGCACCTGGAGCTGAGCCGCGAGATCACACGGCGCTTCAACGCCCGCTACGGACCGGTCTTCCCCGAGCCGAAGGAGCGCCTTACCGCCGCCGCCCGCATCATGGGCCTCGACGACCCGACGAAGAAGATGAGCAAGTCGCTCGGCAACACCGTCGGCCTCCTCGAGGACCCCAAGAGCATCTGGGAGAAGGTCCGCACCGCCGTGACCGACCCGGCCCGCGTGCGGCGCACCGACCCCGGCGAGCCGACGAAGTGCAACCTCTTCACCCTCCACGGCTACTTCTCGCCGAGCGAGGACATGGAGCGGATCGCCCCGGCGTGCCGGGCCGCGGCCATCGGCTGCATCGAGTGCAAGAAGACCCTCTATGAGAACATGAGGAAGGTCCTCGACCCCATCCGCGGGCGAGCGCAGGCCCTTCTGGCCGACCCGGAGCAGGTGTGGGCCATTCTCCGCCGCGGCGCCGAGCGCTGCCGTCCCATCGCCCACGCCACTATGACCGAGGTGAGGAAGGCGATGGGGCTGTAGGACGGTGTTGGGTGTTGGGTGTTGGGTGGTAGGTGTTTTGGGGGTTGGGGCGCGTAAGCGCCGCGCTGGCAAGCGGTTGCGGATTCTGCAAAAAATTACCCAACAGAATCAGGGGGGAAAGCCGTTGTACAGGTGGAGGGAGAGAGTGTCCGCCGGCGGCGGGCGCTCTGTTCCTCGTACGCGTCGCGCGCTCCAGTGGCGGCCCCCGACACGGCCAACCAACCCCAGACGAGGCGCCACGCCCCAGGAAACGACCTCGGAGGTCGTTTTCGTGGGGAACCGCGAGACGCGGAAAGGCCGAGCGAAAGGCTCGCATCCAGCGTCCCAAGCATGGGCGACGACCGGAGCGAGGCCCGCGTAGCTCTTTGACAATTCGAGACTTACACCGCTCCCACCGCCTGCGAGGGCAAAGGGAGGGGGGAGAGTCCGGCTGGAGAAGAGCGGAGGCAGGAAGCCGTAGGCGGGAGGCCGTGAAGGACCGCCGACGGCCTACGGCCTACGCCCTTCTTCGGCGGGCGCTCCCCCCTCCCTCACCCTCCACCATCCACGATGCAGAGGAGGGTTATCGGTGGACGTGCGGGCGCGGCTGAGGGGGCGGGGCGGTGAGGTCCTGGAAGAGGGTCATATCTACGGGAATGCCGCGGGCACGCAGGTCGTGGATGAACTTGGGGATGGCGCCCGTGGGCTTGAGGGCGCCCAACACCTTCGCCCCCTCGCCGAAGCCGCGCTGCTCGTACTGGTAGACGGGCTGCATCGTGATGATGTCGCCCTCCATCCCCGTGACCTCGCTGAGGCCGATGAGCTTGCGGGTGCCGTCGGTCATGCGCGAGAGCTGGCCGATGAAGTCGATGGCGGAGGAGATCTGCTCGCGAATGGCGCGGCTCGGCAGGTCCATGCCGGCCATGAGCACCATCGTCTCGACGCGGGAGAGGGTGTCGCGCTCGGAGTTGGCGTGGATGGTGGTGAGCGAGCCGTCGTGGCCGGTGTTCATGGCCTGGAGCATGTCGAGGGCTTCGCCGCCGCGGCACTCGCCGACGATGATGCGGTCGGGGCGCATGCGCAGGCTGTTGCGCACGAGCTCGCGGATGGGGATGGCGCCCTTGCCCTCGATGTTGGCCGGCTTCGCCTCGAGGCTGATGACGTGGTCCTGGTGGAGCTTGAGCTCGGCGGCGTCCTCGATGGTGACGATTCGCTCGTCGCGCGGGATGAAGGACGAGACGACGTTCAGCAGCGTGGTCTTGCCCGAGCCGGTGCCGCCCGAGATGATGGTGTTGGCTCGGTACTGGACGATGAGCTTGAGGAACTCGACGACCTGGGTGGTGAGGGTGCCGAAGCGCTCGACGAGGTCCTTCTCGGTGTAGGGGTCGGCAGCGAACTTGCGGATGGTGAGGGTGGGCCCCGTGAGGGCGAGGGGGGCGATGATGGCGTTGACGCGCGAGCCGTCCTTGAGGCGCGCGTCCACCATCGGGCTGCTCTCGTCTATGCGGCGGCCGAGCGGGGCGATGATGCGGCGGACGATGTGGATGACCTGCGCGTTGTCGGTGAAGCACTTGTCGGTGAGCTCGATCTTGCCTTTCCGCTCGACGTAGATGCGGTCCCAGTTGTTCACCATGATCTCGTCAATGGTGGCGTCCGCCAGGAGGTCCTCGATGGGGCCAAGGCCAACGGCCTCGTCCACGACCTCCTTGACAAGCTGCTCGTGAGGGAGCCAGAGGGGGATGTCGGTGGCGAGGGTGGCGACGACGTTGCGGACGACGCCCTCGGTCTTCTTCCGCAGCTCCTCGTCGCTCTGCTGCGTGATGTCCACGTGGCGCAGGTCGAGGTCAATGAGCAGGCGCTCGTGGATTCTCTTCTTGAGGTCGGAGGGGACCAGGCGGCGGGTCTGGGCGCCGGGATCGCGGACGAGGGCGCCGGTGAGGGGCTGCGCGGCCGTTCCCCGATCCCCGTCGGCCGCGCCGGCGGCCGCCGGGGCGCCCTGGCCCTCGCCCGCGCAGAAGATGATCTGAACGGGGCCGAGGTCAATGCGGGTGCCGTCGGCGAGGGGGGTCGCGGCGTTGATGCGCCGGCCCTCGATGTAGGTGCCGTTGCGGCTGCCGAGGTCGCGGATGGCATAGGTGCCGTTGGTGTTGACGATCTCGCAGTGCTGGCGCGAGATGGCCAACTTGTCCACCGTGAGGTCGTTCGCAGGCGACTTGCCGATGGTGAAGGTGGCCTTCGTGAGCGCAAGGCGCCGCTGGGTCGGAGGGGTGGCTTCGCGATCGGTGATCAGGAGGAAGGGCATCGTGGGGTCCTCAGCTAGGCCGCGCGGCAACGCCAACGCGGGCGGGCCGGCGTGCCACCGGCGGCCCGTGCGCACTCGCGGGGGCGGTGCCCGTCACGGGGGCGTCGTGGCCTTGGACCGCTGCTGGGTGAGCATCTCGCGCTGGCGCGCGGCCGCGGCGATAATCTCGTTGAGCTGGGACTGCGTGACCTCGGGGGTGCTCTCCTTCACCTGCACGTCCTCGGTGCGGCGCAGGGCGCAACTGAGCTTGCCGGCTCCCTGGGCAAAGGTCAGCAGCACGGCCTCGAGGGTGGTGACGTGCAGGGTGATGGAGCTGTAGCCGCGGTCGGTCTGCAGCGTGCGGCCCGGCCCGCGGGCGGGGAGGCTGAGCGCCGTGCGATTGTCCACGGCGATGACCTCGACGTTGCGGGCCACGACCCGCGTGACCACGCTGGCCGCCACGTTGGGCCCGCCCGCCTGCTCGCGGAAGGTGCCAAAGATGTCGACCCGGCTCTTCGGGGTGATGAGGCCGCCGACGCCGGAGATCTGGTCCACGCCGATGGTGATGGCGCGCCAGCCCGACTCGATGGCGCTTGCGGACGCCTCGCCGATGGGAGACTCGACGATGAAGTCGGTCTTCATCAGGGGCTCGCCTGCCTTCACCCGCCGGGCCAGCGGCGTGCCGATGTAGCCCTTGGCCTGGGTGTAGAGGATGTGCATGGCGCTGACCGCGATCTCCTCGACCTCGACCGCCTTGAGCATGTGGTCGCGCAGGAGGCTGCCGCGCATGATGTCCTCGCGCGCGACGATGATGGCGACGCGCTGCGCCTTGCCCTTGATCTCGGATTCCTTCTGCTCGACGTAGTGTCGGACGCCGATGGCGGCAAGGAAGCCGAGGATGACGGCGGCCAACAGTGCCAGCTTCGTTCGCATTCACCTCTCCTGACAGGTTCGTAGTGCGGGCTTCAGCCCGTATCCTTCCAGGTCATCGCCGGTCGCAGATACGGCCTGAGGGCCGCACTACGAGCTACAGTCCGCGGTCGGGCGGCAGCCAGTCCTTCACGCTGTAGGCGACGGCGGTGCGCACCTTGCTCGTGCCCGGGTCGCGCTCGATGTAGACCATCGCGCGGCGGGTGCCCTGGAGGAACGAGAGGAACTTGCCCGGCAGTTGCGTCTGGACGACGTTCTCGGCGTCGCTGTTGCGGGTCCAGCCGGCCTTGGGCATCTCGTCGGCGAAGACCTGGGCAGCGTCGTCGAGCGAGCCGGCCCCCTCGTAGACGAGCAGCCGCGAGGGGATGCCGCCCAAGCCGTCCACGCAGAACACGCGGCGCGCCTGCGGCGGGCGCGGGATGCCGGGCACTTCGTCGCCCGGCACGTCACCGTGCCGCCAGCCCTTGGGGTCGCCGGGCTTGCTGCGGCCGACGAAGTAGACCGAGCCGCCGGTCTTGGGGTCCTCGTAGGCCACGATGCCCACCGTGCAGCCCTCCGAGTCCACCGCGCCCGCGGCGGCGTAGGACCTGGCGGCGACGTGCATCATCGTGCCACGCGTGGGCGGGGCCTGATCGGTCGGCTTCCCGAAGCGCTCCTCGAACTGCTCGACCACGCTGCGGGCCGAGACGTTCGAGCGGAACTGGGCGAACGTGGCCTTCTCGCCGTTGAACACGCATTCGTGCGACCGCAGGAGCGTGGAGCCGGCCAGCGCCTCGAACGGGATGGCGGCCTGCACGCGCGCGGGGCCTGGGGACGGCATGGCCCTGGGGCTGAGCCAGGCCCTGCCGTGGCGGTAGCCGAAGGCCAGGATGCCGACGGCCAGGGCCGCGATCAGCGCGGCCCGCCAGGCGTAGCGGACGAGGGTGGGGCGATCGAGCTTCATCGCGCGGCTCCGTCAAGGGTCAGGGCGGGTTGCCGCCCGGCGGGGGCTGGGGCGTCGTGTCCCAGCCCTCGCAGGGGTGCCAGAAATCGTAGTCGTTGGGCTCGACCAGCGGCGGGTCGTTGCCGCAGCCGACCCAGGAACGCTGCTGGGCGGCCGGGGGCGACTGGTCGCGGGCCTCGCGGGTCTTGTCCCAGCGAATGGCGGCCACGGGCGACCATTCGTCCTTCGTCACCTTGTCGTCGTTGGGGATCTGGAGGTTCCAGGCGGCCACGTCGCGGTCGCCAGCGACCACCTTGTCCTTGTCGTGGTACCACATGTGCGCGTAGTTCGTGTGGGCCTGGCGGCGGTGCATGTAGTCCACCAGCACCTCGGTGATCCGCTCGGGGATCTGGTCGTCGAGGAGGTCCCAGGCCTCGACGAGCTGGCCCTCGGGACGCATGCGGTAGCCCTCGCTCACGTGCACGCTCTCGCGGTAGACGACCCGGCTGCCTTGGAGGGAGAAGCTGCCGTGGGCGGAGACGTTGCGGTAGTGGATGAGCTTGGTGAACTCCTCGAACAGGTCGCGGAGCTCGTTCGGCCCGGGCACGTCGGCGTCGGGGGGATCGGTCTCCTGCACGCGGACCTGGCCGGGAAACTCACGGAAGCCCACGCCGTGCACCTCGCCGACGGGGGGGAACTCCTCGCTCTGGTCGCCTTCGGCCCAGATGCTGTAGTGGTTGCCCTCGTGGACGCGCTGGCGGGCCGTGGCGAGCCAGCCGACGTAGATGGCGCCGAAGATGAGGGGGACGTAGACGAAGGCGGTGAGCACGGCAAGCTCGGCGGCCATCGCGCCCCGGCGCCTGACGCGTGACGCGTGACGCGTGACCAGAAGCGGCGTTCTCATCGTGGGCTGCCTTTGCTGTTCTCAGTCGCAAATCGGCAATCGGAAATCGGCAATCAGTGCTCGATCACCTCTCCGATGCGGGGGTCGTCGGTGTCGAGGCCCATCTGGCCGAGGGCGTGGTTGACGTCGGTGCGCAGGCGCGGCTCCTCGCCCATCTGGTCGGGCCGCCGCGGCTCGTACCAGTGGGTGTGCATGAGGCCGTAGAGGAGATAGGAGAGGCCCGT
>Ga0307378_10009766_pt1 | contig 12561 bp, 9 predicted proteins | sample UN1MG_FD_202238 | JGI IMG/M metagenome (GOLD analysis project Ga0307378, IMG submission 202238) | Soil microbial communities from Risofladan, Vaasa, Finland - UN-1 | ecosystem: Environmental > Terrestrial > Soil > Coastal area > Acid sulfate soil | place: Finland: Risofladan, Vaasa | collected...
ATCTCGCCATGCCGCGCCATGACATCGCCGACTATCTCGGGCTGACCCTCGAGACCGTCTCGCGCATGTTCGCCGAGCTGAAGGAGACGGGCATGATCCGTCTGGAATCGGCGCGCCGGGTGCACCTGATCGACATGCCCAGGCTGATAGCGATGGCGGCTTGAGGCTCTGTAAGCCTTAAAACCGCCTGACATCTCGACATCATTGGCCGGGGCGCATAGGGATGCGTCCTCTGAAGGGAGGCCCGATTCTTCATGGATGCACGGATCGTCTTTATGCTGGCGTCGCTCTCGGTATTCGGTGCGGGCGCAAGCCTCGCTGGCCCGGTGACCAGTCTGCCGGACCCTGAGCACGGCAAGGAACTGGCGCAGAGGCTGTGCTCCAATTGCCATCTCGTCGAGAGTGGCCAGCAACACGCCGTCGCCGACGTGCCAAGCTTTCACGAGATCGCGAATATGCAAGGCCAGACCGAAGGGTCGATCATGGCCAAGATCATCATCCCCAAGCATCCCATGCCGGTGATCCCCATCACCAAACCCGAGTTGAACGACCTCGCGGCATACATAATGTCTCTGCGGGATCCGGTGAGCGAGTGAGGCCATGAAGAAAGCCAAGGTTTGGTATGCCATTGCCGATGGCGGCCGCGCGCGGTTTGTCGAGCAGGATGAGAATGGCGCCTTTCGCACCGTCCTCAGTTTCGATTCGACGGCGCTCCACAGTCGCAGCGCCGACCTCGGCACCGACCGCCCCACGCGCGTTCAGGACAGCGCCGGGCCGGGCCGTCACGCGGTCGAGCCGCGCCAGGACTTGAAGCAGCAAGCCAAGGACGATTTCGTCAAGCTGGTCGCCGAGGAGCTTGCCACCGAGCATGAGCGCGGGGCATTCGACCAGTTGATGCTCGTGGCGCCGGCAGGCGTGCTCACCGAGATCAAGCGGAAGCTCGCCAAGCCGATTGCCGACCTTGTGGTCAAGGACCTTCAGAAGGACCTCACCAAGGTGCCCGACCACGATCTGACCGAGCATCTGGCCCCGCGCTAGCGCTAGGCCGCGTCCTGGATGGGGGCGGGGAGCTTGAGCCGCACCTTGCGCAGCGACAGATCCTCCGGGTCCGCGGAGATCTCGAAGCCGAGCGCCCGGCACATGTCGAGCATGCGCGTATTGCGCTCCAGCACGTCGCCGGCAAGTTCTTGCAGGCCCTCGCGCTCCGCGTAGCGGATCAGGTGCCGCATCAGCAGCCAGCCAATGCCCGTTCCCTTCAGATCGCTGCGCACGATGATGGCGTACTCGCCCTTCGAATAGTCGGGGTCGGCGGCAAGCCGGGCGACCCCGTAGAGCTCGGTCTCGTCCTTGTTGAGCGCCACGAAGGCCATGGCCCGCGCATAGTCGATCTGCGTGAACCGCGCGATGAATTTGTGGGAGAATTCCTTGCGCGGCGCGAGAAAGCGGAAGCGGACGTCCTCCGGCGACAGCTTGTCGATGAACGCGCCGTAGTGGTGCTCGTCGGCGGGCTTGATCGGCCGGATGAGAATGCGCTCACCGTCGACGGTCTCGGTCCATCGCTCCCATTGATTGGGATAAGGCCGGATGGCGAGCCGCGGGTTTGGGCCGTCCTTCTCCACCTCCGCGGGGTCGATGCGAATCCGGGCATCGAGCGCGATCACGCCCGTCTCGTCGGCGAGCAGCGGATTGATGTCGAGTTCCTTCACCGCCGGACAGTCGACCACGAGCTGAGACAGGCGCACCAGCGCCGAGGCGATTCCGGCGAGATCGGCGGGCGGCCGGTCGCGATAGCCTTCGAGCAGTTTGCAGATCCGGGTCTGCGCCATGAGATCGAGCGCGAGCGTGGTGTCGAGCGGCGGCAGGGCCACCGCCGTGTCGTGGATGATCTCCGTCGCCGTGCCGCCCGCGCCGAACAGGATCATCGGGCCGAACAACTGATCCTCGTAAACGCCCATCAGTAATTCATGCGCCTGCTTGCGCATGATCATCGGCTGGACGGTGAAGCCTTGCAGGCGCGCATCGGGCTTCATCTCACGCGTACGCAAAAGCATGCGCTCCGCCGCGTGGCGCGCTTCCTGGGGCGTGCTCAATCCCAAGCGCACCCCGCCCACGTCCGACTTATGCGAAATGTCGTCGGAGAGGATCTTCACCGCGACCGACGACGTCTGCTTGAGGAGGGCGTGGGCGATGTCCGCCACCTCTTCCGGCGTCGCCGCCACCCGCGTCGCCACGGTGGGGATGCCGAAGGCGGAAAGCACCGCCTTGGACTCCGGCTCGGTTAGGACCGTGCGGCCGGCTCTGACCGCCGTGCGCATGATGGCGCGGGCCGCTTCGTCGGCGATGGTGGTATGGCCTGTGTCTTTCGGCGGCGTGCGCATCAAGGTCTCTTGGGCCTTGGTGTATTGCCACAGATAGTAGAAGCCCTTGATCGCGTCGTTCGGCGACTCATAGGTCGGGATGCCGGCCTCACGGAACTTTTGCCGCCCGCCGCTCGCGGCGTCTTCGCCGAGCCAATTGGTGAGGATCGGCGGCACGGCTTTCGGGTCCGGCGCCTGCGCGATGGCGTCCAGCACGGCCTGCGCCGCGTCGGTGGACGAGGCGAGCGCCGTGGGACAGTTCATCACCAGGATGCCGTCGGCGGTGGGGTTGGCCAGCACCGCGTCAAGCGTCGCCTTGTAGCGCTCCGGGCTTGCATCGCCGATGATGTCGATCGGGTTGGCCCGCGACCAATTGGCGGGGAGCACCTTGTCCAGCGCGGCCACGAGAGCGTCGCTCAGCGGCGCCAGCCGGCCCTCGAGCCGCATCAGATCGTCAACCGCCAGCACGCCTGCGCCCCCGCCATTGGTGAGGATCAGAAGCTCGTTGCCGCCGACCGGCTTCAAGCTGGCCAGCGTCTCCGCGGCGGTGAACAATTCCTCCAGCTCTTCGACCCGGACCAGCCCGGCGCGGTGGAAGGCGGCGCTGACCGCGGCGTCGCTGCCGGCGAGTGCCCCCGTATGGGTGGCCGCCGCCCGCGCCGCTTCCGCGTTGCGGCCGGACTTGATCACGATCACGGGCTTGGCCCTGGCGGCGGAGCGTGCCGCCGACATGAATTTGCGCGCGGCGGGGATCGTCTCGAGATAGAGCAGGATGGCGCTCGTCGAGACGTCCGCGGCGAGGAAGTCGAGCAGGTCGCCGACATCCACGTCGGTCATGTCGCCCATGGACACGACATAGGAGAAGCCGATATCGCGCGCCGATGCCCAGTCGAGGATGCCGGTCATCAGCGCGCCCGACTGCGACAGGAAGGCCAGCGACCCGGACTTCGGTGAGTTCAGCCCGAAATTCGCGGCGAGCCCAAGTCCCGGCACCGAGATGCCGAGGCAGTTCGGACCGATGATGCGCAGGCAATAGGGCCGCGCCGCATCGAGCATCGCCTGCTTGAGGGCTGGGCTGAATCCTGCGGTGATGACGACCGCCGCGCGCGTGCCCGTCTTGCCGAGCGCCTCGATGATTGGTGGCACCGTGTCGGGCGGCGTGGCGATCACCGCAAGCTCGGGCGCCTCAGGCAGCGCCTCGACCGACCTGAAGCATTTATGCCCGCCGATCGAGGCGTGATGCGGATTGACCAGATAGACGCGGCCGTTGAAGCCGGCGGAGAGGATGTTCTCGGTGAGCGTGTTGCCGACCGATCCCGGCTTGCCGCTTGCACCGATCACGGCGACCGAGCGCGGACGCAAGCAATATTCCAGATTACGAATCGTCATTCTGTGCGCGCGGGCCTCTCAGGCTAGCGCCTCATTCCAGAGGCTGGACCATGACGACTTTGAAGGTACGCATCTCATCGTCATGCTCTTTGATGGACACATACTCTCCCGGCTTTAACACGTGATCGCCGAAGCGGTAGCCGGACTCGTCGTCGTCCGGATCGCCGAGCAGATCGTAGTGCAGCGCCCAAGAGCCGCCGGGCTTGCGGATGAGGTGGCCGACCTCGTCGTCCTCGCCTTCCCAAAACCGGCGCACGCGGCAACGCTCGCGGAGCGGCTTCCACGCCTCATGGTCGATATGCCCGTCCGTGCCGAGCGGCGCGGTGAACTCATAGCCACGCGCGCTACTGCCATCGGGAAAGTCATGATCGCGGGCGAGCTCCAGGCGAATCTTGTACAGGCTCATAGGGTCCTCCCCGTCGAGTTAGAATGCGTCCTTAGTGTTTTCATGACGAAACTGAGACCAGAAACGATTTGCCGCAGCCTTGAGAAAGGTCAATTGCCCATCAATAGGGCAGGTGGCCTCTCCGAATGGTCAACGCAAACGATAGAAGGCCGCGCATCTGCGCGGCTGCTATGGAACGGCCATGACGTTCGCGTCCCCTACCCAAAGCGCGCCCGAGGACCACACTCCCCTCGATAAGCTCAAGGCCGCGCTGGTCACGCCGATCCGCGCCATGCGGCTGCGCTATGTGCCGCTGCTCATGATCTATTACGCCTATGGCGCGCTCGGCCTCGTCGCCATCGCCGAGGCGTTCTGGGTCAAGGACGCTTTGAGCTTCACCCCGGCCGAGCTCGCCGCCATCGGCGTGTGGCTGACGCTGCCCTGGACCATCAAGATGGTATTTGGCCAGCTCGCCGACTCCGTGCCGATCCTCGGCTCCCAGCGCCGCGTCTATGTGCTCATCGGCGCGAGCCTCGTGGCCTCGGGCCTGGTGCTGATGGCCGGCGCCGCGGGCGGCTGGATCGCGTTCGCCGGCAAGAACGCGCTCTATGTGATGGCGCAGCTTCTCATCGTGGTCGGCATCGTCCTGCAGGATGTCATCGCCGACGCCATGACCACGGAGGTGGTCGAGCGCGTCCGTCCCGACGGCACGCCGAAGCCGAAAGCGGAGGTCGAACGCGAGCTCGGCCTCGTGCAGGTGCTCGGGCGGCTCGCGCTGTGGTCGGGCATCCTGTCCGTGTCCGGCCTCTCAGGGTGGCTCGCGCAGATCTATTCCTACGAGACGGTGTTCCTGCTCGGCCTCGCCATCCCGGCCATCTCGCTCACCGGCGCCATGCTGGTGCGCCTCGACGGCGCGGAGACGAAACCCATCGACTGGCGCATTCTCGGCGGCGGCCTCGTGTTCGGCGCGGTGGTGCTCGCCATCGGGCTGGGCGGACTGCCGCTCGGCCAGGAGCTCGTCTTCGCCATCTCGCTGACGGTCATCGCCTTGATGCTCTATCGCATCACCGAGGATCTCGACGCGGCGTTCCGCAAGCGCATCTTCTACGCCGCGCTCGTCATCTTCCTCTATCGCTCGGCGCCCGGCGTCGGCGAAGGCTATCGCTGGTTCACCATCGACATGCTCGGCTTCGACGAGGCGTTCTACGGCACGCTCGCGCAGATCGGGGCAGGGCTCGCGCTCGCCGGCGCGTGGCTCTTCTCCGACGTCATCACGCGCAAGCCCATCGCCCAGGTGCTGCTCTGGCTCACCGTCATCGGCACGGTGCTGGCGCTGCCCAACATCGCGCTGACGCTGCGCCTCGATCAGTGGACGGAAGCCCATCTCGGCTTCGGCGCCCGCGCCATCGCGCTCATCGACACCACCACGGAATCGCCTTTCGCCGAGCTGAGCATGATCCCGGCGCTGACCCTCGTCGCCATCAACGCGCCCGAAGGCCGCCGCGCCACCTGGTTCGCGCTCATGGCCTCGCTGATGAACGTGGCGCTGGTGGCCGGCCAGCTTCAGACCAAATATCTCAATTACTGGTTCGAGATCGGCCGCGGCGCCTATGGCGACCTCGCGGCGCTCACCATCGTCGCGGTGACCGTCGGCTTCATCGTGCCGGTGGCGGGCATCATCGTCTTCGGCAGGCGCGCCACTTGACCGGTACCTGCTCGAAAATGGCGGAATTCTGCCAAAAATGGCCAAAGTCACGACGCTGTCACTTGACCTTAACCGGTCCGCCCCGATACTCGTTAGTCTCATGAACAGGTTGCGAGCCATCATCGTCGCGTTATTGACCCTTGCGGTCGCCGCCCTCCCGGCAGCGAGCGTGAGCGCGGCCATGGTCGCATCCGGCGCCGCGCCTGCCGCGGCGCAGGCGGATTGCGCCAATCATGTGATGACCGTCCAAGCAAAGACCGACCAGGCCAAAGGCCACTGCGCCGATCATGCGGCCTGTGGCGGCAAGTGCCTGTGTCTCGGTTTGAGCGCAGTCCTGCCGGCGGCCTCAGGCACGCGAATCTCGCCCCTGCTTCGTCCTGCGACGGGCCGCGTCGCCGTCAGCCTCAACGGGCCGGCTTACATCCCGCCGTCACCGCCTCCACGCGTCTGATCCTCCATTGATGTCGCGCCGTCTTGCGTGAGCAGAAGCTCGCGCGGGACACGGCGCACGCAAAAGCGCCTCCGCCTATGACGACGGAGGTTCCGCAACGAGGATTTGGAGACGCATCATGACGCGTCTGAGCAGTTTGGCCCTTCTGGCCGCCGGTATCTTGGCCGGCGCCGCGGGCACCTATTGGTATGCGCATCGGCCCGCGCCGATGGCGACGTCCGCCGCCGCGGCGGAGAGTGCGCCGGCAAAGGACGGGCGCGAGATACTCTATTACCGCCATCCCATGGGCCTGCCCGACACCTCCAAGGTGCCGAAGAAGGACTCCATGGGCATGGACTATATCCCGGTCTACACGGACGAGGCCGGGGACGGCGACACGGTCACCATCAGCCCAGGCAAGATCCAGCGCAGCGGCGTCAGAACCGAGACGGTTGGAGCTCAGACCATCTCCGGCAGCGTCCGGGGCGTTGGACTGGTGGAGCACGATGAATCCAAGCTCTGGGTCGTGACCGTCCGCTCCGATGGCTATGTCGAGGAACTGTTCGTCAACAAGACCGGACAGCGCGTCGAAAAAGGTCAGCCGTTGTTCCGGTTCTACAGCCCGCAGATTCAATTGGCGCAGGTGGACCTCCTGGTCGCCAAGCGCGGGCAGGGGCGCCGCGACGCGAGCCGCGACATTGATGGGGCCATGCAGAGATTGCGGAACCTCGACGTGCCCGAGGCCCGCATCGAGGAGGTTCTCAAGACCGAGACCAATCCGAGGACCATCGACTGGGCCTCGCCCGCGACCGGCCATGTTGTTCAGAAGAACGTCATCGAGGGTCAGCGGGTGATGGCGGGCGACGAGCTGTTTCGCATCGCCAACCATTCCCGCGTCTGGGTGATCGCGCAGGTGGCCGAGTCGGACATTGGCGACATCACAGTCGGCACGCCCGCCACCATCACGCTGCGGGCCTTTGCCAACGAGCCCCACGAAGGCGAGGTCACCTTCATCTATCCGGAAATGATGAAGCCGGAAACGCGGACCCTGTCGGTGCGCATCGAGCTGCCCAATCCGGATGGTGCCATGAAGCCCGGCATGTATGCCGACGTCGTCCTTCGTCCCGGCACCGGGGCCGCCCCCGTCACCGCCGTTCCGGCCAGCGCGGTACTCGACAGCGGCACGCGCAAAGTGGTGCTCATCGCCAAGGGCGAGGGCCGTTTCGAGCCGCGCCCGGTCGAGCTTGGCCGGTCCGGCGACGGCTATGTCGAGGTGCTGAGCGGCGTGGAGAAGGGCGAGGAAGTGGTCACCTCGGCCACCTTCCTCATCGATTCCGAGAGCAATCTGAAAGCCGCCCTTCAGGGCCTCGAACAGCAGGACGTGACGCAATGATCGCCGGCATCATCCGCTGGTCGGCGCGAAACGTCGCCCTCGTTGGGCTCGCAACGATCTTCATCGTCTTTGTCGGCATCTACGCGGTCAAGCAGGTGCCGCTCGACGCCATTCCCGATCTCTCCGACGTGCAGGTCATCGTCTACACGGAATTTCCGGGCCAGGCGCCGCAAGTGGTCGAGGACCAGGTCACCTATCCGCTGACGACCGCGATGCTGACGGTGCCGAAGGCGCACGTGGTGCGCGGCTTCTCTTTCTTCGGTGTGTCCTTCGTCTATGTGATCTTCGACGACGGCACCGACATCTATTGGGCGCGGTCGCGCGTCCTCGAATATCTGAGCGCCGCCGCCAAGGATCTGCCCGCCGGCGTTACGCCCGAGCTCGGTCCCGACGCCACCGGCGTGGGCTGGGTCTATCAATATGTCCTGCGCGGCAAGCAGAAGAGCCTCGCCGAGCTGAGGACGCTGCAGGACTGGTATGTGCGCTTCGGTCTGTCCAAGGCCCGAGGTGTGGCCGAAATCGCCAGCGTCGGCGGCTTCGTCAAGCAATACAGCGTCATCGTCGACCCGCGCCGCCTCCAGGCACTCGGCATTCCGCTCTCCAAGATCAGGGACGTCATCCGCGACAGCAACATGGATGTCGGCGGCCGCACGCTGGAGCTCTCCGAGCGCGAATATATGGTGCGCGGGCGCGGCTACATCACGAGCCTCAAGGATCTCGAGGACATCGTCGTCAAGAGCGATGCCGGCGTGCCGGTTCTCCTGAAGGACGTCGCCCGTGTCGAGCTCGCCCCAGACGAGCGCCGCGGCATCACCGAGCTGAACGGCGAGGGGGAGGTCGTCTCCGGCATCGCGCTTCAGCGCTTTGGCGAGAATGCGCTCTCGGTCATCGAGAACACTAAGGACCGCCTCGCCGAGATCGCGCCGAGTCTGCCCGAAGGCGTGAGCATCGAGGCGGTCTATGACCGGTCGGACCTGATCTACCGCGCCATCGATACCTTGAAGCGCACGCTGATCGAGGAAAGTTTCATCGTCGCACTGGTCTGCGTGATCTTCCTGATGCATGCGCGCAGTGCGCTCGTCGCCATCGTCACCCTGCCGCTCGGGATTCTGATCGCGTATATCTGCATGTGGGCCTTGGGGCTCTCGTCCAACATCATGAGCCTCGGCGGCATCGCCATCGCCATCGGCGCCATGGTCGACGCCGCTATCGTCATGATCGAGAACGCACATAAGCGGCTCGAGCGGGCGCCCGCCGGGAAGTCGCGCACCGAAGTCATCATCGAGGCGGCGGTCGAGGTTGGCCCGGCGCTGTTCTTCAGCCTTCTCATCATCACCGTCTCGTTCTTGCCGATCTTCGCGCTCGAAGCGCAAGAAGGCCGCATGTTCAAGCCGCTCGCCTATACCAAGACGTTTGCGATGGGTGCGTCGGCGCTGCTGTCGATCTTCGTCGTGCCGGCGCTGATGGTTCTGTTCGTGCGAGGCCGCATTCTCCCGGAGCACAAGAATCCAGTGAACCGCTTTCTGACCTGGATCTACCGGCCGGTGATCGAGTTGGCTCTCAAGTTCAAGGGGGCCACCATCCTGATTGCGCTCGCCGTGCTTGCCGCGAGTCTGTGGCCGGCGTCCAAGATCGGCAGTGAGTTCATGCCGACCCTGAACGAGGGCACGCTGCTCTACATGCCGACGACCTTGCCCGGCATCTCGGTGACCGAAGCCGGCGAGCTGCTGCAAACCCAGAACAAGATCATCAAGACCTTCCCCGAAGTGACCTCCGTCTGGGGCAAGGCGGGCCGCGCCTCCACGGCGACCGACCCCGCGCCGATGGAGATGTTCGAGACCGTCATCAACCTGAAGCCGGAAAGCGAATGGCGCGACGGCATGTCGCTCGATCGCTTGATCGCCGAGATGGATAAGTCCTTGCAGTTCCCCGGCGTTTCGAACGCCTGGACCATGCCCATCAAGGCCCGCCTCGACATGTTGTCCACGGGCATCCGCACCCCTGTCGGCATCAAGGTGATCGGCCGCGATCTCGGCGAGATGGAAAAGCTCGCGCGCAAGATCGAGGCGGCGGTCCGCACCGTGCCGGGCACCACCAGCGCCTACGCCGAGCGCGCCACCGGCGGCTATTACGTGAACATCGATCCCGACCGCACGCAGCTCGCCCGCTACGGGCTCATGGTCGGCGACGTGCAGAGCGTCATCGCCACCGCCCTTGGCGCCGAGGCCATCACCACCACCGTGGAGGGCAGGGAGCGCTACAACGTCGCGATCCGCTATCCCCGCGACTACCGCAACAACCCTGAAGCCATCGCCAGCGAGGTTCTGATCCCCACGCCGGCCGGCGGCACGGTGCCCTTGAGCGAAGTGGCCGACGTGAGCCTCTCCCAAGGCCCGTCCATGATCCGCACCGAGAACGCGCAACTCGCTCTCTATATCTTCGTCGACTTCCGTGACCGGGACATCGGCGGTTTCGTCGCCGACGCGCAGAAGGCGGTGGCGAGCCAGGTCGACTTTCCGCCCGGCTACTACGTCACCTGGAGCGGCCAGTTCGAATACCTCGAACGCGCCAAGGCGCGGCTTCAGATCGTGGTGCCGCTCACCGTGCTCATCATCTTCGTGCTGCTCTATCTCAACTTCCGGCGCCTGACCGAAACGCTGATCGTCATGCTGTCCGTGCCCTTCGCTGCTGTCGGCGGGCTGTGGCTCATGTGGTGGCTCGGCTTCAACTTCTCGGTCGCCGTGGTCACCGGCTTCATCGCCTTGTCCGGCGTTGCCGCCGAGACCGGCGTCATCATGCTGATCTACCTCGACAACGCCTTGAAAGAACGCAGGCAACAGCGGGAGCGTGAAGGAGGCGCCTTCACCGCGCGCGATCTGCACCAAGCCATCATGGCGGGCGCGGTGGGCCGCGTCCGGCCCAAGATGATGACGGTCGCCGCCATCATGGCCGGCCTGTTGCCGATCATGTGGGCCCACGGCACCGGCAGCGAGGTGATGCAACGCATCGCCGTGCCGATGATCGGCGGCATGGTGTCGTCCACGCTGCTGACCCTCATCGTCATTCCAGCCATCTACGCGGTGGTGAAAGGCGTCGCCTTGCGCACGGGCAGTGCGCGGAACCTTTGGCAAGCCGCAACAGAATAGTGGCGGGCTTCCGCCCTCCAACACCCAAGGAACTTTGGAACCGCTTTCCCGCAACCAAGGCCGTATTTAGCATCGTCTCCCAATAGCGACCGGGAACTTCTGGCAACGCTATTTCCACGCTTGCCATTGCTATTTTGCTCCTTCCGGCCTGGACTGCGGCGAAGGTCCGGGCCGCGTTAAAGCAAAGCGGGAACGGCCCTTGCATTGGGCCCACATCGGTGGTGTGAGGCCCCTCTCGCAGGAGACTTTTCGAGGCGTGCTGCAAAAGCTTTGGTATGACCGCCCGGTCCGAACGCAACTTCTTGTCGCGGTCGGCGCGATTAACCTTCTCGCTGCCCTGGTTGCTGGCGCGGTTTCGATTTTCAACACCCGCACGGCCACCCAGGTCGAGATGGAGGCGTCGATCGAGGTGGCGCAACGCTTCGTCGCCGCGACCCTCAAGGACCTTGCGGCGCAGGACAAGCTCGAGCTGCTCGATCAGGAACTGCCTCTCCAGCTCAAGCATCTTCGTCACGTCCGCATCATGTTCATGGACGACATGGGCAAGCTCACCATCGTGTCGCCGCGGCCGGCCGGTGGCTCATCCGCCAAGCCTTATGTTCCCTCCTGGTTTGTCGCGCTGGTGCGCCCCCAAGTCGCCGGCCGCACCGTGCGTGTCGTGACGGGTGAAACGGAACCCATCATCATCTTGGGCGAGCCGGCCGACGAGATTACGGAAGCCTGGCAGGACTTCTCCTCCCTCGCCATCGTCTGGCTCGGGCTCAACGCGCTTGTTCTCGCCATTCTTTATGTCGTGCTCGGCCGCGTGCTGGATCCGCTCGCCAATCTCTCCAAGGGCATGCTGCGGCTCGAGGACGGTCACTACGCGACGCGCCTGAAGCCGTCGAAGGTGAAGGAGCTCGCCGTCATCACCAATCGCTTCAACACGCTGGCCAGCGCGCTCGATACCGCTCGCGAGGAGAACAGCCGGCTCTATCGCCAGCTCATCACCGTGCAGGAGGAGGAGCGGCGGGAGATTGCCAACTTAAGAGTAGTCGGCGCGGACCTGCCCAGACCGCCGGCGCCCGATGACTTCACGGCATCGGGCTCTTTTCTTAATGTCTGAAGGTTCGCGCGCGGCGCGCGGCATGTCTTGGACGGCGCAACAAGGCTCCCGGGACGTCTTGGGGCGTCTCGCGGAGGGATCGCCGCGACGCGCCGCCGGCGAGGCGCGATCGTGATTCCGCGAAACCCGTGTTCTCTCTTTCGTCTCCGCAACATCAGTTAACACACTAGTTCAACGCAACGGTGCGCTGCACACAAACTCCCAAAGATTCTGGCTTGACACTTAAGGCTGCTCAAGCTGTGCTCTTGATGCAGTGCAGCGAAGCCGGAATGGGATTTGGCAGAATTCGTTGCCTTGAGCACTTTTCACTTGCAAAGGCTTTCCATTTGGCAATTATGTCGAGGCAGCTTGGCAATGTGTGGGATGTACGTTCCAATGAATAAATCGGAATGCCCGCACGGGCCTGTTCGCTAAGCTGGATTCCTCGTGAGGTGTCACCGCGTGATGTGTTCATCGGAGAACCCGCCGCCAGGAGCGGGCGCGAGGCGCATTCGATTGCTCCGGCGCTTTGGGGCAGCCTCCAGTTTCCACAACCAAAGTGACAGCTTGAAAACTTGCAAGGGCTCGGTGCTCTCTTGGCATTTCGCTCATGGGAGAAACGCTGCCTAAGCAAAAACAGAATAGCTCAGCTTTCGTATCGGTGAACTGAGT
>Ga0307378_10009767_pt1 | contig 12561 bp, 6 predicted proteins | sample UN1MG_FD_202238 | JGI IMG/M metagenome (GOLD analysis project Ga0307378, IMG submission 202238) | Soil microbial communities from Risofladan, Vaasa, Finland - UN-1 | ecosystem: Environmental > Terrestrial > Soil > Coastal area > Acid sulfate soil | place: Finland: Risofladan, Vaasa | collected...
CTCACTGTATCAGCCATGAGTCTGCTTTTTGCCGTGACCTGCAATTTGCAGGCGGCACAGAGTCCATCAATTTCATTAGTCACAGACACGCAGATGGGTCCCGCTGCACGCCATGGAGTGAGCAAAGTAAGATTGGCACTTCGGGCAAAAGGGATAAAAATCGAGCAAACGACGTCACTCGAAACAGCACGCGGTGATCTGCTATTGGTCTTGGGCCTTTCCCGGGAAGCGGGGGCTGCCGCCACGTTACACAGCAGCCTTGACATTCCCAGGCCTGTGGAGGCTGAGTCACTGTTAATACGTCACGTGAAGTGGTCCGATAAGAAAATGCTTCTGGTCAGCGGGGCCGATGACCGTGGTCTGATGTATGCCCTACTGGATGTTGCCGACCGAATCGGCTGGGCTGAGGACCCAAAGAATCCGCTTAGCGAGGTTCATAACATAGAGGAAAAACCCGCTGTTTCCGAACGTGCGCTTTCAATCTACACGATGCATCAGGGAAACTTCGAGAGCTACTTCTACGATGAAACCTACTGGGAAAGATATCTTGATATGTTGGCGAAGAATCGTTTCAACACATTCGCATTGCTCTTCGGCTACGAAAACTGGGGATATTTCTCGCCGCCTTATCCTTATTTCTTCGACATCGAGAAGTTCCCCAACGTTAAGGTCATTGGAATCACCGAAGACAAGCAGCGGAAAAATCTTGAAGCACTTAACAGAATCATCGATATGACACACGATCGCGGCATGGATTTCACTTTGGGAATCTGGGACCATATTTATCGCGGGGGCGTGCAGGGCCCGAAGGATCGTGCTGGAAAACCGACCGAAGGGATCGTATGGGGTGTGACAGCGGATAATCTGACCGCTTACACAAGGCTCGCTTTGACAAAGTTTCTCAAGCTTGTGCCGGATATGAATGCGATTCAGTTTCGAATGCACGGCGAGTCAGGACTCAAAAGAAACGAGATGGGCGGCTTCTGGGAAAACATCTACAACGTAATGAACGAGCATGCGCCTAACGTTCGCTTCGATGCACGTGCGAAGAACTTCCCTGATTCACTGATCGACAAAGCCGTCGCGATGAATGTTAACATGAGGATATGCACGAAGTACTGGATGGAGCAGATGGGGCTTCCGTTTCATCCGACGCACATCCATCCGGACAACCAGCATGACAGGCGTCACGGCTATGCGGACCTGCTGAGCTATCCTCAGAGATATAAGATGCACTGGCGCCTGTGGACCGGGGGAACGACGCGGGTATTACTTTGGGGGGACCCCGAATACGTTAGGCGATTCGCCGAGAGCACTCACCTCTATGACGGCGAGGGTTTTGAGGTGACCGAGCCGATGGCGACGAAGATGCAGGACCATCCTCATGAGATGGAGCCTTTCGAATTGCTCAAGCCTGAGTATCAGTATTACGATTGGGAATTCGAGCGATACTGGCATTTCTTCCAGGTATTCGGAAGGGTCGGGTATAATCCCAGGACACCCGGCGAAGTCTGGGGCCGAGAGTTTCAAAGGCGATTCGGCAAAGAAGCTGGCGTATGTGTCGAGCGGGCGATTCACCGTGCAAGCAAGATTCTGCCGCGCATCGTGGCGTATACATATCCTTATAACATGTTCCCCACAACCAGGGGGTGGGTGGGCAAGCAGCGAATGAAGGACCTGCCCGAATACGCCAAAGCTCTCCCGAGTGACACACAGCAGTTCCTGAGCATCGACGACGCTGCAAAAAATCGATTGGAGGGAATCGATTCGGCCCAGTTTTCACCTGAAGAGTCGAGCCGATGGTTTGCCCGTATATCGAAGGATGTTCTGAGCCTCGTCGAGCAGGCCGAGCAGCAAATCGGCGAGCACAGAAACAAGGAGTTCGATTCCACAATCGTGGATATGAAGATATTGGCTTATCTTGCGCTTTATCACTCCGACAGGGCCAAGGCGGGTCTCAGCTATGCGTTGTTCATACATAGCGGCGACGTTAACGCTCTCGACAACGCCATCAAGTTGGAGGAAGAAGCAATCATCGCGTGGGGCAAGCTGGTTGAGTCGGCGGGAGATATCTACCACGAGAATCTGATGATGGGGCGAGCAAGCGCCAACCTGACAGGCCATTGGCGCGACGAATTGCCCAAATTGAACGCGGGACTGGACAAACTTCGTGAGCAGAGAAAAAGTTTCAAGCCGAGAGTTACTGAAAGCAAAATTACGATTGCGCACGTGCCGATTCGTAAAGTTCAACCCGGCAGGAAATTGGCGATCAGTTCGACGATAGGAGCCAGGGAGCCTGTGAGCGTCGCGAGAGTTGGCTATCGCAGCGGACAAGGTGATTATGTGTGGGTGGATATGAAGCAAACCGAACCCTCCATTTATCGTGCTACAATTAAGGCCAGGGACGTTACGGCGGGATTGAACTATGTGATCGAAGCAAGCCGCGGGGGCGAGCATACGAAAACCGGTTCGATAGCGGTAGCCGTTACGGCCGACGATAAGGCGCCTCATGTGAAGCACGAGCACGTGGCACACGCCCCGGCGGGTAAGCCTCTGACGATTACGGCCCAGGTCAGAGACGCCGCCGGTGTTAAGTGGGTGCGTTTGCGTTATCGCAGTGTGACTCAGTTCCAGGACTACAAGACATTAGAGATGACGGCGTCTGGCGCCGGTGACGAATACAAAGCAGTCATTCCAGGCCGGGACATAGATGCGAAGTGGGACTTTATGTACCTGATCGAGGTCATGGATAATAACGGCAACGGAGCGATTTATCCGGATATGGAAACGGAAACGCCTTATATTGTGGTCAAGCTGGACCGGTAGGAGCGCAAAATGAAAGACCGAGAATTCAAAATTGTCCTGAGTTGTGGCGTACTCTTGCTGTTGGTTACATCATGGGCATGGGGTAACCAGAGAACCACAACAACTCTTACCGAGAATTGGCATATTAAACAGCTTGATACGGACGAATCCGACGTTGCTGCGCTGACTCGTTCGGTTGCTTCACCCGATCAGACGTGGTTGTCCGCTCGGATGCCGGCTCAGGTGCATGAGATTCTCCTGCGGCACGGGAAAATCTCCGATCCGCATATTGGCAAGAATGCCGCCGACTCGGCGTGGGTGGGCGATAAAGACTGGGCCTATTCCTGTGTGTTCCAAAGCCCTCCCGGCGACGGAGGGCCTGTCTTTCTGCGCTTTGGCGGGCTGGATACGCTGGCGACGGTCTATCTCAACGGAAGCAAGATCGGCGACTTCAACAACATGTTCAGGCAGTATAAAGTTGATGTGCGAGAGCAGCTTTCGCCGGGCGGGCGCGACAACGTTCTCCTGATTATTTTCTCATCTCCGCTGCGGTTCATCGAGCAAGTGGTCAGACCTGAGCGGCACAAGGGCCTGCCCAAACACAAGTGGCTGCGGAAATCGCATGGCGACTTCGGCTCGTATCTTGGCGCCAGGCCTCATGCCGTGAAGGTGGGCGTTTTTCGCGATGTGCTGCTCGATGTTCCCGGGCGATCCTGGATCGAAGATGTGTGGGTAAGACCCGGGCTTGCGGCCGACTTCAAGCATGCAACAGTGCAGGTTAGCGTTGACATTGGCGGCACCGGAGGCAGATTCAACTGGATATTGAAAGACCCCTCGGGTAGTCAGATCAAGAGCGGCGTTGCTGGTCCATTAGAAAATGGATCCGGTTTTCAGATTGCGGTCGAAGATCCGAAGCTGTGGTGGCCGCGAACACACGGGGATCAGCCTCTGTATCAACTCGATGTCACTGTCACGAGCGGTAATGAACGGGTGGACAGCCGCAGTGTCCGCTTTGGCATACGGGACGTCCGGCCTGTCTTGAAGGATCCGCAGACTGGTGAGAATCGTTTCCGATTCGATGTAAACGGCAAGCCGATCTTCATGCGGGGCGCCTGCTGGGCGCCGCTGGAAGGAATGACGCACTGCTGGGATACCGAGCGTGCGATGCGGCTGCTCGATCTGCTCGAACACGGACGGATGAACGTGCTGAGGATATGGGCTGAAGGACATATACCGCCGCAGGAGTTTTACGATGAGTGTGACAAGCGGGGGATTTTCGTCTGGCAGGACTTTATGTTCGGGTACAACATGCACCCGAGCGGCGAACCTCAATTCGAAGAGAACTGTCGTTTGGAAATCGAGGGTATGATTCGCATGTTGCGGAACCACCCATGCATTCTGCTCTGGGTCGGCGGCAATGAAAACCACATGGGCTGGAACTTCGGGCAGGGAACGAATCCGCCAATCGGGCTGGAATTGTTCCACAAGATTATGCCGGCGGCCTGTGCGAAGCTCGATCCTGACAGGTTGTTCCATGCCAGCTCGCCGTACGGAGGTAAGGTTGCGAACTGGCCGCTCGAAGGCGATTGGCATGACTATTCGACGCTCAAATTCGTTCCGGAGGCTTCGGTGCCGCTGTATGCTTCTGAGGTGGGGCGCGCAAGTGCTCCATCGCTATCGAGCATGAAACTGTTTCTCAGCGAAGAAGAACTCTGGCCCGAAGGATACAGCCCGGCGATACGCACCCCGGGTCGTGCGGCATGGCCGGAAATGTGGCAGTACCGGTCGGTGGGTGGCTCGTGGGACAAGGTCGGCCGGGTCGGGGACTATTGCGACTCTGCAACCGCGGCAGAGCTTATCCGTGTGCTCGGCATGGCCCACGGCGAATACCTGCGCGACCGGATCGAGCGGGAGCGGCGCGGTGTCCCCGATGGCGAGGCAGATGGCAATCGGCGCTGCTGGGGTAATATGATATGGCGCCTCAACGATTCGTGGCCGATCATATACTGGAGCGCCATTGACTACTATCTCGAACCTAAGATACCCTATTACTTCGTCCGCAGGGCGTACGATCCTGTCCTTATTTCGTTCGAGCGAACGCAAGATCGGATCGCCGTATGGGTGGTCAACGATTCGCCTGAGCCTGTCTCGGGCAACCTCCAGGTCAAGAGTTTGCAGTTCAACGGAGATTTGCGCGGACAGTTGGAAACGCACGTTACCATCGGACCGGGTCAGGCGAAACGATGTCTTCTCACCACGGATCTGGGGCCGGTTTATTTGCGCAAAGAATTCCTTTACGCCACGCTTGGCGAGAGGGAAGCTACGTATCTGCTGATAGGAGAGAGGTATCTGCATCTACCAAATGCGAAGCTGACGGCGCGCGCTGTCGGAGACAAAATAGAAATATCCACGAACTTTTTTGCCCGGACGGTCTCGCTTGAAATGCACAGAGTCACCGGTGCTGTGTTCGAAGACAATTTTTTCGACATGGTGCCGGGACAGAAACGGACAATTTCAGTAATGAATCCGGCGGGCGGACGCGCCGTGACTATTGCCGCCCTCAATGCAAAGCCGGTGCGAGTGGAGATAGACTAACATGGGAAATCATCATGATTGGAAAGGAGATAGAAACGATGCCAAGAGACAATACAGTTAATCGAAGACGATTTCTCGCGGCAGCCGGTGCGGGGGCTATCGGAGGCCTGACACGTCCGGCCTCAGCTCAAAGTATCCTGACAATTCGCAGGCAGGCGGAGATTCCATATAAGCCCGATGTGCTGGTGGTTGGCGGCGGCCCGGCGGGAATTGGCGCTGCGCTCGGGGCAGCATCGAGCGGCGCCAATACGTTGCTGATCGAGCACCACGCGTTTTTCGGGGGAGTAGCCGCGTGGTGTCTGGGAATGCCGATCAACCAGATGCGCCCGGACAGTAAACCTCGGTCGAAACTGCACGAACTGGTTCTTGCGAAGCTTCGGGCTTACGGCGATCAGGCAGTCAGGGTCGGCGAGCATCAGTTATGGTGTAACGTTGATTATCTGAAGGTCGCGGTGCTCGATGCGCTGGATAAGGTGGGCTGCAAGTACCTTGTCCACACGCGGGCGATTGACGCCGTCGTGGAGGGCAGTCGCATCACAGGCGTCGTGGTGGCGACAAAGCGCGGTCCGGCGGTGGTTCGCGCCAAGGCGATTGTAGATTGCACAGGCGACGCGGACGTGGCATATTACGCCGGGGCCGAGACGATGAAAGAAGTCGGCTCGCTGTCTCCGATGACGCTTTGCCTGAATTTAACTAACGTCACCCAGGAACAGATACTCAAGGCAAACATACGGGACATTGCGCGTAAGGCGAAGAATAAGTACCCGCTAATTCCGGACGGATGGGGACTTGGCAAAGTCTCGAACAGCAGCAGCTTTTACATAAATCACGCCGGAACGAAAGACCTGGGCCAATTCGATGCGACTGATCCGGTCGAGCGCACGCAGGCTGAGTGCCAGAGCCGAAGGCAGGTCCTCCAGATGACCCTGGCGATGCGTGAATTTGGGGGCGATGAACTTAAAGGCATCGAACTGGTCGGCACAGGCACACAAATGGGTGTTCGCGAAACACGCCGAGTTAAAGGGCCGTATGTCTTGACCGAACAGGATGCACAGGAAGGACGCAAGTTCGACGATGTTATCGCCTGGCGGAGTGGATTTTTGGACATAGGGTTCGTGCGACTTTCCAAAATGAAGATTCACGATGTCCCTTACAGGTCGATCCTGCCCGTGAAGTTGGACGGCTTGCTGATGGCAGGAAGGTGTATTTCGGCGACTCACGTTGCCGCCTCGGCGGGAAAGAGTATGGGCAACTGCGTAGCGACCGGTCACGCGGCGGGACTGGCGGCGGCTATGTCGGTAAATAAAAGGTGTTTGCCACGGGAGTTGAAAGTGGCCCAAATACAGGATGCATTGCAGGCAGACGGTGTGGACCTGACTCGCGGCGGTGAAAGTCAGGATGAACTGGATAACCAGGGATAGAATTTATTGAGGCATCAATTGAAAGTGTAATATTATGATATATTTATCTGTCCAGGAAAGTGGTAAAATATCCCTTTAATGTCGCTGTGATACCGAATTGGCTTGAATCCAGTCCGGTTGATTGAGGAGATTAGCACATATCAGGTAAAAGAGCATTTACTTTAATCGAATTGCTGGTAGTAATCGCGATCATTGCGCTGCTGATGGCGATACTTATGCCGAGTCTGCGCAGGGCCCGGGATCAGGCCAAGGGCATTACGTGCCGTAACAATCTCAAACAAATCGGCTTAGCATTCACCCTGTATACCGATGATAACGAAGGCAAATTCCCGCGCAATGGCGGCGTCTGGATTGTTAAGTTTCTGCCATATATCGGCGGTCAGGGTGACGAGGACGAGGACTACCGGGAAATGGGTATATACAATTGCCCGAGTTACCCCAACAAGGAGCAAACCCTCGATTACGTGATCAACTCGTGGAAGGACGGTATCACAGAGTACATCGGTTACACACCTGTCAGTGATTTTCACAGGCCCTCCTCGAAGATTTTTCTGGCCGACAATGAGGACGGGTCCTGGCGTCCGATCATCAGAGAAGAGCGCGGATTGAGCGGCAGGGGCGAGTTCGACGTTTGGAGACCTCAGCACCTGCCGGACGGTGCCGAAGGACAGCGGCGGGTAGCCAAAGCCCGCCACGGCAACGGCTGCAACGCAGCATTCATGGATGGCGGCTCCGACTGGGTGCAGGCTGAAAAAATGACTGCGCAGATGTGGGAGCCCAAATAACCGGACTTCAACAGATAAGTCTGATAAGCCAGTTTGGGCTGTTCGCGATGTTGTCGTTCCTTCACACCACAACCTGCTTCTCACGCAACACCGTCAACCGGAAAGTAGTTGTCGTGTCCCGGTACAATGATATCGGCCATGGCAGCGAGCTTGTCCATCGTCCGGGCAGAAAGTTCAAAATCCACGGCATTGTAATATCCACGCCGCTCACGGTAAAAGTCTTGCGTTGGTACTGAATCGCCGGCAATAACAATGGACAAACCATCGCAGTCGAAGTGTAGACTATGATGCGTGTCAGTATGGCCGGGCGTGGGAATCACATCGATACTACCGAAAAGGCAATCCGCAGCACTTTCTACAAGACGTGGCAGTTTGCCGGATTTGTTGATAATCTCGGCCACCGCCGGCGCCGCCAGCCACTTGGAGTCCGGAAAATGAGCGATACCGGCAAGATGATCTCCGTGCTGATGCGTCACGAAGACCGCAGTTATATCGCGAGGTTTTATGCCTGTGCGCCGGTCCAATTCACTGGCCATTTCAGCACCGTCGGCCAGAGAAGGGTCAACCAGTAAATGGAAATCTTCGCCGGTAATCAATGTACACGTACAGATGGCTGCCCGAACACCCCTGGCATCGCTTTCGCCCCAGTAGCGGTTGCGTGAAAGATTGCCTATGGTAATTACATCCCAGCGTTTGACGTTCGAGCCACTTCGGCCTTTCCATCGATGCCGCCGAGTAATGGTGGATTGCCCGCCCAAACAACTCGCCGTTGCCGCTGTGGCAGCGAGCATCGCGCCACCTGCCTGGGCCAAAAAGTCGCCGCGAGTAAGGAGGTTTGATTTTGTTTGGTCTTTGTCCTTGTTGTATTTCCTGTTCATGGCATTTCCTGGTTTGGGACGTGTATGGCCGTCGAGATCCATATAGTCTGGCGGCTCTCAGCCCATGACCCTTTCCAGCTCCTCCCGTTCCACAACGTTCATCGTTATAATCTGTTTCACGACCCCAACGTTCGCTTTCAATTGTTCGATATTTGCCACACCTATGACCGCGACCGAGATTGGCAGACCCAGTGAATAGCGGATCAGCGATTGGGCCTCCACCTGTTGAGAAGTTTCATCATGGTATGGAAACAGCAGCTTCTTATACGGATTGCCGACGACCAGGCAGCCATTGCCACCGCCCATGACTTTCATGGCAATCACGCCCATCCGCTTTTCATTCGCCGTCCGCAGCAAATCCTCACGGAAGGGACGGCGACGACTGACTGGATTCAACGTAGTAAGAAGTGTGTCGAATTCATACATATCGATTCCACGACGCAGCATCTCCGCGTTATCGTGGCCGGTGATCCCAATAAACCGGGTCACTTTCTGCTCGCGAAGCTTCAGCAGCGCCGCGTAAACTCCGCCGGGCTTGCCCCATGCAGGCGGATCTTCCCTGGAAGATACCCCGTGAATCTGTAAAAGGTCAAAATGATCGGTGCGCAATCGTTTCAGGCTCTGCTCAACGCTCCGCATAGTTCCATCGTACGAGCGGTCACCCGTCTTGCATGCCAGAAAAACCTCTTTACGGCGACGGTCGAGTACCTGGCCATAGTTGGTTTCCGATTGTCCGTTGTTATAGCCTGGTGCGGTATCGAAATAAGTAATACCCAGATCGAGTGCCTTCTCGGCTATAGCTGCAGGATCGTGATCCTTCGATGGCGGCAGTTTCATGCCGATGACACCTCCAAGAGCGAGAATACTCACTTCGACGCCGGTTTTGCCTAAAATGCGTTTTGGAATGACTCCTTGCTCAGTTTTTCCGGGATTGTGAGATTCGGCTCCCAGGATTGGATGGGTACAACCGGCTCCTGCGGCAACTGTCGCTGCTATTGTTCTTAAGAATTCTCTTCGATTCATTTTCTGCCCTTCGTTTTTTAAATTTCATTTATCCGGCAAATCAATACCTTCCGCCGATAGCGGACATATTTTTGATTTTAATTGCTTGAGCGATTCCAAACACTCAATACATTCAGTTTTACAGTTATATTATACCCTCTGATGAAATTTTGTATATTATCGTTATGTTTTTAGCTTTCGGTTGCCCGAATATTATTACAAGTAACAAAAAAATGTCTGATTTGATACCCATCCGTATCTTTACTTGAGTTTTCGCGACAAACGTGACATACTACGTAACGTAAAATTTAGATTAAGTTACTCGTTTTAGATTTGATTTTTTTACTTCGTACAATCATAAGACAAAAGTGAGGTGTATCATGAAAAGTCCTTTGGTGTTATACACTAAAATCCTGTTTGTTATTGCAGCGTGTATTGTAATTATACTGCCTGTTCAAGCAGAAGTTTCGATTGCATATAGAACAGATAGTGCCCAATTAAATTTTGCAGTTTCCAGGCTGGCAGAAGCTCTGCAAAAGGCAAATGAAACTCCTTTACTTTACGACCTTGCAGATCTCAGTCATAATGACATTATTATTGTGGCAGACGAGACAGAGGCAGTTTTCCTGCCGGACACAACCATGAAACAGTTAATTAATCCGCTGATAAAGCAAGAAGGTTTCCAAATTAGAAAATCCCGCTCCGGCGACAAGGTTACTATCTGCATAATCGCTCGCGATGAAACAGGTGCGATGTATGGGACTCTCGATTTGACGGAACAGGTCCAGATGAAAAACGGTTTGAGAGAAGTTAAGGAAAAAGTCACCAATCCGCATTTTGCGTTTCGCGCGATCAAATTTAACCTCCCATGGTCATCCTACAGGCCCAATGAAAACCCGGCTATGAACCTGCACACTCAAACCTGCCGGGACTTGAATTTCTGGCGGAGTTTTCTGGATATGATGGCTGAGAATCACTTTAACGTACTGTCGTTGTGGAATCTCCATCCATTCACATATATGATCCGGCCAGAGAATTTCCCAGAGGCATGCCCTTTCTCTGACAGGGAACTTGCCCAATGGCAGCGTTTCTGGCGTCGACTCTTCAGCATGGCGAAGGAGCGTGGGATCGAAACCTACATTGTAAACTGGAATATTGTTGTTTCGCCTGAATTCGCCAAAGCCCATGGCGTCAAGGAAAGAAACGACACATCTGAAATTGTTCGTGAATACACACGACAGTGTGTCACCCAGGTAATTAATGAGTATGATGAACTCACAGGCCTCGGCGTTACATTGGCGGACTGGATGAACAATATGACACCCAGAGCGCGGGAAGACTGGATACAAGATACTTTCATAAAAGGCATGAAGCTGGCCAAACGTCCGGCAAAGTTTATTCATCGTTCAGTGCTGGCCGGGTCTCCTGTTGAGATGCGACGAGTTATAGACGAAGCGAACTTTCCGGATCCTGTTTGTGTGGAAGTCAAATTCAATTGGTCTCATGGTCATTCAACACCCCGCCTGGCCATTACACATGACTACTCGTCCGGGCAAATCGACGAACGATTTTGGAAGCCAAAACCTGCAAACTATCAGATAGCATGGATGATTCGGAATGAAGATTTTTTTGTACTCAGGTGGGGACAGCCGGATTTTATCCGGCAGCACATCGCTATAAACGGCAGGGATTACGTCGGTGGCTATTTCATAGGCTCTGAAGGATATATCCCCGCTAAAGATTACTCTCACAAGCCGAATGACCGCATCACATGGCAGTATGCTTTTGAAAAACAATGGCTGTTTTACAAGTTATGGGGACGATTATTGTTCGATCCGAATACTCCGGATACTGTCTTTGCGGCTGATTTTAATCAGCGCTACGGCAGCAATATCGGTGACAAACTATTAGAAGCTTATGCTCTGGCAAGCCGTATGCCGCTGAGACTTGCCTCTTTTCATAGCGCCACATGGGATTACACACTCTATTCGGAAGGATTCCTTGCCCCGGTTCAAAACGGTTTCAATGATAAGGTCTCACCCTTCATTTCAATAGATGAACTGATCAAGCATAGAACACTCGATCCGGCGTACTTATCCATACCGGATTACGTAGAATCAATGATCGGCAACAAAAATATTGATGACGCCCTTTTGACTCCCCCGGAACTGGCCGATGATTTAGAGAATGATGGAAATAGGGCTTTGGAACTGGTTGAAGATTTACAGCTTAGAGCAGGGAGGGAAGTTCATACACTCAATTGTGAAATTGCAGATGTACAAGCCTGGGCCTGCTTAAGCCTCTATTTTGCGGATAAATTACGTGCCGGAGTAGAACTGGAAACTTTTCGTAAAACAAAGGCCAAAGGACAACAGGAAAAAGCCGTTCTACTTCTCGAACACGCCGCTCAACACTGGAAGGAAATCGTTGAGGTGACACAACAGCATTATAATGCAATACCCGCCGTCCAGCTATCCAGATTGAAGCAGAAACACAACGCCGTATTTTCATGGGAGCAGTATAGTGATCAGGTAAAACGGGATATTCAGATTGCAGAAGCAGCCAGATGATCTATAGTTCCATACACTTGAAAGTTAACAACACATAGAAGCTCAATTCTACCTATAACTTTTATAAATAGTATCCCAACGGGGGTGCGGTGGACATGGAAAACATAGCCGATTTTTGCCTCTGCAATAACCCCTGACATTATAACACTTATGGAATGGGGATATACTAAACTGGCAGATAAAGAGCTTCCGTATTGTGGCACAGTTGGCCTAATTGTGTGACAGGTTTCAGATATTGTGGTATCATACAGTCGAACATAATAGATCTGCAATGAATTTAAGAGGAGACAGCAAACATGGACCGAAGAGATTTCATGAAAACCTCGGTAGTTGCTGGAGCGTATGCAGTGCTGGGATCGCCGTGGGCAGCCGCCAAAGAGAATCAAGAGCCTTGGTTTGATCGCCCGATGCGTTGGGCTCAATTAGTCTTAGTGGAAAACGATCCCGGTCGCTTCGACCCCGATTTCTGGCTGGACTACTTCAAGCGTATCCACGCCGATGCCGC
>Ga0307378_10009770_pt1 | contig 12559 bp, 9 predicted proteins | sample UN1MG_FD_202238 | JGI IMG/M metagenome (GOLD analysis project Ga0307378, IMG submission 202238) | Soil microbial communities from Risofladan, Vaasa, Finland - UN-1 | ecosystem: Environmental > Terrestrial > Soil > Coastal area > Acid sulfate soil | place: Finland: Risofladan, Vaasa | collected...
TGTAAGACATTATTCTGCGGCGCCGACCTGCATTGCAACAACGCGATGTATGTTATCACCGATGGGCGCGACAAGCAACTGTTCCGGAAACGATTGCCAACCGGTTGCCGACCATCCTGGAATTCCTGGAGCCTTTCCGCCAGCGGCTCAAGGTCGTTGCCGTCGAATCGACGTACAACTGGTACTGGCTGGTGGATGGATTACAGGATCATGACTATCCCCTCGTGCTGGCCAACCCCTCCCAGATGGATCAGTACAAGGGGATCAAAGAGGCCGACGATCTGACGGACGCCACGTTCCTGGCGCGCCTGGCCCGCTTGAATATCCTGCCCACCGGTTACATCTATCCCCGCCAGGACCGGCCGGTGCGGGACCTGCTCCGGCGAAGGACTCTCGTCGTTCAGCCACGCTTTGTAGCTTGTTCTGTGATCAACACTGTTCACTCAAAGGAGCGACGAATTCTGAAGCTTTAGGACACGCTACAATGGGGCCGTCGGCCCTATTATTTGTGAAGGATTCATCGAGGACTACATTGAAATGGACCAGCGAGTTCAGGTATAATGACATACTGTAGAGTGCAGAAACACCGGTCATGGAGTTTAACGAGAGATCTCGGCTATCTCAGATTTGACCCCCACTGAGGGGAGTTGGAGGATAATGGATATGAGAACTAAACTCTCTTTGCTGTTCTTGTTGATCTGCGGTGGATTCGTATTTGCCGGCTCCCAGGAGCCGAAGCTCGCCCGCTGGCTCAACCAGTATCCGGACGCTGATGCCAATGGCGACGGGCGCCTGACCGTCGAGGAAGTCAGGGCATATCGCCAGAAACTGGGGGCGCAGACGGATCCTGACCGCTCTCCCACTCAGCAGGGCGCCCCAAGCCAGTTCAACGTTGACCCGGGTTGGGACTCCGACCGATTTCCTGACCACGCAATCTGCTATCGCTCGCCGCAGGAGATTAAAGCAATATACGCAAAGACCCTGGAGGGCAACCAGAAAGCCGTCATCTCCTACCCGAAACCCACAAACGGAGCGCTGCGAATCGTCGGCACCGGCCACAGCTTCATGGGTCCCGGTTACAAAACCTTCCCCATTATTTGCCTCGCCGCCGGATTCGAGCAGCCTCTGTTCACCCACACCGGAGGCGGCATCACCGGCAGCGCGCGCTACAAGTGGGAACAGGAAAACGGCATATTTCAGTTCGATGGCAACCCGAAACCTAAACTGCTTGCATCTATCTCCAACGCAGAGTGGGACGCGATGATGTGGGGACCGTACTTCAACGACCGGCCGGCCTACTATGCGTGCTGGATCGACTTCTGCCTGAAATACAACACGCACATGAAGTTCTATCTCTCGGACGCCTGGCCGCAGTTGGGTCAACTCGACGAGATCCCGTTATCTGAGGACGTGCTCACCGCGGAGACCTTCGTCCGTCTCGGCAATGAGAGAAACGCACACACCGCCGAACTCATCGGGGTGCTCAACAAAAAATATCCAGGCAAAGTCTTCGTCATGCCAACCTCTGATGCCATGGTCCTCGCCGCGCAGCACTACTACCGTGGCGAACTCCGGGGCGTCGAGGGCATCAACTGCGCGGTGGGCAAGAAGGAACGCTCGCTTTGGCGCGACCGCCTCGGCCACCTCGGGCCCGGATTCGATCGCCTCGAGGGCTACGTGTTCTATGCGACGATCTACGCCCGTTCGCCCGAACTCATTGACGGCGACATTCCATTCGGGGGATCGTCGGACTTTCCGAGCCGAGAGCTTGACCGTCTCTTCCGGAAGATCGCCTGGCAGGCGGTGGTGAGTAACCCCCTTTCCGGCGTCACCGACAAAGACCGCAACGGCATAGGAGATAGTCGCGAACGAGCGAGCAATTAGTCGCGTCTGCCATGTTCTGTCGAAGAGCCCGGCGAGAAACGAAACAAACGATGGTGACTTTACAGGCAGTGTAGCGAATAGACAAGCACGACCGACATGAAGACGTGGAAATATTGGATGACCTCAACAAGACACAGAACGCAAGTGACATCCAATATAGCCGGCAGCTTGAGAGAGTTGTCAGTGGTTACTTCTTTAGGCTCGTTCATTGAATACTGACATATGTTCGGGTCCAATCAACAGGACCTCCTTCATACACTCTTATACGACAAGCAGGTAGCAGGTGTTGTCGAGGTGTAGTGCCGCGAACTGGTGCTAATCTGCAGTATCAGCCATACAGCTAATTATCAGTAGAATCTGGTTATGGCTCTCGCAGCGGATACAAACGAAAGTCGTCAATGTACACTATGCCTGCACCGCCGGGCGTCAGATTTGTCTCGTCGCCCAAGCCGATAGCGAGCTTTGTGACATTGGCCAGGTCCACGCCAAACGATACCAGGTCTATATCCCATTGCTTCCACGATGCTTGCTGTATATCAGCCACATTACCGCCATATACCACCTTAGAGCCGTTGACCTTCACATACATCTGCTCGAGAGCATTGTTAGGATCGCCGTGGAACCACAGCGATAATGCTCCAATGCCGTTCCTGGTCCAATCCTGCGGCGGGCTCAGCGGCCGCTGTGCCTCTGAATACTTGAGATTGTTGTCATAGCGGAACGACATCGACTGCCTGCCGCCGTGAACGATCGTAGTCTCAGCCCAAGGGGCCTGGTCGTGGGCTATCAGCGCACCGTTTGTCTGCGTGCCCCATCCGTCTGTCCACGTACTGAATATCTCGTCGGGCGGATAATCGTTGTAATCTTCAAAATCCTCTACAGCAATGAAGTCGGCTGTCGTAAAGCTCCAGAGGTCGCCCGGCAACGTTGTTGGGGTCTCGACCATATTAACTTCGCTGACCTTCCAGTAGTACGTCCGGCTCAACTCGAGTGACAATGGACCGTAGCGGGCCTCGGTCACGGTCGTGACATCGGCAGTACCTTCTATTACCGCCTGCTCATTGGAACTCAGGTACACATCGTGCTCGGCCGCCCCTCTTCCCGCTCTCCAGCTAAGGACGACATCCGGGGCGACATCTGTTGCTCCGGACTTCGGCTGGGGCTCTCTTGCACGCACGGGTATATAGAAGAAGCGAACCTCGCTGAGACCAAATTGGGGCAATAAACCTCCCCAGTTACTGTTAACCGTAAATCTGACGTATCTTGCTGTCAGGCCGCCAAAATCAACGGTGGTATCGTGCGCATAGTCCGGCACGGCGGGCGCCCGGTTAAATTCGTGAGTAGTTCCCAAAGTCGTATAGTCGATGCCGTCGACCGAATACTCAATGGAAACATCTCTGGCGCCGTAACCGATGGACATCTCAAACTCGGTGTTGGAGTTCCATACCCACACCTGATGAAGTACGTAAGCCTTGTCGAACTCAAACTGTATCCAGGTCGGCTGCGGCCCACCAAAGCCGCTGAGCCACATGGTATCGGTTTCTATCGAGTGCAGGTCGTCACTCAATCCGGAACCGTTCACGGTATTCTCGGGTCCCTGATTTGGGGAACTGCCGGAAGCCGTGGCGGTTACATTCTCGATTACATAACCAACCGGCTCGGTTGTAAAGCTCCAGACCTCGCCTCGGTATACCGTAAAGTCAGGGGCACCAGTGACCTCATCGACGCGCCAGTAGTAAGTCGTCTCGAAATCAAGCCGTTGGGGCGGAGCATAGCTGGCGGCACTCTGGATGATAGCGCCAATGCCGTCGTTGACGTCGCTGAAGTTCTCACTAAAATAGACTTTGTGTCCGTTTATTGGCGCTGCAGAATCTCCCGGCTGCCAGCTCAGGACCGGCGTCGGAGACACATCGGTCGCACCCTTGGCCGGATAAGGTTTTTTTGCCTTGTCCTTTGTCCCCTCAGTTGCATCTATGAAAGGTCTCCATGTTTCCTCAGCGTGGTCGTGCGTGGCAAGATCCTGTAAATTGTTGGAATTATGGAAAATGAACTGCACGATTCCGTCAGTATCAGCCTCGAGGACCTCAAGAACATCTATAGTAAACGCCTCGCCAGCGACACCGTCGGTGAAATTGACCGTGGTAAGGAAAGTGGTCTTTGTCGGGTCAAGGAGATCGAGGACGGCGGTATTGTTGCCGGGCGCATTGTTCCAGGTGATAGTCCTTTCGTCCCAGCCGATGTTGTCGAGGCAGTCGTCGTTGACGCAGGAGACGTCGAAGCGATTGCTGCCGCCCTTCTCCCGATTCAGCGCGACTGTGAGGGTTGCCGTTTCGAGGTTGCTGACGTCAAGATCGCCGAGGTCGAATTTGACCCAGGACTTCCAACCATTCGAGGAAGTCCTGATGGAGAGCTTACTGCTGTCGTGCCTGTTCTCGTCTCTCGTCGCCGGGTCCCCATCGACCCTGCAGCTTTCATTAGCATTGATGATAATGTCGGCAAATACGGCAGGGGCAGAGACAATGCCCAGTATCATAACGATACACGCCAATAAAACTAAGCTTTTAGACATAATTGTCCTCCTTCAAAAAAGACTAAACCAGGATTTCTCCTATATACTTCACTACCAGTCCTACGGACTTCACGTCTTATAATACCGTAATGTCATCTCAATTTCAAGATAATTCCGGCAGGTTCAACATGGGCGCAATCAGCGTAAATCCTTCGGCCGGGCCCTTCGAATCTGCCTGGCGGCATCGATTTGAAGTGCGTCTCAGGGGGTCGCGTTCAATCGGTGGATTTTTTCGAGGCTGTCGGCGAACTGGGCGCGGGCTTTCTCCAGATACGCGCCGACTTCGTCGATGTATCCATCCGTCGAGGCCGACCAGACGCGGTTGAGGTAGCGTTCCCCCGCGGCGAAGCTGCTCATCACGTCGGCGTATGCGGCCAGGCCGTGACTGTGTGCAATGCTCTCTCGCGCGCCGACAAACGTATCGAGGTCTTCGGGAAAAAGCTCGTCGATCCGATGGCGAACGTCATAGGTATTGATCGAAGATTTCTCCGCGTTCAGGCCGGTTATATTTTCGACGATGCGTTTGAGGCTGGCCTCGATGGACTCAATGTCCGAAGCCAGTTTACCTTCGACCCTCTTTTCCCGGTGCGCACCGAAGCGGACCAGTCCCACGCCGACAATGCCGACGGCCAGCGCCGCTGCAAAATACGCCCACTGTACGTTTTCTTTATCCACCGTGGCCGCCAGAGCACCGGCGAGAAAGCCAACGGTTATCATCAAATACCCGATCTTATTCATATTCATTCACCTTGCTGATGCTTACGTTCCCATGGTTCCGGCGATGACGAAATAGAGCGCGAATCCGACGCCGACGAGGGCCTCTCCGACGATCAGGCCGGCGGCGACGGGGATACCCACCTCTTCACTGAAGCGCAGCCCTTTGTGCCAGTCCAGCAGCAGCCGCAGCACCGTTCCTATGCTGTAGGTCAGGACAATGGCAAACGGCAGATAGAAACCGAGACCCACAAGAATGCCCAGCCCGCCAATGCCGCTGGCGCTGAGCAGGGCCCCAAGGCATGCACCGGCGGCGTACTTGTTCACCGGGACGTCTCCGCCCAGGATGCCCTGAATCGTGCTGGCCAGCGCCTGGCCCTGCGGGGCGGGCAGCCGTTTGCTGCCCAGGCCATAGGCCTTGTGGAGGACGAAGATCAAGATGATAATCACGATCGGCCCCAGCCAGGTGGCGAGGAACTGTCCCGTCTGCTGCTTTCGGGGCGAGGCGCCGACGAGGTAGCCGGTCTTGAGGTCCAGCATCAGGTCCGTGGCCTGGGCCATGGCGACGCACGCGGCGGCGCCGACCATGATCGATGAAATAATCGCGGCGCTGTCACCCAGTCCCCGGCTTATGACGATCAGGATGGTCACGGCGATAAGGGTCATGCCGCTCAGCGGAGACCAGTTGGTCCGGCCGATGCACTCGGACATAATAACGCCGGCCACCCATATCCAGGCGGTGCCGAGCAGGGCCATCAGGCCCCCCCGAAGAAGGCCCATGTCCTTCACCGAGGTCACCGAAATGAGGAACAGCAGCAGCGTCGCGCCGGCGATGCCGATGTAGAGCAGGCGAATCGGCATTTCGTCCGCCGACAGCGCCGTTTTCGCCTTGGCCGCGTTTTGCATGCTGCGCACGGCGCTGACAATCAGCGGCAGCGCCAGAACGATGCCGGTCACGGCCCCCCCGATGAGCATGCCGATGCCGACCGGTCTGAACAGGTTCAATCTCATGAAATCGGGCATGGATTGGCCCGCGGCCACAAGCGTCTCGGCCGACGGCGCCAGGCCTTTGGCCGCAAGGATCGGAGCCAGAATCCAGTAGCAGACGAAACCGCCGATGACGAAGCTGAACCCGCCCCTGCCCGAGATGAAACCGACGCCGACCGTCATCAGAGAGACGTACCAGACGCCGTTCATGTACTCGGGCATGCCGATCAATTTGCCCAGGTCCAGGTATTCGAATCCGTTGAGCCCCCTAATCTGACTCATGTACTGGCTCGTGAAACAGACCAGCCCGCTGACGGCCATGCCGGCCAGCAGCAGCAGGGCCTTGTGAACGCCGGCGCCGGGCGATTTCAGGATCGTTGCGACGGCCACGCCCCCTGGATACGTGAGCCGCTCGTAGTCGATCATCTGCTTGCGAAGCGGGATGATAAAGGCGATGCCCAGCACTCCGCCGGCGATACAGGAGAACACCATCAGGACGACGCTGAAGCCCGTTTCGCCCAGGATGAACAACGCCGGCACGGTGAACATCATACCGGCTGAGGCCCCATTGACGGCGCTGGCGATGGTCTGATTGATGTTGTTCTCGACGATGCTGCTTCGCCGCATGACGCCGCGCAAAATGCCGAATCCGAGGATGGCGGCCAGCTCCGAGCCTTCGATGGAGAACCCGAGAATCAGGCTTGCGTATCCGATGCTTATGGCGATCAGCGTTCCCAATCCGTACCCGACCAGAACCGCCGTCAGGGTCAGCTCCGGATAAGGCCCCCGGCGGATGACCTTTTCTGCGCTGCGTTCGCTTTGTGCCAAGATGAATGCTCCTTTCCGTGCTCGCGCATCGCGGAGGCTTACTCGTATGAGATAATCGATGTGACTTTATAGCCGCCCATTTTTTCTCGTCCGCCCAGGTCCTTGAGCTCGACGAGAAATGCAACGGCTGCAACACGTCCGCCGATTTTCTCGATGAGCCTGCACGCGGCCGCCATCGTCCCGCCGGTCGCCAATAAATCGTCAACCATCAGGACGTTCGCCCCGCTGCCGACGGCGTCGCGATGGACCTCGAGGGTGTCGGTGCCGTATTCCAGGTCGTAGGTAATGCTCTCGGTCGCGGCGGGCAGCTTGCCCTTCTTGCGTATCGGGACAAAGCCGGCTCCGAGTTTCTCCGCGACGGCGGCGCCGAAGATAAACCCTCTGGCCTCGACCGCGGCGACGTAGTCAATGCGGCTCATCGAGAAACCGGCGCAAAGTGCTTCGACCGCGGCGGCAAAAGCCCGTGGGTCGGCCAACAGTGGGGTAATATCGCGGAACAAGATTCCCTTCTTCGGCCAGTCGGGGATGTCGCGAATGTATCTTCGCAGGTCAAGTGCTTTGCCGGCCATCTGCATGCCTTCCATTGCAACCGTCAACACTGTATTCACTCGATTGAACTGTCTTGGCCTCTATTGTTAACGGATTATGGGAGAAATGTCAACTGAAGTGAGCTAATGACTATTGAATATTGATTATTGACAGAAACCTATGCGTTGACTTTCCGCTCTGTGCGAAATAGTCAATGGTCATTAGTCAATGGTCAATCTCAAATCTCTATTCTTCGCTCATGCACTCATACAGCTTGGTGAGCGCATCACGCCGAATCTGCCGAATTCGCTCTCGCGTGAGTCCGAGCTTCTTGCCGATCTCCTTGAGGGACATGGGCCTGGTTCCGCCCAGGCCGTAATGCAGTCTCAGAACGTCGGCTTCCCGCGGATCGATTTCGTCGAGCAGCCTGAGGGCTTTGGCCTTTTCCTCGGTGGCCACGATCGCGTCCTCCGGCCGGCTGCCGTGTGGGTCCTCCAGCACCGCCTCGAGCATTTGGTCCTCGTCCATCTCGTCGCCGACGCAGGACTCGCCCACGGAACTGAGAATCTCGACGATGCGATGGATGACTTTTGCCTTGCGCACGGGCAGGTGCATAATCTCGGCCATCTCTTCGAGGCCCGGCGTTCGGCCGAGCGTGCTTTCCAGCTCCGCGGTGGTGTGGCGCCACTGATTGATCAACGCGACCATGTAGGTGGGGATGTGCACGGGTTGAATGTTCTCCAGCAGCGCGCGCTTGATGCTCTGCTTAATCCACCACGCGGCGTACGTGCTGAAGCGGACCCCGCGGTTAGGGTCGAAATAATCGACGGCGCGTATCAGACCGAGGTTGCCCTCTTCGATCAGATCGCCCAGGCTCATCCCCCGGTCGGCGTATTTTTTGGCGATGTTGACGACCAGCCTGAGATTGCTTCGCACCAACTGGTCGCGGGCCCACTGGTCGTTTTCCTCGGTGATCCGTTTGCCCAGCTCCTGCTCCTGCTCCATCGTCAGCAGCGAGGCCTCGTCGATCTGTTTGAGATACTCTTTTAGGGTAACGTCGAATGCGATAGCTCACTCCCGCCCGGCCCGCAAGCCTCTCGGCCCCGGCCATCAGGGCAAAATTGGGTCTTAGCCGCACCTCCTGTCTTATAGGACGATCACCTCCCTGCCACCAAAAAACCTAATGGAGCTATCGGTCGAATAGGCCCGGGGGTTTACCGCCGGCGAAGATTTTCCCCGCGTGGTTTTGTCGGTGAGCCCCCGGCCCCCCAGGATTCGGGCGTGAATGTAATGAAAAAAGGACCTATACCGAACCGAATCGGCACAGGTCCCGAAATGCTGCAAAGACTGTCCGTCCGGCAACGACGTTCAGTCCACTTTGGAAATCACGATCACATCGAGCATCGCACCGGCCTCCCGCCTGGCAATTTCGAGAGTGTACGTCCCGGCCGGCATCGTGAAGAGCACCGTTGCATCCTGATCGTCGTCATCGCTGAAGACATCGTTCCAGAACCAGTTGGTCACAGCGGGAGGGTCATTCCATCTCACCCAGCCGCTGCTGTGGAGCTCCGTCTCGGCCGGAGTGGTCGCGCCCTGGATCCGAACCCAGAAGGAGTTGTTCGCGTTGGGGATATTGATGCGACCGCTGACCTTGTAAGTCCCGCCTGCGACCGTGAACGTATAAGTAGCGATGCCGGTGGCGGGCGGATTGCCGGTGCTGTCACCGTCGCTCTCATCCGTGCCGATGTACCTTCCCGCCGAAGCCGCCGGGCTATCATAAACCTTCATGGGCGCAGTGATCGACGCGGTCGCCTCGGCTTCGATCCAGATCTCTTCCGACGGGACCACAATCTCCGGGGCCGATCTGTACAGCCGGATATCGTCGATCAGCACCGTGCCCGTGCCACCGGTTGCGCCGGTCCTCTCGAAACCGATGCTCAACTGCGTGACATTGCCCAGATTGGTGTTCAAAGCCGCCAAGTCGATATTCCACTGGTTCCACCTTGCTCTGGCTATATTCGCCGCGGCGCCGGGATAGACCACCTTGACCCCGTTGACCTTCACGTACATCCGCTCGGTGACCGCGTTGGCCGAACTGCCATGGAACCAGAGCACGAGTGTTTGAGGCACCCCTGTTGTCCAGTCTCCGCCAATGGCGAGGGCCCCGGGGTTCACTGTAACCTCCGATACGCTTGCCACGCTGTTGTCGTACGTCAGCGGGACGGACTGCTCTCCACCGTGCACCTGGCCGGTCTCCATCGTCGGCTCGAATGGTACAGCATAGCCGATGGTCGAGCCGTTTGTTGTCGGATTCGCGTATCCGTCCAGCCACGTCACATAGACCAGATTGCTGCCCGGCTCTCCGTCGGGAACATCGTTGTAGGACTCGAAATCATCCACAACAAGAAACTCGGGCGTCGAGAAGGTCCAGAGATCGCCTTGCCACATCGCGGGGATCTCCGCCTCATTGACCTCATCGACCCGCCAGTAGTAGCTCTGCTCCAGCGCCAGACCCAGCGAAGCCGTATCAAAGGCGGACTCGGTGGCCGTACCGGCCAGGGTCAGAGCGTTCGGGTCTGCACCGACGTACACATCGTGACGGGCCGCCTCTCTGCCCGCTCTCCAACCGAGGATTCCATCCACGTCCACATCTGTTGCTCCCGATTCCGGGTTCGGCTCTCGTGCATTGACGGGGATATAGAAGAAGCGGACCTCGCTGAGGCCGTATTGGCTGAGGAATCCTCCCCAGTTGCTGTTGGCCGTGAGCCTGATGTACTTTGCTGTTACCCCGCTCAAATCAACGGTGGTATTGTGTGCATAGCCGGGCGCACCGGGCCCCTGGGCGAACTCATGAGTCGTTCCCAGTGCTACATAAGCCGTTCCGTCGGCCGAATACTCGATTGTAACGTCCTTGAGTCCCAGGCCGATCGCCGGCTCCAGGCTTTCGTTCGAGTTCCAGACCCACATCTCATGCAGTCTATAGACTTTGTCGAACGCAAATTCGATCCAGGTCGGTTGGACTGCGGTTCGGTCACTCAGCCACATGGTGTTGCCCACGTCGCCGTGCAGCAAGCCGGTTGCATCCAGCCCGGAACCGTTCACGGTGTTCTCAGGCCCCTTGCTCGTGTCGCTGCTGGAGGCCGTGGCGGTTACGCTCCCAACGGCAATTGAGTACGCCACAGGCTCGGTCGTGAAACTCCAAACGTCGCCTTGGTGCACCGCCGAACTCGGGGGGGCATTGACCTCATCGACGCGCCAGTAATAGGTCGTTTCGAGATTAAGACGCTGGGGCGGAGCGAAGCTGCTGGCACTCTGTCGGACGCCGCCAATACCGTCAATGACGTCGTTGAAATTCTTACTCAGGTAAACAATGTGCCCATTGACTGTGGGCGCGTATTCTCCCGGCGTCCAGCGGAGCGTCACGTCCCGGGGCACGTCTGTTTGGCCGTCGGCCGGGTTGGGCTCGACAGCCTTGCCGGGGTCGTCGCGCTCGCCAAGCATGTAACGGACCGCGTTGAGGAATATTTTCTGGCCCTCGGCGGTCAGGTTGTACCGACCATCGACGCCGCTGTTGGTGCCGGATGAAAAGAGCATACGCGGCCCCGCGGCGGTCTGGCCCGAGCCGGCGTAGAACTCCTGGCCCGCCTGCCATTCGACGATCCAGACTTGGTCGTTGTCTGCCCGCCTGGCAATCAGCTTGCCATTGCCGGCAGCGGTGGTGCTTGCAAACGAGCCTGCCTCTGTAAAGACGCTCACCTGGTTGCTCGCATCGAGGGCAACGCCCTTAAATACATAATGGCCCGGCTCGACAGCCACCATGGCCGGAGGGAGGCTGTCATTTGTGGCGGTGGTGTTCAGCCACTTCCAGTGGGCGCTTCTGGCGATATGCGGAACTTGCATGAGGATCGGCGTCGTAATGGAATTCCATTGGCTCGGTTCCGTACCGTCGTCATAGTCGCCGCTACTGGTGTCACGACTAACGATAATTAGGTCGGCAGCATTGAGAGCGGCTATTTTTGTTGCGTCGAGAGTACGGCCTTGCTGACTACGGAAGCTGAGATCGACGGTGTACCCCTGGCCCGAGAGCAGGTCCACCCAGCCCTGGTCGGCGGCCACGCCGGCGGCGGGGGTCTTGTTATCCGAGACCCAGATAATTGTGGCGGCATGGGCCGACGATATCAGGCAGAAGCCCGCCGCCAAAATCAGGAATAGCAATTTCTTACACATAATCAATACTCCTCAATTCAAAAAACCTGAGTTGAAACAGTCGGCATGAACCCTTGCCTGCGCCGTATCCCGGCGGCACCATCCGGGGCGTTTCCTGCGATCTGAAACCGCCTCCTTCCTTCACGAATCAGGCACATGCCTAACTCCAGTTATCTCCGAACTCCTTACCGATTGTGAGTTTACCAAAATGCCTTCCCGCTGTCAACGAGAATCTTCGGTCCCAATGGGAGGAGTTGGAATAGTGCATCCGGCCCCCAAGAAAAGAAGCTCCGTTTGGAGTGGAACTGGAGGTTTGGGATTAGGAGGTCCGGCGCGCCTGCTCAAAGAAGCGGGGCCTATACCCAGCGGTATAGGCCCCGGAATTCCTGATGGTATTCTGCTTCCAAGGTTTTCAGGCTCAGGGAGCCGCCGCCGGCCGGTACAGCCGGATGTCGTCGAAGTACATCTGGCCGGTGCCGCCCGCTGTGTTTGTGTTGCCCCGCGTGCCGAAACCAATCGTGATGCTTGTAACGTTGGTCAGGTTCACGCCCAGAGCAGCAAACTGCTGCAAGGGGATGACCCACTCCGTCCAGGCGGTTTTCTGAGTCGCGATCGGTTCATTATGATAGGCAACAGCATTGCCGTTGAGGGCCATGTACATCCGCTCGGGGGCATTGGCCGCCGCACCTCGGAACCACAGCGACAGGTTCGCAACACCTTCGCGCGTCCAGTCGCGTCCGGCCGTCAGCGTCAGCGTCGCCTCGGAGAACTTGAAGTTGTTCTCGTAGGACAACGGCATCGCCTGAGCGCCGCCGTGAACGTTGCCGCGCTCGGTCAGAGGCA
>Ga0307378_10009772_pt1 | contig 12558 bp, 8 predicted proteins | sample UN1MG_FD_202238 | JGI IMG/M metagenome (GOLD analysis project Ga0307378, IMG submission 202238) | Soil microbial communities from Risofladan, Vaasa, Finland - UN-1 | ecosystem: Environmental > Terrestrial > Soil > Coastal area > Acid sulfate soil | place: Finland: Risofladan, Vaasa | collected...
CCGCTGCCGCCACTGGTCCCAAAGAACCTGATTCACTGGTCGAGCCATGACTGGGTAGCCTCCTGATACACGGTGGGAGAAAACAGAACTACCCACCAGGCTACCCCAGTCGTCAACAGTGCTTATCTCGGGCGCTTACAGTTGAACAGGGCTTTCATCGTTCCCACGCCTCGCGTGGCAGCGATCCGCAAAAGCGCGCCCGTGGCTACTGCGCCTTCTTCTTCGCGCGTGGAGGCGGCGGCACCTGGGCGGCCATCTGGTCGAAGAGGGCTTTGAGTCGCTCGACCACCTCCGGGTGCTCCTTGGCCACGTTGTGCTGCTCCGAGGGGTCGCTTTCCAGGTCAAAAAGCATCATGGGCTCGGCCGGGTCGCCGGTGAGGACGTCGGGGTGATCGTCGGGCGTGGCCTGCTCGTAGGGGGCGAGGATCGTCACGCCGTCCGGGCCCCGCGGGTCGACCCAGCCGCTCTTCAAGTGCTTGGGCCATTGCGGCGGCGGCTTGACGTGCAGCTTCCATCGGCCGCTGCGGACGGTCATCAAGTTCGGGCCGCTCATCGCGAATAGCGCCTCGTGAGGGCTGGCGGCATCGGAGGTCAACAGAGGCAGGATGTCCCGGCCGTCGATCACCCGGTCGTCGGGCACGTCGACCCCGGCCAGCCCGAGCACGGTGGGAAGGACGTCGATCGTGCCGGCCGGCTCGTGCGAGACGCGTCCCGGCGGGATCTTGCCCGGCCACCGGGCGATCATCGGCACGCGGATCCCGCCCTCCCACGTCTGGCCTTTCATCCCCCTGAGGCCGCCCGAGCTGCCGCCGAACCAGGGGCCGTTGTCGGACGTGAAGACGACGAGCGTCTTTTGGTCGAGGCCCAGCTCCTCGAGCTTCGCGAGGATTTGCCCCACCGACCAGTCGAGCTCGGCGATCGCGTCGCCGTAGAGCCCGGCCCCGCTCTTCTTGTAGAACTCCTCCGAGGCGGCCAGCGGCTTGTGCGGCATGGCATGGGGCAGATAGAGGAAGAACGGCCGACCTTTGCTCTTCTCGATGAAACGGATCGCCCGCTCGGTGTATCGCTTGGTGAGCGTCGCCTGGACGACCGGGTACTCGACGACCTGGTCGCCGTCGATCAGCTCGACGGGGCGCATGTCGTTGGAGTAGAGGATGCCGAGGTACTCGTCGAAGCCGTTGCGGCAGGGGTAGAACTGGGGCTGATGGCCCAGGTGCCACTTGCCGATGCAGCAGGTGGCGTAGCCGGCTTCCTGGAGGGCTTCGCCCAAGGTGATCTCCGACGCGGGGATGCCCACGTCGTTGACGCCGGCGTCGGGGCAGGGGTTGCGGATCACGCCGTGCCGCCAGGGGTACCGCCCGGTCATGATCGTGCCCCGCGACGGGGCACAATACGGCACGGGCACGTACAAGTCGGTCAGGCGCACGCCCTCGGCGGCCATTTGGTCCAGGGCCGGCGTTTTGAACTTCGGATGGCCCTGGCAGCCCAGGTCGCCGTAGCCCAGGTCGTCGGCGAAGAGGATCACCACGTTGGGCCGGTCCGCGGCGTCGGCCGCTTGGCAAGGCGTTGTGAGCCCGCACGCTGCGGCCACGGCCAGCACGGATGCGAGCAACTTCCGACGGTGGGTGGCGTTCATGGTTTTCTCTCCTGAACGGGGGCAAATGCTTCCTTCCCACGCTCGACCAAGCGGCAGAAGAAGGAGTTCCGCTTTTGCGGAGTAGTAGGCACACGCCGTGTGCCGTAACCGGCGGACGGCACACGGCGTGTGCCTGCTACGGAAGTCGGGAAGCTGCTTTTCGGCCGATCCCCGGTCGTGCATCCACGACGATAGCCAGGCAGACGCACGGGCACAAGCCTTTGCGGCCAAGAAGGGGAGCCGGACGGCCGTGCCGCGCGATCACGAGCTCCGCACCGCACGGACGATGAACCAGTCGCGGAGGCGGTCGGGCAGGTGTCGGGCGGCCCAGAACGCGAGATGGGTGCGGAAGCCCACGGGGTAGCGGGTCTTCGGGCGCCGGGCCGAGAGCGCGTGCCGGACGGCGCGGACCACGCGCTCGACCGGCATGCCCGTCTTCCCCATCACGTAGGTCGCTTTGCGCATCGCGAGCAGCTCTTCGTCGTACAGCCCGCCGGCGTCCGCGGGCTGCTCTTCCGCCGCAGTCTGCGTCTTGTCCCAGATGGGGGTCTTGACGGTATCGGGCTCGACGATCGACACGGAGATGCCCCACTTGTGAAGCTCGACGCGGAGGGCGTCGGTCAGCGCTTCCAGGGCGAATTTCGACGCCGCGTACGGGCCGAGGCACGGGGCGACGACTCGGCCGCTGATCGAGCCGACGTTGACGATCCGGCCCCGGCCCGAACGCAAAAGCGGCAGAAACGCCTGGGTGACCGCCACCACGCCGATCACGTTCACCTCGAGTTGCCTTCGGAGCAGGTCGAGGCTCACCAACTCCAGCGGCCCGCAGACGAGGATGCCGGCGTTGTTGACCAGCCCGGCCAACCCCGCTTCCCCCACCGCGGCGCTCACCTCGTCGGCGGCGGCGCGGATCACGTCCGGCTCGGTCACGTCGATCCGTACCGGCGAAAGTCGCTCTGAAGCCCCTCGGCGGAGACGCTCCCCGTCGGCCTCCGACCGCACGCCGGCAAACACGCGGAACCCGCGGCCGTCGAGGTCCAGCGCGCAGGCGGCGCCGATCCCGGTCGATGAGCCGGTGATGAGCACGGCGGGAGGAGGGGCGTCGGCATTCTGAGACATGGGTAGCAGCCCGTTGAAAAAGGCGACAGTGACCGATACGTGTGTCACTGCTTGCTCGCAAGCAGTGTTTTTGCCGGGTTCTCAGCGGCACTGCTTGCAAGCAAGCAGTGGCACACCACTTCCTCAACGGGCTGACAGCAGGCCGTTGAAAGAGTGATGGTTCACCAAATCGGCCGTGGCACCGTTTTCCAAGCGGCTCACCGCCCGGCCGGCTCGGACACGTAGCCGTATTTGCGCATGAACGGGCCCCAGCGGCGATCGACCTCCTCTTGCGTTTCCGGCGCAAGCTCGTGGCGGTTGGTCTGGTAGCCGGCGGTTCGGGCGGCGTACTGCTCGATGGCGGGCAGCACCTCGTCGAACCCGTCCAGGCCGAGCTGCTCGTAGACCGCGCGGATCCGGCCCACGGGGTCCTCGACCAGGTCCTCGTAGCGGACTTCGCAGAGCCGCGAGGGATCGATGCGCGGCCGGCTCGCCTCGAAGGCCGCGTACATCCGCTCGAAGGTGGAGAAGACGTGCTCCTGGAGCCCCTCGAACTTGGGCACCTGCGCCCCGTGGTCCCGGTAGAACCGCTTCCACGTCTTCACGGTCGACGGGAAGACCGCGCAGGGATCGCGGACGATGTGGACGAATCGGGCGTCGGGGAAAAGCTCCAGGAGGACGTCGATGCGGGCCGTGTGCGGCGGCGACTTGAGCACGATCCGCTTCGGATTGCGAAACGTGAGGCACTTGAGGAACCAGACGAAGCCGCGCTTCCACCGGGCGAGCCCCCGGGGCGAGACGCCTTTCAGGTCGAGATACTCCGGGCACGGCGGCGGATGGTTGGGGAAGGCGAACTTCAGGTAGGGCGAGGGAATGCCCGTGCAGAGCAGGGCGAACTCGTCCTCCTGCGGGCAGTCCCAGCCCATCGGCATGTTGTCCATCGGCCGGCGCGCGGGCATCAGGTATTTCAGCCACCACGGAATGAGCCGCCCGGAGATGAGGAAGTGGTTGGGGCAAAAGCACGCATACGTGTCGGGATACGCGTGCCGCGGGTCGAGGACCAGAAGCTCGTGGAGCATCGTCGTCCCGGAGCGCCAGTGGCCGACGATGAAGATCGGCGCCTCGGTGATCTCGGTGCGGGCGATTTTGCGTCCGTAGAGGAGCGTCTGCACCAGGCGCGCCAGGGAGTTGCACACGCTGATCACGCAGACGATCAGCACCATGGCCCAGCGCGAGGGGGAGACGGCGAAGCGGTTCCGCCACAGCAGCCCATACCACGCCGACGCGCTCATCCCGTGCCAGATCCGCGGCATCCAGGGCTGGTACTTGGAGCCGGTCGTCACCACGTTCGCCTCTCGTTTGGCCCGTGAAACCGGATCAGCCACCGTGCTCGCCATGTCGATCCCTCGCCGGCAAAGGACGGACGTCGACCGCCCCGGCGCGGTCCCCGTCGTTCCGTCTGTTTTCGGCCGGCATGGCCTGCCGGCTTTAGCCAGACTGCCCAATCCATACGGATTTCCTCCCCCCGGGGTTCGCTCGTGGCCGATGGAAGCGGGCAAGTTTCCGTCCGGCGAACCGTGGCAGGCGCGGCGCGATCCGTCGACCCCCATCAGTCGACCTTCTCGGCCACGACGCAGGCCATGGGGATCGTCACCGCCAGCTCGCCTCGCTCGCGGGCCAGGCGGTTGAGGTTCTCTTCGAGGCGGGCGAAGACGGCCTTCTCTTCGTCCGGGGTGACGACCCGCCGCCAGGCGTCGAGGAAGCCGATCTTGATGAAGGAGTGACGCAACAGCGCGCTGCCGTCGAGGAATCGCATGGTGAACGTCTGCTCGTGGACCCGGCGGACGCGGAAGCCGGCGGCGGTGAGCATGTCGGATACCCCGGCGAGCGTCACGCGGTGATCGACGTGCTCCCGCAGCGCGTCGAGGCTCGCCTCCTTGCCGAGCTGTCTCAGCGTGGCGCCGAAGGCGTCGTAGAACTGGTGCATGTGGCCGCGGAGGTTCGTGGTGAGCACGAGCGAGGCCCCGGGCCTGGCCACGCGCCGGCACTCGCCCAGCGCGGCTTCCGGGTCCTCGAAGTTGTTGATCCCCAGGTTGGAGACGATCAGGTCGAACCGGGCGTCGTCGAACGGCAGGTCGGCCGCGTCGCCTGCGATCGGCCGCACGTTGCGGACCTTGCGGATCTCGGCCTTCCGCCGGGCGCGGGCGATCGCGGGTTGCCACGGGTCGATCGCGTAGACCCGGCACGAGGGCCCCAGGCACCCGGCCAGCTCCAGCGCGGGAAAGCCCGTGCCGCAGCCGACGTCGAGCACGGTCGCGTTCGGCGTGAGCGGGACGTGCTCCAGAAGCACCAGGCCGAACATCGCCGACCAGAGCGGCAGCTCGTCGTAGACGGAGACGAAGTCGGGGTCGGCCACGTCGTACGCGTCGTCCAGGTAGTCGGTCACGTGGGGTTGTCTCCGGGCGCCTTTGTCGCCTTGATCAGGAAGAAGACGGGATAGGGTCAAGCTCTTCCTGGTCCATGTGCGACTGCGTTACAGGAGTCGTCGGGTGTTCATGTGTAAGAAGGGAAGAGGGGAAAGGGGAAAAACGGGAAGGGGAGCCATGGATATTCAAGTCTCCACGAACCACAAATGATCGGTTCAAGCGGAACCCAGAGTGTTCTTATCTGAACGCATTACTCCCTATTCAACTGTCAGTGCAAAGGTGCTCTCTTGCGACATTCCGTTTCTCCTATTCGTTCCTTCCTTCCCCTTTTCCCCCTTTCCCCTCTCTCCTACTTACACAAACACACCTCCCACGCCGGGCGTCACTTCTCCTCCGGCTCGGGAAGCGGCTTGTAGAGCTCGGGGCGACGCGCGGCCAGCAGGACCGCGCGGAGGTCGCCCTGGGCCACCGGCCGCTTGCCCGACTTGTACGGATCGGGGTACGGGCCGCGCTGGCGGATCTCTTCGGGCCACTCATAGTACGGGGGCCGGTTGTCCAACTGGAGCGTGACGATCACCGGCTCGTTGCCCGTGCGAAACTGGGAGGCCGCCAGGATCATCCCCCACGGGTCCATCACGTAGGCGCGGTGGTCGGTTTGGCCCGTCTGGCTGGTCGCCCGCAGGAGGAAGTAGCCGCAATCGACCGCGCGATGGTGGTCGCGCAGTCGGGTGTGCTCGGTGAACGGGCCGGCGTCCTGCGTGTGGTGCAACAGCAGGTCGACCTGGTGCAGCCGGGCCACCAGGTCGATCTCGTGGGCGTAGACGTCGGCGCAGATTTTGGTGCAGATCCGGCCGAAATCGAGGTCGTACACGCCCACCTTCTCGCCGGCCCGGTAGTACTTCGAGGTCTTGGCCGTGGTCTGGATGATCTTGGTGTAGCGGCCCATCTCGTTGCCCTGGCGGTCGAAGAGGATCGACTCGTTGAACCCCCGCTCCAGCTCGCCGCCGATGACCACGTACATCTTGTTCCGCTTGGCGGCCTCGGCCAGTTGGGCGAGCCGCTCGCCGTTGCGCTCCTTGAATTTCTCCACCTCTTCGTCGGTCTGATACCAGACGTACTCCCAAAGGCACGCGATATCGCAGCCCTGGCGCCCGCAGTGGTCGAGCTTCTCGATGAGCCGCTCGAAGTCGGTGTCGCACTCGATCGCCGCGGCGCGCACGACCCGCTTGGTCTCGGGCGTCCGGGCAAACGGCGCCGGAAGCTCGGCGGCCGTGATCAGGGCGTACTTGCCTTCGGTGTCGTAGCCGCCGCGGTCGAGCGAGCCGGTCAGTCGCGAGGCGGGGATGGTGGCCACGGCCACTCCGCCCTCGTGGCCCGAGTCGGCCAGCGTGTGCCCGTCCGGGTCGAACACCTGGGCGCGGCCGAGCGGCCAGGTGGCGGTCCAGGAGAACTGATTCGGATAGCCTCCGTAGCCTTCCTTGCCGGCGTAGCGGGCCACCGCGTAGTAGAGGCGATTGTCGACCGCCCGGCCCTGAATGGCCAGCGTGATCGTGTGCTCGTCGCGGACTGGGAAGGGCGAGGTGGACCAGACGACCAGCCGGGCACCGCGGCGACGCAGCACCGTGTCGATCTCCGGGAAGTAGTGGTCGGTGCCGATCTTCATGCCGAGGGGGCCGAAGTCGGTCTCAAACACGGGCAGCTCGTCGCCCAGGGCGAAGCCGGTGCCCGGGCCCGGCCCGGCCTCGTAGGGAAGCCGATGGCTCTTGCGATACTTGCCCACGATCCGGCCCTGGCGGTCGCAGAGGAACGAGGTGACGTAGGTCTTGTCGCCGTCCTGCTCGCGGAGATTGCCGACGACGTACATCGTGTGCTGGGCCGCCTTCTTGGCGATGGCCTCGGCGGTGGGGCCGGGAATCGGCTCGGCGGGCCCGTCGACGCAGCACTCGGGCAGGCAGGCCAGGTCGGCGCCGGCCAGCCCGGCTTCGTCGAGCCCCTGAAGCACCTTGTCCAGGGTGCGATTCCCCTGGTCCCAGAGGAGCGAGATGGGCACGATGCGGACCTTCTGGATGCGGCGTCGGAAGGCCTCGTCCGCGGCGGCTTGGGCCGCGCCGGTCGGGCCTTCCACGACGACGTCGTCGACGAGCACTTCGGCCTTCTTCGCGCGGGTGCCGCCGACGGCCACGATCACGCCGCTGAGCCAGCCGCCTTCCGCCGTGCGGTTGCCCCCCTCGCACCACTTCTTCAGTTCCGCGTACGCGTTGGGGAGCGCGACCTTCTGCCACGCATCGGCCGGCGCCACGCCCGGCCCGTGGTAGATGAACCCGTACGGCGAGATGGCGATCTTGATCGAGACCGGCACGTTGGTCTTCACCTGGAAGGAGACCGACTCCAGCTCGGGCACCAGCGGCACGGGCTCGGCAAGCCGGTACTGCCAGTAGGAGAGGTTGTGAGGCACTTCGTCGGGGAACTCCAGCCGCAGGCAGGCGGCCGCGCCGCCGTCGAGGCCGACGTCGGCGACGGTGGCGTTGGTGACGACCTTCGCCGGCTTGTCGCCCCACGTGTTCACCAGCGGCTCGTTTCGCGGCGGGCCGTCGAACGACTCGCGGAGGAGATCGTCCGCGCCGGGCACGGTTCCCAGCCAGAAGAGGCAAACGATCGTCAGTCGATGCATCAGCGCCCATCGCATGGGGGGTCTCCCAAGGTTCCCTGAGCCTCGCAGTCGGACTGAAGTCTAACACCGGCGTTCCAGGTGGATCAATCGTCCGGGTGGCTCGGAGGCGGTTCGGCCGGCGGGAGTTGGGCGAACGGGGCAACCGGGGTGCGAGACCACGAGCGAGGTTGACACGACTCGGTTGTTTGGCTATTTTGCCAAATTGCTTTAATTTGCCGGAGGGGAGGATAAGTCTGGTGCCAAAACTGCGCTGGCTGTTGGGGCCGATTCCACGCCGTGGATCGGCGGGGATTGCCGCCCGTCTGTTGATGACCCTCGCCTCTTGTGCCGGTGCCCTCTTGCACGCCGGTGCGGCGGAGCCAGGTGAGCGAGAGGCGTGGTCTCGCAGTCCGTCCGTCGCGGGCGTCTGTCCTCCGTTTCCTCTGTTGGACGAGGACGGCCGGATCATCAATCCCCTGGCCGACCAGAACGCCGACGAGCCCTACTCGCCACGCACGACCTGCGGCGCGTGTCACGACTACGCGAAGATCACTCAGGGTTATCACTTCACGCAGGGGGCCGGCGAAGCGCCCACCGCAAGCCAGACCGAGCGCTGCCAGTGGGCCTCAAGCCCGGGCAATTACGGCGGCACGTGGTGCTCACCGGCACCGTTGTATCGGTATCTGTCGCCCAGGCAGAACGACTCCGCCCGCACCATGGACTTGACCTCCTTCAGCTTCATCACCGCGGGCTGTGGCCGGTGTCATCCCGGCGGCGGGCCGATGGAGCGGGACCGAGGGGGCCGGCGTTACGACCGTTGGATGAGCGACCCGGCCAGCGGGTTTTCGCCCGGGGCCGACAACGACTTCGACGGCGACTACTACCAGGCCCGATGGACCGAAACCGGAGTGCTCGAAGCGGACTGCCTCATCTGCCACCTGCCGGAGTACGACTTCGATGCCCGCAACAAGCAGCTCGATCTGCTCAACTTCCGCTGGGCGGCGACGGCCGGTGCCGGCTTGGGCCGGATCGTCGGCTCGGTCAAGGAGGAGGAGGACGGCCATCCCGAAGTCCCCGAGGTCGTGTATGACAAGACGCGGTTCGACGCCGACGGCAAGCTCTCGCCGCACATCGTCCGCCAGCCCCGCGACCGTGCCTGCCTGGCCTGCCATGCCAAGCCGGGATGGAAGAAGCGCGGGGCCAACTTCCGGGCGCGGACCGACGTGCACCTCCGCGCCGGGATGAAGTGCGTCGACTGCCATCCGGCGGGAAGCTCCGCGTCCGATCCTCGCATCGCCGGCCGTGAGGTCCACCAGATCGGCAAGGGCGACGACCCGGGCGGGCACGTGCGCGACGATTTGGACGACACCTGCCGCGGTTGTGCCGACTGCCACGAGAGCGGCCACCTCGGGGCTCCCATCGCCAAGCACCGGTGGCTGCCGCCGCTCCATTTGGACAACATCGCCTGCCAGACCTGCCACGTCCCGCAACGGACGGTGAAGGCGGCGCTGGTGCAGGCGGGTGACGTGTTCAACCCCGGCACAAAAATTCCCACCAAGGGAAAACACCTCTGGACCTTCTACGGCCCCGACGGGAAGTACTGGAACCACTACGGCGATCTGGAGATGATGGGCTACGACGACAAGCCCACCGACCCCTTCCGGCCCGCGTTGGCCAACTACCAGGGCAAAATCTACCCGGTCAATCGGGTGCACAGCGCTTGGCCGGCACTTCTTGCGGAAGGTCAACCGGGGCTGATGCAGCCGAAGATGAAAGACGTCTACGGGATGTGGAAGGCGCACCGGGCCGACCCGTCCGTGTACCCGGCACTGGCGAAGATCGAGGACGACAACGGCGACGGCGTCCCTGAGGTGAACGCCCCGGAGGAGATCGACGCGCTTCTGGCTTCGGTCGGGGAGATGCTCGCCACGACGGGCTATCCGATGGAGGGAAAGCAGGTCGTTTGGGGAATGGACGATCGGGTGTACGCGTCGGGGGCGGACTGGCACGAGGTTGCCAAGCAACCGTGGGAGGCGTCGCCCTACGGCAACGTGCACAAGTACAACCACGACGTGTATCCGGCCAAAGCGGCCCTGGGCTCGGGCGGATGCACCGACTGCCATCATCCGCAAGCCGACTTCTTCTTCGCCCAAGTGGTCCGGTATCCCTTCGACGCAAGCGGCGATCCGGTCCTGGAGCCGCAGTACCGCGTGCTCGGGCTCGACGGCGCGCTGGTTACCGTCGGCGCCTGGCGCGAAGCGTACCTGAAGCCGACGTTGTACGCCGCCCTGCTGGGCTTGGCCTGTGCCTTGGCGGGCGTGGCAGCCCGGAGCGCCTTGGCGTTCTGGATCGGGAGATCAGGTGGCTGGGTGCCAGTGAGGCTGGTGTCGACGGCAGTGACGGGCGCAGCGGGCGTGGCGGCCCTATGGCTGGTTTGGAAGCCGGATCTCCGCGAGTACCTGCTGCCGTCTCGCTCGTGGCTCGACGGCAATCACCCGCTCGTGGCCCTGGCGATTCTCGGCATGGGGGCCGTGGGCGTGGTGGTGTGGGGGGCAGTGCCGGGCCGACGCCGAACGCGGATCTCGCTCGTTGCCGTTCTGCTCGCGTTGTCGATGTTCGTTGCGGTGGTCTCCGGGGCGTTCATGCTCTTCACGCCCCCCGGGGTGGAGGTCGTCAATCGCGTCTCCTACACCGTGTTCGACGCGTCGCTCGTGCTGATCCTGGTTGGCCTGATTCTCGCCGGACTGGCCGCGATGGTGAGCCGCGCGCCTGGCGCTGCGCTCGAGGAAGCCTGACGCTGCGCGTACGACCCGTGGCTCACCGGCGTGCCGCGTTGCCGGATTGACAAGGCGGTGGCCGTGTGCCCACAATCTCCAGGAAATCGCCCGCCGTGACGCGATCATTTGTGAAGCCCACTGCGACCGAACGCCAGGCCACCGGACACCGCTGAAACAACCATGGACAAGATCGCTCTGAATCCGTTGGACCTGGCGCTGGTGCTGGCGTATCTCCTGGGCGTCCTCGCGCTGGGGCTGTGGATCAGCCGGGGGGTCAAGTCGAGCCGCGACTTCTTCCTGGCCGGGAGAACCTTGCCCTGGTGGGCCGTGGGGATGTCGCTGGTCGTCTCCGACATCGGGGCCAAGGACATGGTGGGCCTGGCCACCGACGGGTATCGCCACGGCCTGGTGATGATGAACTTCGATCTCGTGGGGTGCGTGTTCCCGGTGCTCGTGGCCGCTTTCCTGTTCATGCCCTTCCTCTGGATGGCCGGCGTGTACACCGTCCCCGAGTATTTGGGCCGGCGCTACAACGTCTACGTGCGCACTGCGTTCGCCGTGATTTGGGCGCTGTTCATGACGGGTACGCTGGGGACCATCTTCGTCAGCGCGGCGGTGATGTTCGAGATCCTGCTGGGCTGGAGTTTTTGGTTCTCCGTCGGCGTGACGGCGATACTCGTGGGAATCTACACGACCGTGGGCGGGCTCAAGGCCGTGGTGGTCACCGACACGCTCTCCTGCATCGTGCTCATCGTGGGGGCAACCCTGATCTGCGTGTTCGGACTGGCCGAGGTGGGCGGCTTTAGCGGGCTGAAGCAGACGGTCGACCAATTGAGCTGGACCGAGCATCACTTTCACCTCGTGCTGCCGGCCGATCATCCGGAGTTCCCGTGGCCGGCCGTGCTTCTGGGGCTGGGTTTCGTCCTGGGGCCGGCCTACTGGATGGGCAACCAGGCGATCGTCCAGCGGACCCTCGGCACGCGAAGCCAGGCGGAGGCGCGCGCGTCGTACGTGTTCTGCGCGGTGCTCAAGATGGTGTTCCCGCTGCTGCTGGTATTGCCCGGGCTGATTGCCTTGGCGATGTTCTACGAGGAGCTGGGCCATCCGGATACCTGGAAAGAGGGCGAAGGGAACATGCTCTTGCCGATGATGGTCGTGAGGCTGTTGCCTACGGGCGTGCTGGGAATCGTGGTGGGCGCGTTCTTGGCGGGGGTGCTCTCGAATCTCGACAGCTACATCAACTCGGCCAGCACGCTCGTGGTCAACGATCTGTATCGCCCCATCGTGCGGGCGCGCGACGATCGGCACTATCTGTTGGTCGGGCGCGGCCTGGTGGTGGTGTTTCTGATAGCGGGTGCGGCCGTGGCCTACTTCGTCGTGCTCCGCTTCGAGTCGGTCTACAAGGCGTTTCAGACGTTCATGACGTTCTTCCAGGGGCCGCTTCTGGCCTTGCTGCTTCTGGGCATGCTGACCCGGCGTGCGACCCAATGGGGAGGGCTGGCCGGGATGCTCATCGGCGTGGGCACCGCGGCCGTGATGCACTCGGTTCGATTCTGGCCCGGCGGGCAATTCGAGATCCCCTACCTCTGGGTCGCCTGGTGGTCGTTTGTGGCCGCGGTGGCGGGAACGATCCTGGTGAGCCTGGTGACGCGGCCGTACGACACAGAACGACTCCGGGGCCTGGTCTGCTGGATCCCCGCCGACAACGAGGAGGCGCCCGTATGAGCCCGATCCACTCGACAAACGTGCTCGCCACGGTGACGCCCCTCTGGGCCACGGCCGGCCCGTGGGCGGGCAAGCTGGCGTTCATCGCGGTATTCGTGGTCCTGCTCATCTGGCTCATCCTCATGCCCGGCCGGTTGATCGGCCACGCCGACGGCAGGCCTCCCTGGTGGCGAAACGCGCGGGTTTGGGCGATCGTGGTCACCGTGATCCAGGTTTTCGTCTATCTGCGTTGGGGCTGAGATCATC
>Ga0307378_10009773_pt1 | contig 12557 bp, 23 predicted proteins | sample UN1MG_FD_202238 | JGI IMG/M metagenome (GOLD analysis project Ga0307378, IMG submission 202238) | Soil microbial communities from Risofladan, Vaasa, Finland - UN-1 | ecosystem: Environmental > Terrestrial > Soil > Coastal area > Acid sulfate soil | place: Finland: Risofladan, Vaasa | collected...
ACACCTGTTGGTCCTGGCATAGGCTGTACGTTTACGATATCAAAACCTACAGTTCTAGCGGCAACTTGAAGTGCCATTGGAAGTAATGCAGGCCATTTGTCTCCGGAACCCTTTACGGCGTCACCTTGGAATTGAGCGGCAGAAGCAGCTGCTTGTGAAGCAGGAACTGCGTTACCAACACCAGGAACATTGTAAAGCGTTGCATAAGGAGTACTTACACCACCCATCGCAGCTTCATTAAGTGCGTGGAAGTGAGCATATTTAGCCACCCAAGTTTTACGTGGGCCTTCAACGCCAACTTCTTCTAACATAGGTGCCCATTTTGCTTGAATTTGAGCTTCATTTAATTGTTTCATAATTATTTGTTTATTTTTTATTTTATTTATAATTTTACTTATAATGTTTATTTTATACTTGATGCACAATTTTTAAGAATTGTAGCTTTTGAATTTAGATTTAACGTATTCAACCACAGGGTCGACTTCTACGTTTTCACTTTTCTTAGAAGTTGCAACAACATTTTCATTGAGTACAACAGCTTTTTCTGGTTTTAAACCAGAAGTTTGCCAGAAGTTAACAATCTGATATGGAGTGCTAAGATCATAAAATGATGCTCTAGCCTCAATCGATTCTTTAAGTTGTGGAGTTGCTTTATCGTAAACTTCACGATATTCTTTAGGTGCTAATTCTAACCACATTGGTTCTTCATCTTTACCTTGTGCAACTGCATTTTCCCAAAGCTGTATGATTGCTCCTGATTCAACAGTAGGATTTTTAACTATTTTCTTTGAAACCTTTTGTTTGTCGGATTCTGATAGATCTGCAAATCTTTTTCTATCATCAGCACTCAATAATTGAGTGAAAGGATATTGAGATTTTGTTGATTCATCTATAGCTCTTTCTTTTTCTAAGCCTTTTACGATTTTATCTAATCTCTCATCTAATTTACTTGATCTAGTTTTAATAGATAAAGTTCTATCTAATTTTTCTTCTTTAAGTTTTCCAATAGGTTTTTGATCCATTTTTAAATCCTGACCAGCAACTTGTTTTGCAGTAGGACCATCTTGACCAACAACTTTTTCAACTTTACTAACAGTCTTGGTAGTGTCAAGAACTAAAAATTTCTTGCCAGCTTTTCCAATAACGACTTTAGCTTCATTTTTTCCTTGTTTTGGAACTTTAGATTCTAATTCGCTAGGAACTTTACCAGAGGTTGCAGGAGTTTTTCCTTTTGCTTCACCTTGTTTTTTACTATCAGGAGAGGCAAATTGAACAACACTGTCAATGCCTTTTTTGTCTTCAACTTTCCATTTCATATTCCTGTCGATTTTTGTATCGTCAAGAACTTCCATTGGCTTAAGCTTTGTTTCATTAAGCTTTTCAGCAGTGATAGAGTGTTTAGTTAACATTTCATTGATTTTTGATTTTAATTCCGGGTTCTTTTTTGATTCCGCAACTAATTCAATATATTCAATTAATTTTTTTGCGTCATCTTTGCTCATTGCTCTACCAAACATTTCTTCGGTATATCCAGCTGTGTGATTTAAGCCTTTAGCAATTGAGCCTGTCCATTCATGAATTCTATTAACAGCTTTAGCTTGAGTTGAAACCCACTCATGCATATCATTGATAGCAGCAGCTTTTTCTTCTCCCCATTCATTAAGTTTGTTAACAGATTTTGCAATATCTGTTGTCCATTCATTGATACCGTTAAGCATCTTAGCATTATGATCAACAGTTTCTGCAATTGCGTTGGTAACTTTAGCGTTATTTCCAACCCAATCTTGTGTAGCATTAAGTGTTTTAGCGTTATGATCAACAGTTTCAACAACTTTCTTTGTTAAACCATAATGCTTGTTACTTTTTTTAGCTAACGTGTCTGCGTAGTTTCCAATTTTATTCACTGACTTTGCAATGTCTTCAGTCCAATTAATGTTGCTTTCCTGAATTTTACGAAGTTTTTCAACATAACTTTTAATTGTTGCCAATTCTCCGTTATCATTTATTGCTCCATTACTTTCAAGAATCGCGTTTTCAACATTGTCAAGTCTTTTGGATAAACTTTCAACTACTTGATTAAATTTTGCTGTCCATTGATTAAGAACAACATCATTAGTAGCACCATTTTTTTCCATAATTTCTTTATTTTTTTGAATTAAAGACTTAGCTTCTTCGCGTAATATTACTGCCGGGAACTTATCAGTTACGTCAATAATAGAGATGTTTTCGTTTATTATACTAAGCTCTTCGTTGATACAATTCTCTTTTCTTTTATTAGATGATTGATTGAAACTTTCAAGGAGACTTGCAATCCTCGCCATTTTAGGATCAGCAATTTCACCTTCATTAACTGTGTGTAATTGAGCATTCTCAAACCCTGGCTTAGCAACTAAGTCATAGGTATAAATTTGCTGAATTGATACAGTTTTATCTTCGTTAACAGAACCAGCGGCTCTTGAAGAAATTGAAAGTGGAACACCTGCTTCTAAAAGTGATTTAGCAATTTGTCCTTTTGGAGTGCCATCAAGAATTTCAATACGGCCAAGAATTTGGCGTTTTTGTTGATCGTACCATAATTCAGAGATTTTGTGAGAAACATTTCCTAATGAAACTTCAAATCTTTCAGGGTGATCTAACTCACCAAGAAGGTTGCCATTTTGGATATCTTTCTGTAAATACTCTAAATGAGGTAGATACTCTCTTTCCTCATAAACACGTCCGTTTCGGTTTTCAACTCCGAACTCAGCGAAAACTCCCTCAAGGATAGTTCTGCCATCCTTGCTAATCTTTTTGAGATTTTGTGAAGATCTCTCAAGAATCAATACAGTTTTTTCGCTCATAAGTATTACTTTTATTTATTTTATATATCAAGTGAATACTTATAGAGATAAAAGGACAGTGCACATAATGTATTAGAAAATTTTACAAAAAGGCAAAAATATAGCTCTTAAGAATATTAAGAGCTATACAATCCGGGGTGGATCCAATGTTATATTGATGTTTTTATTAAAATAGAATTTTATATTTAGTATCGTCTTTTATTAAATCTTCGGCAATTTTATTTAAAAAATCTTTGTTTGATTCTACATAATTCATACCATCATGATATAAATTTTTCATATTTTTATCAGAAGCATCTTCACCAGATGAACTTCCTAAAACTATTAGTGGATTGATTCTTATAAAATTTTGAGGAACACCATAAGATAAAAATAGCTGTTCCATTTCATAGTTAGTAACCTCGGACATACCTTGAAGAAGAATATTTAAGATAGGAAAAAACCATCTTATCACACCCCATTTTCTAACTTTTTTATAAGGATATTGATCTAATTTAGATTTACCAGTACTGAATGACAAAAATAACATATCTTCTGGCGTAACATATTTTTTATCTTTTACATGTAAAGTTTTTATAACTTCTGTATAAGCAACCATGGATGGATTATTAGCAAACACTCCACCATCCACAATAGTATTAATGTCTACACCATCTCTAAAATATGCTGGTTTAAAAATAGAAGGAATTGAAGTAGAACCTCTTATAATATCTTTTAAAAAATAATTTCCATATTTTTTACCTTCATCTTTATTTGTATAAATATTTGGTTTTCTTTTATCTGTATCATATCCCGTAAATACACAAGGTAATAGAAGATCTTTCATTCTCCAATGATTGAACTTCATAAGTAATTGATTATCTATATTTTCAATGGAATATCTGGGTCCAAATAATCCCCAAACAGTTTTTAGATCTCTCCAAAAATTTTTCTTAAATACTACCTCAGCAAGATCAAAATAACCTTGAACAACATCGCTCATTTTATATGCAGGTTTTCCTGATTCGTCAGGAGTAATAACCATTGCTGAAATTATAGAACCGGTAGAAGTTCCTGAAGTAAAATCAAGGAAATCCGAAATGCGTGACTTCGGATTTCCAGTGATCTCTATTATCTTATTTTCAATGTATTCTAAAATTACAGCTGGAATAATACCTCTTACTCCGCCACCATCGATGGCAAGAACTCGTATCTTCATATAAAACTAAGGTTATTTTAGTTTATATATTTTATAGAGCTAATCCAATATGAGCAAGTTTTTTATTATACCAACCATCAACTTTGGCAATAAGATCATCACCAAATTGGGTTACTTCTACAGTTCCTCTTGCAGTATGTCCGAATACTTGATTTATATCAGGATAAGGATCTTCAAGTAACTCTAAGTAATCTGCCCAAAGTGGACTAGGAGTGCTCCATCCTCCACGTGTTGCACCAATTTTCCACATATCAGGATCACCTTTCATGAAATTCAATATATCATGAATAGCATATTTTTCTAAGTCACCACCTAATGTTAAGTTATGTAACTTATCTTCTGGATTTTTTAATCTAGGAAGTATGGTCTTAGTCCAATACTTATAAAGTAATCCTGCATGAGTAACAAGAGTATATTTTTTAGTCATGGGATTAGTGTAGCCATAAGCAACATCAAAAAGATCGATATTGTCTTTGAACAGTTTCTTATAATCTTGCCATATTTGCCACTTAAATCCACTTATACCAGTTTCATCATAGATATAAGCCCAATCATGATTACCTAAAAGACAAGTAACATTATCAGGATGTTGAATCTTAAATCCTATGATTGCTTCTAAGTTATGTTTAATAACTACAGGACGTATATCAAAACTATCCACATAATCACCCACAAAAATAACGTGTTGAAACTTTAACAAAGCCTCATTAGCAATTTCCATCCAATCATTGTGGCCATGGATATCTCCTATAAATAAAAATTTCTTCACTTTACACTATTATTTTACTTTATATGTTAATATAACCAAAAGATTTGGGATAAAAAAATCTAGGATGATTTATTTTCCTAGATTTACATTTTTATAAGCTGTATCGTAAGTTACATCCTTTATACACCAATCAGGAGCTTTGAAATTATTGGCCTCTTGTTCCGTCTTAAATTCTACTTCACATGTAACAAAATCATGATCATCATAAATATCTACTTCATAATAAACACCATCTTCATTCCAACAATATCTAGTTTTCTTTACAATACTTTCACATTTACTTAAAGTTTCCTTGTAATTAGGTTCTGTGATATAATATCTAAGTTCTTCCCTTGATAAAAGACCTTGAGTTTTAAGTTCAAGAAGAAAGTATATAACATCTTGTCCCGCTTCAAGAAGTTTTTTATTGGTTCCTAATTTATTAACTTTTCTTACTCTTATAAGCCAATCATCATCAACCGAATTAAGATATCCTTGTTCAGTTCTAAGAATTTCTGCATCATATAAAACTAACCCAGGACATCTATTCTTATCAACTAACCATTTACGTTCTATTTCCATATTTTTATTAAATTGTTGGGTAAGGAACTTCTATTTCTCTATTAGTAATCATTCTTAATGACTCTATCAATTTTACTCCGATAGTTGGATCTACTCTATCAATCCAAAGTACTCCCTCTAAATGATCATATTCATGTTGAATAACTCTGGATCTTATTCCTTGATAAGTTTCTTGGTGATACTTCCAATTCTCATCATAGTATTCTATTGATATTTTATCTTTACGAACAACAGGAGCAGTTAATCCCGGAAGACTTAAACATCCTTCTTCCATAATAGTATCTTCTCCATTATATGATAAGATTAGAGGATTAATAAAAATACCCTTCCATTCTTGGTCGGGTAAATCGATAACAAAAATTCTAGCAGGCAAACCTATTTGAGGACCAGCTAACCCGGCTCCATCTGCATTATACATAGTATTCCACAGATCTCTTATTAATTCACTTACATTAATACCTTTTTTATAAGGTAGCGTAGGCTTCCTCAAGCTCAGGTTTCCGTACAGTACTATGGGTTTGATCATTTTCAAAATATTTTGTCCAGTTTTTCATCGCAGTTTCACCGTAGATCATTATGATACAATGATCTTCTTTGTCAATAAAGGCATAGCCAGCCTTACCATCGACAACAATGCCGGTTTTTTGAACTGTGAATTCCATATTTGTTTAAAAGTACTTTTCATATACTTTATTCTTCTTTGTCTTTTTCAGTTAATTCGCTAGAATTAATTACTACAACTCTATAATCTTCAGGACAATAGTCCTCAACCTGAAGCTGAACTAGTTCAGGATATATATCACCAATAATTTTCAAATTCTTTTTAGTATCTCTATTCATCTTATTAGATAAATTTTACGTTTGGCTTTATTTTATTTATCCTATCTTAATTAAATTCAATGACAACTTCCTAAAAATAGGGGTCTGTTATTTGTATATCATAATCTGTGAAATCTTTAAATTTTTCATTGTCCATTTTAGTCCTATGAGCTATGTTTTCCTCGTTCCATCCTCGGGTTTCTCTGAGCCTATTCTGTCTCACTATACGCGGAGGGTTGAGGTATATTATAAAACAACTTTTCCTATCTTCTGGAGTAATTGATGATACTCCATGAGTCTCCATAATAAAAATATCCATGTATCGCCATTCCCATCTTCCAGTTGCATATTTATACTCTCCATGTTGAGCCCATTCATAAAATCCACCCTGTTCAAGTTTTATTTTAAAATCTTCTTCAGAATAGAAGTAATAATCAATTCCGTCAGTTTCACCTTCTCTAGGTGGCCTTGTAGTATATGAAACATCTAACTTAAATCCCCTTGATCCCATTAAGTTTTTCAGATAATCTTTACCTGAAGCTGCTGGTCCAATTAAAATAATTCGTTTGTTCTCGTGTCTGTTCATATTGTTTATTTTTTATATGACTAAATACTATAAATGTTTTTGTACCGGTTAAGGGATTCGAACCCCTGACTACTTGCATATAAGGCGAGCGTTCTACCTGGCTGAACTAAACCGGCTCTATTCAAAATGTCTTATTCCTGGAGGAATCCATAGAAACTCATTTCCAGATTTAGATACCATTATAACAATTATGTCATCCCCACAATCAAATTCATACCCCGGTTCAACTGTGATAGTGCTTATGACATCCACTCTTGGGTATTCTGTAGGTGGAATAGCTATATAAGTAGAAATTTCTCTTCCCTTTTCATTTATTCCTTTGACAATTAGATTATTTTCTTTATTAAAATCTATATGTGTAATCTTCATATTCTTTGTTTTATGCCGCGGAGAGCAGGTTACTCGAAAACCATACCTTGCGGTACGTCACGCTTTCCAGGCGGACACCAGACCCTGCCGGCTTTACTCTCCATAGAACCCCGAGTGAGATTCGAACCCACATTTTCACTCCAATTATACATCTACTGTTTCGAAGACAGCGCTAGTACCGGGGCGTTTCTTAATAAATTTTAGATACTTGGCTACATTTTCATGAGCCTTTAATTTCTCTAACGTATTATAATTTCGTCCTAACTCTTTTTCTGAAATCAAATTATGAACTTCTCTATGGCATTCATACTTACATATCATAATACCCTCATTCATTTGATCCCTCGTAAAATTCTTTTTAAACCACTTATTTTTGTGATTAAAACGAGGGATTAAATGATGGAAGGTTAGTATGTTTTCCCTACCACATAGATCACATTTCATATTAATCTTTTCTGCCTTTTACTGCGACGATTTTACCTCTAACATTAGCAGCTAATTTTGGATTTGTTTTGTCCAATGCCTTAGCCCTTTTTTCCATTTTCTTAATTTGGTTTTCTTTCTTTTTTACAGCCATCTAAATTCATTTATTTTATGCGGAGGAGGTGGGGCTCGAACCCACGCGCCAATTACGACCTACCGGTTTAGCAAACCGGCCCCTTCACCAACTTGGGTACTCCTCCAATTGTTTTCTTTTTTGTTGTAATTCTTGTTAAAAAAAACATAAAATTATTCCAGTTTCTTTCAAATCTAAACTCGATTTTAAAAGAAAGTTTATTTCCGTTAATATAGAATTTATTAAAATTCATTGAGCCAATGAGAGGAATCGAACCCCCGACCTGATGATTACAAATCATCTGCTCTGACCTGCTGAGCTACATTGGCTTATTTTTATTTTCAATCAAACATAACTTTTCCTACTTTTTTAACATTAGATATGTCACTTCTTTTTACATATTGAGTGCTCTTTAATTCCCATTCATGAGGAGTGTGATGACCTTTCGCCCCAATAGCAATTGAATAGTCTTCAGTCATCTTAATAAATAAATTCCCATTTACAGATTTAAACACATCATAAATCTTTAAGTCTTTTTCTTTCATATTAATATTTATTATATTGGCATTAAATATTCCCTAATAGTTCTCTTAATTTATCTCCACTACATACAACATACCCTAATCTATCTGCGATATCCACTAATCCAAATTGATCATCTTCTGCTAATTCTCTTTTTAAATCTTCAAAATCTTCAAATTCTGGTTCTTGCCAGTAACCAACCCAATGAACCATTTCAATAGATTCTCCATCATCAGATGCTGAATCAACCACAATTATACCATGTGTACAATCCTCAATATTCTCTAACGTAAATTCTCCTAACTCTTCCATTTCATTTCATTTTTGAGGTCCCACCCGGGATCGAACCGGGCTCCCATGAGTACAAATCACGAATTTTCCGCCTTCAAAACTACAGGACCATTGAGCCTACTATCGGTAACGATCCGATTACCTCATCCATACCAAGGATGCACTCTACCATTTGAGCTAAGCAGGCATTCTTTCTATTCTTCGTTCATCTATTTCTTTAAATCCATCATTCCCATATGATCCACCTTTGTGCCGCCATGAACCTGCAGACCATTCACAAATTGTCCAATTTCCACTAAAATACCGAACCCAATAAAATCCTTTTTCTCGTTTCATTATTTTAACTTTGCGGAAGTGGAGGGATTCGAACCCCCGGAACGCTTACACGTTCGCTGCTTTTCAAGAGCAGTCTCGTAAACCACTTGAGTACACTTCCATTCATGGTTGTTTTGCGGGTACAACCATTAAAACCTTTGCGAGTCCCAAACCTAAGGTAAAGGATCAGCGGAAGATAGAGGGTTCGAACCCCGTACAGGACTACCGTACCCCCAGGGTTCAAGCCTGGTTTAGCCCCTCTGGCCGGTACCTTCCAATTATACAAAAATTTCGTAAGTTGAGTTTTCAGTCTCAAACTTAACATATTCATATTTACCTTCTTCGTTCTTACGTTCTTCTAGTATCAAAGTTACAGGAGTTGTCATCCACCAATCTCTTGTACTGTAAGTTCCAGCTGTCATTGTTCCAACTCTTACAGATTCACCTACGGTTACTTTGCTTCCTGATACTTGTTTAAAAGAACCATCTTCATTCCATGCAATAGATTCTACTACACTTCCTGCAAATCCTTCACCATCACTTATTCTTCTTAATCTTGGCATTTTATTTTATTTTAATGTATTCACCCGGTACTGATTCTGCTAATATTACTCCATTTTCAGATTCATAAATCATAAATCCATCTCTCTTCATTTGATTTCCATCAATCACTAAGATTACAACATCTTTTCCGTGTCTTAGACCTACTTGTGTTGCAGTTTCTACATCCTTTGACAAATGAACATAAGCCCTTGTTCCTGTGTTTAAACCTTTCTTCAAAATAGAATCAACATTTACTTTAATAGTTCCATGATAATAATTTTTAGGAAATTGTACTTCATTAAACTTAATGTCTAATCCTAATTTTTCACTATGTCCTTGACTTGCTCTTATTTGTAATTTATCTGCGCTAAATGCAAATCTTTTCTTATCATTTGTTTCTACAATATAAGTCAATTCTTGCATAGTAATTCCAAGCTTCTTCAAAAGATCCCCTGTCCAAACCCAACCTTCACTATCCATTTTAAGATCTTCTGGGTTATGCCTAAGCAAATACGATATTTTTCTACTAGCATTTTTCATAAAGCATTCATCACATAATAATAAATTAGTTTCTCCATTAGCTTCTTCTTTTGTAAGATCTTCTTTTATGATAACTCTACATTTGTTACATAAAATTGCTCCTCTCCCACCATTAAATTTTATTATCGGTTTCACCTTTTATTATTTTTAAAATTTCTCTGGAAGAAACTACCTCGCATCTTCCTTTTATTTCTTCTATTCTTTTCTTTGGTATATCATAATGGTTTTTATGAAACCATATTCTTTTTATCTCCAATGCTTCCGCCATCTTATGTAGATTTTCAATAGTGTAAGGAACACATATTAAATGTCTACTTTCATCGCAAAAATATTTCATTTAAAAACTCTTTTTATATCATTGTATACCAAATATTCCTTTTCTGCTCCATTCCAAGTAAAATACTTTGGAGATAATTCATAAGCAACATCCGGATGCATATCCCATTTGCATGGTTCAATTCGTACATAACACCAAGAACTCTCAGGAATCTCCGGTAGTTCTTTAAGTGTGAATATTCCCATTGTTGTTACTACATTCACATACGTCTCATTAAACTGAGCCATTTCTACATATTTTCCAACATATGTTTTTGTCTTTAAAAGAACATCTTCTCTTACTACTCGAGAAGGACTAACACATGAAAAAATTAAAAGTAGAAAAAAAATAATTATTGTTCTAAAGTTTTTCATTTAATAATTTTAATGCTTCTGTTAAACAATCTCCACATATATACATAAAATTATTTTCATATTTTGGACCATCATCATCCAAACGAATACAATATTTTATGTTATCACAAATATAGCAGGGTTTTAAGCTATTTGATTTACTTATTGTTCCCATTATTTCAATTTAAGTATTGACCAATTTGCATAGCCTTCAGCATCATAAGATTCTAATCCAGCATCAATCATTTCAAAAGATGCATAGCCATGTCGATATGCTTCCATAAGCATTCTCTTAAGCTTGTCTTTTTCAATTGTTATTGTTTTCATTTTCATTTATTTTAATAACTTTCGTCTTCCCATTCAATTTTTTTTCCTAACTTCTTTGCTACGTATTCAGCAATTCCACTAATACTATAGCCTCCAAAATCTTCATACCATTGACTCTTAGTATTCATTATAATTGAATTATCTCCACTATTTAAGAGTATTGTATCTCCAGAATAATCTACTTTAAGGTAGTCTAGAAATTTCTTACTTTTCTCAAAAAATTCTTTTTCCTTTTCGTCCATATCATCTAAATGCTTCATATATTCTTCCACTGTAGGACCTACATCCGAAAACTCCTCTATTTCTGCCCACTCCTTTTCCAATTGTTCTCGTGGAGTTTCTTTCAAATGTTTCTTTAATTTTTCTAACATTGTCATTTCAATACTATTTTGTGGGCCCTGCTGGGATCGAACCAGCGACCCCCTGATTATGAGTCAGATGCTCTAACCACCTGAGCTAAGGGCCCTTTAAATAACGTGAGCGTACCCACCATCCTGTTTTATGTCGCCATTTGTCTAATGGCCGCTAACCCGAGCCTATAGGGAGGGAACAAGCCCCAGTCTCTGTTTGCGTTGCATACACTTCTGCAGTAATAACGGCCGTCCAACAAGTGGGGCCTCCTGCGTTCTCCTCGTATGTGGTGAAGTTCCTCTCCTTAGAGCGGCGACTCCTCTGCGTTATTTTATTATTTGTCCAAATCCAGAATGTATAAAACATCCTTCAGCTCCACACCCACAAACCGCTATATACTCTGTTCCGTGCCTCTTTAATATGCCTCTTTTAATCTTAGCGTTTCTTTCTGCGGCATCCTTTTTAATAATAGCCATATCAAGAGCTGTGTAGAATCTTTTTCTATTTTTAGATTCCTTCTTTCTTGTTTTTACTCTCTCTAGATTCATATTCTTTTAAGTTATGTAACTTTCTTCTATAATATTCTGCTATATGCTTATTACCTTTTTCCTCGAAAAATTTAATAAGTTCTCTTACAGTTCCAACTCCATGATTTCAAAATTATTTTTAAATATAACCAAATTTTTTGTAACTAAAAAATTTTTAATCATTTATTTTAAAATAAAAAAGGGAACCAATAGGCTCCCTTCACTTTTATTGTTCTAAGAGCATATCACCTGCGGCCTGTACTTGATGTACGGGTTATCGATGTTGATATGGATATACTTCTTTTCATAATTTATTTATATATCATCTAAGTGATAAAGTTTTTGTTTTGTTATTGCAAAGATTTCATTTTTTATTTAGTTGTTCAACTCTTTCACCTACCTGAGGTTCTTTAGCTATAAAAGTATTCCTTGTAGCTAACCAAGCATCAGTGGGAGATACATCAGGATGATCTAAGCATACGGAATAAATTCCCCAGTATATTTCTTTAACATCAGCTCTCTCTTCATCATTAAGAGGTAGTTGCTCGAACAACTCACAAAAATCTTCTTGTGTTAATGCTTCCCTTGGATCAATGTGTTCCATCTTGTATTCTTTGTAATTTTAAATAATTTTGACATATCTTTAAAAACGTCATAACTTGAGGTAAATCAAATACATCTACTTGAGCTATTGTTTCATATCCACAAGTTTCTCTTATTAAGATATGTTCTTCTATTGTTTGTAATTTATTCACCTTTCCTTGATCCTAATAT
>Ga0307378_10009774_pt1 | contig 12555 bp, 13 predicted proteins | sample UN1MG_FD_202238 | JGI IMG/M metagenome (GOLD analysis project Ga0307378, IMG submission 202238) | Soil microbial communities from Risofladan, Vaasa, Finland - UN-1 | ecosystem: Environmental > Terrestrial > Soil > Coastal area > Acid sulfate soil | place: Finland: Risofladan, Vaasa | collected...
AGAATTTATGGACATTATGAACCAAACTTTTGAGGATCTTATTAAAACAGATAAGGTAAGCGCAGAGGAGGCCATGGCGTGGAAGCAAATGAGATTTCTTCATCCGACCGAAGCAAACGAAGACGGATCTTACACCTATGTTTTCCTCGCTGATCCTTGGATAGAAGGAGTAGAGAGCGGGATAGGTTATTGGCTCAGACAAAAGTATTCCGAGGAAGAGGCACAAAAATATGGTCAGATGTTTAGCGACAGCCTCATGCACCCCCAGACCAGTTATATGTCAAAACAGGGGAAACACAAATAGCAGAATTTGACTCTTCCTCGACCTGTGGAAGGATGCTGACCCTGGGATAGCTGAGATAGAAGATGCGAGGGAGAGGCTGGCTGTGTTGAGACAATCTCCTTGAGCTCAATGTATAAAAGACTCTTTCAAGGTGAGGGATTAGTTTGAAAGGGCATACCTAAACTGCTCAATTCTCTCTTTCACTGACCACTTCACAATAGTATACCTAAGGATCTTAAAGTTATCTATGAGGGCGTACGACATTTCCCCTGAAAAATCTTGATTTGTTTTAGCCTGAGTCAATTAAACTGAGTCATTTTCAGTCATTTTGTCCACACCGTGTCCACACGGAAATTATAGGCGAGAGGTAATCTGATTTTACACTTATGCACTGTTATCCGTAATTAGGCGTTTTTTTTCAAAATCTGTTACACCGATGTGATACGGGGAGAGGTTTACCCATTGGATTGCCGACCCCGGCCTGGCTGAAGTTGAAGACGCCTGGAAGCAGCTGGCCGGGCGTTTGATTACCCATTTCTCTTCCACTATATTGATCTCATCCTCTATCAGTCCGTACCATTGTCTTTTGGATCTTATCCTTCTTGATGCAGGGCCGGTGGACCTCCAAAAATGCGGTGGCTTTTTGGCGAAAACCCTGATATACATACCTTCGGTAACTATCTGCCGGCAGGGAATTGAAAGCTCTGCATATTTTATGATCTGCCGGAGAAAAATAACTAAATCGGAGCGGAGGAAGAAATGGGATTAAAACGGAAGCAGGTGCTAATGCGGCAAAATGCATATTTCGGACAAAAACTGCAAGATCGGCTGTCTTTCCTGTCTGGGAAAGGGATCAAATCTCCCAAGGCCGATAAAGATACTCTCGTTAGAAAATTGCAGGCAAATATCAGGGCCGTGAATAGTAGGCTGAGGCTGATTGCGGGCAACGAAAAGAGAACGGAAGAAATGGCGAAGGTAAAGGCGGGAAGGGTGGCAGCCCCCTGGAAAGAACAAGAAGGTGGCAAAGGCGAGAAGCCTAAGAAAGCCCCCGAAGAGGGCAAGGGAAAAAAGATAAAGGCGGATATGAAAGCAGCCCCCCCGAAAGCGCCGGAAGGCGACAAAAGCCAGAAAACAACGGAACCCTCCGAAGAAGTCAAGGCAACAATGAAAAAGAAAGAATAAGAAACGAGGGAGGAACCGGAAGGTCAGGCGAAGGCAGATAAGTAATAAAAAAAATAAGATAAATTACAGGCCGCTTTTCCCCTGGAGGATGTAGCAAGAAAAAGGGGGGTGCTTAGGATGGCTTGGACTCTACGATCTTCTGTTCCATTTCCATGGACCAAAAATCCAGTTCACTTCACGGTGGGTGTGGGTTTGACTCCCTCCTCCGGCAATTCCTTCTTTTTGATCGAAGAGAGGAAGCATAGATACTACGCTCATCAGAGTGACTTAAACCAGAGCCCCACCTAGGAAAGTTCCCTTTTTTCCTGTTACATCCGCTAGGGAGGAAATGGGCTGTAATTTGAGGTTTTGGCCAAGTCACGGACTGTTCAAGTTTTAAGGAAATGGGCCTTTAAACAGGATTGATGTAGCCACATCGTCGGACAGAAGGTTAAGTACCTGTTAGCCCCGCCAGTTGTCGGGGGATGCAGGTGTTTACTGTTCAGGCGCGAACTGCAATGGGCTAGTCAAGCCGCTCATAAAAACAACACAGACTGAATCCTCGGGCCTACCGGCCGAGCAGGATTAAAACACCGGTCGCAATGGCGAAGATCGCCATTATCAAGGACAGGCCCTGAAAGTTGAAATGGAGCAATGGGATCAGCCCGGTTATGATGAGCCAGATGCCCAGCAAGATCATCCCCAGGTTCTTTGGTAGTCTGAGCTTTTTCATTTTGTTAACCTCCTTTTTTTGCCTCTCATTGTCCTGCGCCTATCCGTTATTGGATGGCACGATTGACTCGAGAGAAGCTACCTGTGTTTATGCAGTTTTCATGCCAAAATCTTTCTACGTTCTTAGAGTGCAGGTAAGGGATAGAAACTTCCTTTTGCTGCGGCGTTGTGAATCACCGCCCCCGCGATAAATCTCCGCTCCTGATCATGATAGAATCATATCAATCATATCACCTATCATTAAGTTCTGATTGCCGCCGAGACCGGTGCCGAATATTTTTCATGATCTTCACTTTACCCGGGACAAGAGGTCTGGATGATTTCCGGCTCATTAGGCGCCTCGAACGGCCTCAGGGACGCATCCCTGCGCTCTCAACCCGTCCCTGACATCTTTTGAGTCGTGATTCAAAATTCCCCACGATGCTTAGAGGGGAAAACCGGCACAATGACGTACGTTTTGCCATCGCAATAAAAAACAAAATACTTATCTACAGAATGCGAAAAGATGTTGGCATGAAAACTGCAGAAACACAGGTGGCTTCTCCTAAGCCCATCGTACTTTCAAAAAAAGATAGGCGCAGGACAGCGAGAGGCCAAGGAAAAGAAGGAGGACAAAATGATTTGGACAGAGGGAGATCACCAATGAAGAGAATTCTGACGTTATTCGTCTTGATGGTTTTCTTATTGGCGGCCGTCCACTGCGCATCCTGGAACAAGACCACGAAGGGCGCTGTGATCGGCGGCGCCGGCGGCGCCGTCGTCGGCGGGGTGATTGGCCATGCCGCCGGAAGCACCCTGCTCGGCGCGATCCTCGGGGCGGCTGTCGGCGGAGCGGCCGGCGCCATTATTGGGAATTATATGGACAAACAGGCCGCGGAAATGCAGCGGGATATTGAAGGGGCCGAAGTCCAGCGCATCGGGGAAGGCATTAAAATTACCTTTGACAGCGGGATTCTTTTTGACATTGACAAATCCGATCTCCGGCCGGTCAGCAAAACAAACCTGGCCGAGCTGGCCAAAATCCTGAATAAATATCCCGATACCAACATTCTTATCGAAGGCCATACGGACAACACCGGATCTGATGACCACAACATGACCCTTTCGAAGGACCGCGCTCAGGCCGTGGCTTTTTACATGGCGACACTCGAAGTGGAGTCGGCGAGGTTCTCGACCGCCGGCTACGGCGAAACACAGCCGATCGTGATGAACGATACGGCCGAAGGCCGGCAGAAAAACCGCCGGGTGGATATCGCTGTCATCGCCAACGATAAGCTGAAAAAGGCCGCGGAGGAAAAGGCGAAAGGCTGAATCATTTAATCATTTAAAGGAGGCAGTATGGATATTTTATGGACGATTGTGATCGGTTTTGTGGTTGGGGCCATCGCAAAGTTGCTCATGCCGGGAAAAGATCCGGGCGGATTCATCATTACGATTCTTCTCGGTATTGCCGGGTCCTTTGCAGCGACCTACATCGGACAACACCTTGGCTGGTATAGAGAGGGCCAGCCTGCCGGGTTCATCGGAGCGATTCTTGGAGCCATCCTGATCCTAATCGTTTACCGATTGATTATGAAGAGATAGCTACTTCTAAGAATCAATTTAGAGTAGCGCAGCAGGAAATATACTGTTTAACAGCAAATGTGCTGTTTTATAGGACAATTTCTTAGCCGGAAAAATAGCTAATTCCGCCAAACCGGAGGATCGGAATCCCTGGTCACCCGAAATTTCGCCTTCTTCCAGAGAGGAAATTTTTTCGTCTGGTTTTTTTTCGTCCGTTGAATTTTTCCTGACACGCCGAGAACGCGGAAAGATCTTGGCATGAAAACCGCATTAATAGATATAGCTTCTTCCAAGTCCATCGGATCATCCAATGAAGGATGGACCCGGGACGGTGAGAAGCAAGGGAGGAAATAATGGACATCAAGATTATTATTGGCGGTATTGTCGGATTTCTTGTGATTCTACTCCTCATCCGTGTACTGTTCTTGAGAAAGAGAACGGGTCTGCCCGTCGAGGAACTCAAGAAAGCGGAAGTGGCATTATTGACAGTATTCATCTTATTTTTGGCTCCGATGGCAGTCTATGCCGGAAATGGAGTGGATAATTCTACTCTGGGACCAAATGAAAAACTAAGAGTTCCAGAGGAATTAATATCAAAAAACGGTCAATATGCTTTAAAAATGCAGGAAGATGGCAACCTAGTCTGCTATGATAATCAAAGAAAAGCATTATGGAGTAGCCTTACAGACGGAAGTGGGGCAATAGAGTGCATCATGCAGAGTGATGGCAATCTGTTGCTCAAGGATAAAAATGGAAGAGTGGTTTGGGCGACAAATACGAATGGCTACAACAACGCAAAATTGGTGATACAGAATGATGGAAATCTTGTCATTTACAACGAAAGAGAATTAGCTGTCTGGGCTAAGGGAAGGATTAAAGACAATTTGTCTAGTGACGAAAACCTGTTAGCCCATGAGTTTATCAGATCTCAGAATGGAAAATATACTCTAGCTCTGCAGGGAGATGGTAACCTAGTATCCTATGATGATCAGAGAAAATCATTATGGAATAGCGACACAGTCGGAAGTGGTGCAATAGAGTGCATCATGCAGAGTGATGGCAATCTGTTGCTCAAGGATAAAAATGGAAGAGTGGTTTGGGCGACAAATACTGATGGTTATTCAAACGCAACATTGTCAATAGAAGATGATGGTAATGTCGTGCTGTACCAGAAAGGAGGAGCTGCTTTCTGGTCCAATGGGAAGATTAATATAGAAAGGATAAAAGACCGTTTATCAAAATACAACGCGAATACCGGCGATAGGGAGTTCGACGATAAACTGCTCAGCCTCAACAATGTCGCGTATGCAGATCTAGATAATTTCATGAATAAATTGAGTGACACGTTCAATGTCTCCACACCGTGGATTGAGAACCTTGTTAAAAGAGAAAATATCCCCCCCGCCGACGTGTACATGATCGCAAGAACTGCATCTGTAACAAAACAGTCCATCGATACCGTTGAAAAAAATTACCGGGCCGATAGGGGTCAAGGCTGGGGCGTTATTGCCAAGCGCCTGGGAATTAAGCCGGGGTCAAAAGAATTCCACGCCCTCAAAAAAGACGATACAGGATTGCTCTCGAAGGAAAAGAGTCAAGGACAGAAGAAAAAAGATAAAGACAAAAGTTAAGCCAGTCCAGGAAAAAACATATCCTGATATATCGCCCTCAATAGCCAAAATTCGTGCTGATGCAAGAACGAAATTCCCATCCTCAGAAGTCGTGACCTTTTCGCAGATTGTTATCCGTGGGAGCATTTGTGTGCCTCGGTCCTTGTCGTGGAACACCGCGGTGCGTGCTTGAGCAAATTCTCATGTTCGGGAAGAATATAAATGAGATGGCGGCAGCGGGCTGTTCGGAAAATTGCGCTGAGCCAAGGAGGGAATCACATTGAAGAAAGGAACATGCGTTTTAGTACTGGCCGGGCTGCTATTCACGCAAAGCTGCGAGACTTTGGATCAACTCACCCGCGCTCTCATGAATCTGCGGCGGCTGCAATTCAAGCTCGACGGAATTCATGATTTTGTCCTTCTCGGTATCAATCTATCCGGGAAATCCGCATTGGTTGATTTTTCGGCGGCGGAAGGGCTCGAGCTTGTTCAGGGATTCCACTCGAAACGGCTGCCGGCTGAATTGACACTGGACATCCTTGTTCAGAATCCCAATGACGGAACCGGCGGCTCGACCAAGACGGTTTCGACGCTGACCAGCCTGGAATCGCGACTTCTAATCGATGGGAAGCCCACCGTCTATGGAAATATCGACAAGCCCATTGAAATTCCCGGGACGGGGCAGGCTGCGACAGTTCCGGTCCGGATGTCAATCGACTTGTACGAGTTTTTCGGCCAGCAGGGATATGAGGAAATCATCGGCCTGGCTCTGGACATAGGCGGCAGACATGGAGATATGACTCGGATTTCTCTCGACGCGCAGCCCAAAGTATCGACACCCTATGGAGAGATCGTTTATCCGGGACGAATCACGATCATAAGTAATGAGTATAGATAAAAGAGCCGCTGCTGCCCCCCGAACAAAGGATCTATGATTAAAAGTTGGGAGGGGGCCGGATTGCCCCGTTCGATGGGAAACCGCTGAACTCCGTACTGCAGCTTTGCCAGCGCTCCGGCCAAACCCACGGATTTACCTGATAACCGGGCCGCTCCTTCATCCGCCGCATACTCACGGATGTGCGAGATCAGCGATCGGAGCAACGCTGCCGTCAGCGGAGCTCCCATCAAAATGAACAGCAGCGGGATCGGTTTCTAACAGCGCCGCCCGATTTTCCGGGTCAGCGGTTATCCTCGACGAGGAATGCGATTTTTATGTTCGAGCGGTACTCAGTGATGGCCCCGTTTTCAATTTGTGCCGTCTGCCCGACCAGCTCCAATCCTGAGATTCCCTTGATTGTCTCCTGGGCTTCTTTGGCCGCGTTGTTGGCGGCATCCTCCCAGCTTTGTTTTGAGGTCCCGATCAATTCGATCACTTTAATGGTTTTCATATCATCCTCCTATTTTATTTAATACGTATTTTATTTAATACGTATCCCATTTCCTGGAAACTCCTGGAACGTAACAGCTCTATCGGCGTCTTCGGAACAGCCTGGACAGCGACCCCCTCCCGACTTCGCCAAGGTCATCGGCAATTTGTCTGTCGCCGTCGGCATCCATCTGCTGATTCAAAATGTTGGCCGAGCATTTATAAGAATTTCATTTCCAGCTGAGTTGGCTGAGCGAGCATCTTTGTTACAATTTTCCGATCAATGATCCTGGGGAAATATAAGTCAGGATAAAAAAAATGTCAAGGACAGCTTAGGGGCGCACGGAAAATCGAATTCCCCATAAATCTCTCAGTCATATTTGCTCTTTTGGACGGGATTGTGATAGTGGCCCGTTTTTCGCTCGATTGACATCTCATATCGGCACCCATAAGAGATCTCCGAGAGACGCGTTTTGTTCAAGGAGCCGGGCCATTCTTTTAACATTTAAAACCAAAAAGGTCATCAGCATTTGAATCTTGACCTTAGTTCTTTCTCGATAGCGAGCTCTCGCCATCCCATGCCATTTCTTCACTTCCCCAAACTTGCGTTCCACCATCTTCCGTATTCTCAAGGCTTCACGCCTCCCCTCTCCATCATCGGCTATCTTCTGTTTATTATCTCATTAAAGCAAGTGAGAATCAAAATTGCTCCACTCCCGCGGAGCCGACAGAGCGGGCGGACGATTGGCCCGGGCACAGATCCGATGTATCTTGACAAGCCGAGCCGAGGTAGAGCATACTTGCGGAGGGAGGCACATCATGCGCTGGCGAAATCGAAGACAAAGCTCCAACGTCGAAGACCGCCGAGGTTCGAGCGGCAGAAAAATCGCCGTGGGTGGCGGACTTGGCGGCATCGTGGTGATCATCCTCTATCTCCTCCTGGGTGGGAATCTTGGAGATAATGCCCCGGATATCCAGCTTTCGCCCCAAGTCGACATCCCGACGGAGAACCGTCCTCTGACCGCCGAAGAACAGGACGCGCGGGCGTTCGTCTCCGTCGTCCTGGCCGATACCGAAGACGTCTGGAACGTGCTGTTCGAAAGACAAGGGAAATCCTACCTGGAACCCCAGTTGGTTTTGTTTACCGATCTTACGACATCTGGATGTGGCGCTGCACGATCCGCCTCCGGGCCGTTTTATTGCCCCGGGGACAGGACAATTTACATCGATCTTGGGTTTTTTGCGGAGATCCAGGAGCGTCTTAAAGCGCCGGGCGATTTCGCCATGGCGTATGTGATCGCCCATGAAGTCGGCCAACATGTGCAAAATCAATTGGGGATCATAGAGCGGGTCATGTCGCTGCGGGAGCGGATGAGCGAGCGCGAATTCAACCAGGTCCAAGTCCGTCTCGAACTGCAGGCGGATTTCCTGGCGGGAGTGTGGGCCCACCATGCCCACCGCATGCAGGATATCCTCGAAGAAGGGGATATCGAGGAGGGCATTAACGCAGCGGGAGCCGTGGGGGATGACCGGATTCAGCGCATGACCCAGGGATATGTCGTGCCGGACTCCTTCACTCACGGAACATCGGAACAACGAACTCGTTGGTTCATCAAAGGCTTAAGGAGCGGGGATATCTCCCAGGGCGACACTTTCACGATGAACGACCTGTGATTCCAACTAGACCGCCTTCCGGAACATCGATCTGCGCTTCCCTGAAAGAACGGGAAGAGCGCCGGCCCCAGATAGGATAGTCAGGCAGGAGATATCCTATTTAATAGCAATTGTGCTGTTTAAGAGGACAATTTCTTAGCCGCGAAAATAGCCAATTTCGTCCGACCGAAGGCCTTGAATCCCCTTGTCACCCGAAGTTCCGCCTTTTTACTCAGAGGAATTTTTTTGCCTGGGTTTTTTCGTCGGGTGAGTTTTTCCTGACACGCCGAGAACGCGGAAAGAGGTTGGCATGAAACCTGCATATTTAAAAGGTAGTTTCTCCCGAACCCATCGTTCCATCCAATGAAGGGTGGATCCAGGACGGAGTCAAGGAAGGAGGTTTTATGAAAAACAAAAGGCTGATATTTATAGTCGTCGGATTCCTGATTATCTTTTCTCTGAGCACATTTGCCGAAACCACAAAGCTTAAGAGCATCGGACAGTACACCTTGGTGAGGATCAGAGGAGATGTCCCGACTCAAGAAGTCATGAAGAGACTGGTGGATAGATATGCCGAAGACATCAAATCTGGGTTTGACTTGGCCAGCGCCGGTGATCTCTATCTTCCTTTCATGGCCCAGTTGAAGAGTGAAACATTCGAGGAGAAATCGCTACCGGTCAGCGATAAGCTCATGTGGATGCTCTTCCGCTCCCAAGGGAAAGTGAAAGTGGCCCAGGACATCGAGTGGGCAGGCAAAGCGCCCCTTGAAGTTTTTGCCTTCAACGTGAAGCAGGATAATAAAGCGTATGAATTCGTGATGCCGAGACCATGCGGCAATATCGCTCTGCGCAGTATCACCGCGCTCGAGGTCCCAGTCCCGTCGGCGATTTGCGCGCTGGTCATCGAGCCGGCGAAGGTCAACCTGAAAGACATGGTGACCGTCGATATGAGTGGCAGTCAATACACCACGTCTATGGAAGTGGATGTCATCGGTCCGGATGGCCGGAAGATAACGACCCACTCGTTCACCCCCGATACTGCGAAAAAGCAGACGAGCTTTGACCAGCCAGGCGTTTATACTTTTAAGGGCCGGGCGATGAACGAGAAAGGCGACACTTCGACGAACCCGTGCGAGGCGAAAGTCATCGTCAACGGTCCGCCGACCTGCTCGCTTGAAACATCCTGCCTGCCCTGCAAAGATTCTGTCGGCAAGCCCGTCACCATCGACGCTTCCGGCTCGGCCGATCCTGACGGTACAGTGGCCAAGGCCGATTTTGTCATCACCGACCAAACGGGCAATCCCGTCGATGAGTTTATGGACGGTGATGTTCCCTTTGTTTGGGATAAGGTCTTCGACAAACCGGGAAGCTACGTTGTGACGGTGGTCGTTACCGACGATTTCGGCGCTGTTTCCCAACCCTGCCGGGTCGATCTCGACGTCACCCAGAAACGGCTTTTTTTCTTGATTGAAGGCGGCCCCGGACTTCTGCGCGGTACTTACACGGGAATGCTGTGGGCCAGAGCCGGATTGCTGTATAAAATCGTGCCCGACTCGCTGGACTTTATCCTTTCCTTCGGCGGCGGTATTCCGGTGAGAGGCGAGCCGTGGACCTCATTCGCGATGGGCAATGCACTCCTGAACGTCCATGTCGGTCCGGCTTTCTTGGCCGGCGGTTTGGGCTTCAGCACCAAGGAGCAAACGACACGGAAGGGCGGAATCGACTTGGTCGGCGAAGTGGGTGTCGACCTTTTCAAGGTGAATTCCTCAGTCGGCTCAGTATTCTTTGAGTTGCGTGCGCCTGTGCTTACCTCCGAACGTTCTTTCGAGAAGCACCACAAGCTGTTGCTGGGGTTCCGGTACATCTTCTGAGTCACAAGGAGTCAGCATAATGATGAATAGTTTACTAATTCAGGAAACAACTAATCCGAATTCTTTGAGTGATATCCTTCACAAAGTTCTCACTTTTATTTATTTCATAGGGCATCAGGCTGGCCTGGGGATTATTAAGCTTATTCAATACATTGTTCCAAGTGCTAAATTTCCAGAAAGTGTTATCGATGCCCTTGGATTGTTAGTTATTTTGACCCTTTTCATGTTTCTTGTCAGTGTAGCCAAAAAAATTGCTTGGGTCATTGTTTGCGTTGGATGGATTCTTTTGCTCATTAGAATTCTTATCATTATTTTTAAACTCGGATAAATTGTATCAAGGAGACATGTTGCATCAATTAAAGGAAGGGCGTAGGACAACGAGAGGCAAAGGAAAAAAAGGTCAACACGGTTGGGACAATTGTTTAGCCTCCGCACTCTGACAATCGTCTCGGCAATTACCCTCGTAGTGAGATGAAGCAGCCCAACCTCGCGAGCCGGGACAAATCCAAGATCATCGCACAACGAGCGATGATCCAGCGTGAATTACTACCAACTTTCTCTTTTGCAGCCATCGCGGAGACGGATGCCCTTGTGACAGCGGCTGCCGAGACTGATCCTTCTTTCCGCGATCTACGTGGTTTCTTCCGGCGCTCGATCGACAACGACGATTCCCTTGATCTTGATAAGCTGACGGCCGTCGTGGCAAGGACGGGGAGGAAATATACTGTTTAACAGCAAAGGTGCTGTTTTAGAGGACAATTTCTTAGCTGGAAAAACAGCTGATTTCAGGTGACCAAGGATTCAAAGCCTCCGGTCAGAAGAAATTCCGCCTTCTTCCAGAGAGGAAAATTTTTTGCGTATGCTTTTTTCGTCCGCTGGATTTTTCCTGACACGCCGAGAACGCGGAAAGATTTTGGCATGAAAACTGCATATAGACAGGTAGCTTCTCCCTAGTCCATCGTTCCATGCAATAGCGGATGGGCGCAGGACAGCGAGAGGCAAAAGAAAAAAAGGAGGTTAGTATGCTTGAGGCAATTATAATCATCCTGTTAATTCTGTGGGCTCTGGGATTTTTCGCGTTCCACGCCGGTGGCGGCCTTATCCACGTTCTTTTGGTCATCGCCGTGATCGTTCTGGTCGTCCGACTGTTACAGGGAAAGAAAGTTTTTTAGCGGGGAAAACGCCAAAATGATTTGGCCGAAAATCCGGGCCTCAAGACGGATATGGGGACTCCTCGCGGGCCTGGGGCTGATTACTCCCTTTCTCTTTTCCGAGCAGGTTTTCAAATACCAGAAAATCATGCCTGAAAAGGGATATTTGATCCAGACGGTTCCCTTCGAAAAATGGCTGGAAAGAAATTATTGCGGCCCGGCCTGCTTGGCTATGGTCCTCAACTACTGGGATGAAATGCGATCCTTCAACCAGCAGAAAATCGCGGATGAGATCTATGATTCCGAAAACCAGACAACCTATAACTCTGAGCTGGTCTTGTATCCGCGGATCAAAGGATTTGTGAGCTACTCTTTCCAGGGAAACCTGCGGATCTTGAAGGATGTGGTTGGGAAAGACATCCCGGTGATCGTTCTGACTAAACCCATAAAACAGATCGGCAAAGGACACTACCGGGTGGTCATCGGGTTTGATGATGACGAGGACCAGATCATCTTCCACGACCCCTATTTCGGAGACCGGCATGCTATGACGTCCAAGGATTTCATGAAAGTCTGGGAGCTGGGAAAGGGGCGGAACCAGTTCCGGTGGATGATGGCTGTGGTGCCCGATCAAAGCCTTTTCCCTTTTCCCGCTCTGCAAAACGACCCTCTAACTTCCATCAATCTGGCTACGGCTTATTACCGGAGGTCGGATTTCATGAAATCGAGGGAGCAGTGGGAAAAAGTCAAGGAATCCCTCAGCGAAGATCCCCATCCCCTGTACAGCCTGGGCATGGTCAGCCTTAGAGAAGGCAAGGCCGAGGAGGCTGAGGCTTATGCCCTTAAAGCCCTCAGCTTGGACGCAAAAAACGCCTACGCCCATGACGTCCTGGGGCTGGCTTACGCGAGTCAGGGAAGTCTTGTCCAGGCTTTGGAGTCCCTCGGTCAAGCCCTCAGGCTTGCCCCTGATGAGGAGTTTATTCGGCAACATTATCTTCAAGTCAGGGCCCTCTACATCGAAAGGGCCAGACTTGAAAAAATTAAAAAAAAGGAGAATCCTAATGAGAAAACAAGTTAAGATTATCAGTATCCTGGTTATGATCGTATTGCTCTCTTCCTTTGCCGCTGCCGTTCAGAATACGGCGGCTCAACAGGAGGGCACGTC